>FZPS01000099.1_pt270 | contig 100691 bp, 93 predicted proteins | sample 1817821 | NCBI WGS metagenome assembly FZPS01 (sample SAMEA104158645, study PRJEB21678) | metagenome | place: Germany | collected 2015-04-21
TGGGAAGGGCGCCCTGTTGCCGAGGTGGCCAGGGAGTATCCCGAGGAGTTCAGGAATTGGCGGGAAACGCCGCAGCTGTGGAAAGCTCCCGGAGGCGAGACCCTGGCATCTGTGAGAGAGCGCTCCTGGCGGAGAATGCTTGAACTTGCCCGGGAATTCTCAGGTGAGACGCTGGCCATTGTAAGTCACCGGGTGGTCCTGAAGCTGCTGATTCTCTCTGCCCTGGGGCTGGACGAAAGCAAGTTCTGGATAATTGCTCAATCGCCCTGCGCGATAAATGTTCTTACCGGGAAAGGCGAAAGCTTTGTGATTAACAGGCTTAATGAGACCTGCCACCTGGAGAGCCTTTCGGAGGCAATTCTGCAGGGGGATCACTAGTAAGACGCGGTTTCGTCCCTGCCCAACGCGGTATTTGTATTGCTTCTACCGCAGGATATAAGAACCCATTAGCGTTGTCGGGGCCGGGCAAGCCCGGCCCGACACGGTCCGTTATCGAGGCCGGCCATCGCGTACAGCACTGCTGCAAAGCCCTGTGCGGCAGGATTAGCCGATAATCGTTTTTTGATCCGGTCTACGGGTGCGGGGAAAGCTAAGCGCAAACACGATCCCAAACCCGGCTAAGAAAGCTAAGACTGCAGAGAAGCTGAAGGCTGAGGGCAGCAGGGAGCGGATGGATCCGAGGACCAGGCCTGCCAGCGCCAGGGAGACGGCGTCTTGATAGCGCCGGTAGAGGGCTGCAAGAAGGCGGGCCAGCACGAAGATGCCGAGAAGAGCTCCGGTGCTGAAGACGGCCAGCTTAAGCCATTCCCAATTGTTTACGGCAAGAATAACATCGTCGTAAATATTTAAGATCACCAGGGCCGAGCTGCCGGATATGCCCGGCAGGATCATCGCGGCTCCGGCGGCAGCGCCGCCGGCAAAGAAGTGGTAGAGGGAAACTGACGGCAAGGGGGTCCAGCCCGGGGCGGGACTGGTGAAAGAGAACCAGACCAATAAGAAACTTGCTATGCCAATTAAAACTGTGATGGGGCGCAGCCTGACCCATTTCCCGTCCTGGAACAGGATTACGCGGAGAGAAGCCAGGAGCAGCCCCAGGAGAAAAGCCAAAAGAAGATCTTTGCAGTTTTCCAGGAGGTAGCCGATAATTTTCACTCCGATCAGGACAGATACTGCCCCGCCGCAGAGATGGGGCAGGTAAGGCCGCAGGCGGACAGCCGAGATATCTTCTATGAGCTGCTTGTAGAAGCCGAGCAGGAGGATTACCGTTCCGGCGCTTATCCCGGGCAGAATAAAGGCAGCGCCGATAGCCATTCCTTTAACGAAATTAATTAGCAAAGGTTCCGGGCCCTCTTTCCAGACTGTATATATTTTATTCAAAGTTATTAAATTCGCCCTGTTGACCGCGTTTCCTTTTTTTATAAATATTAAGACGAGGCATTCCGGCGCGGCCGGCACGGGAAGTGATAATAATAGCTGAGGCGCGAAAAAATCTATGCCGGAGGGGGATATATTGCCCAATATTACTGCCGCAGATGAACAGCCAGTTGTCATGGTGGAGCTTGAGCGTGAAGTGCAGCTTATCGGTGTGGTTTCGGACACCCATGTGCCGCGGCGGGCGCGCTGCCTTACTCCGGGGCTGCTGAGAGGACTGGAAGGGGTGGACCTGATCCTGCATGCCGGTGACCTGGTTGATGAGAGTGTGCTTTTTGAACTGCAGGCGCTGGCTCCCGTAGAAGCCGTGGCCGGGAACATGGATCCGCCGCGCCTGCATGAGCGGTTAAAGCGTAGAAAGCTGCTTCATGCGGGCGGCCTTACGATCGGATTGATCCACGGCGACGGGCTGCGCCGGTCGACCCGGCAGCGAGCTGAAGAGGCCTTCAGGGAATTCCGGCCGCAGGTAATTGTTTTTGGACATAGTCACCAGCCGCTATGCGAATACTCGGGAAATACACTGATGTTTAATCCCGGCTCCTGCGTGGACCCGCGCTGGTCGGGTCGGCCTTCATATGGTATACTGCAGGTTAAACGCGGCGGCGCCGTGAGGGGGGAGCTCCTTTACTTGTAGAAATTTCCTTTCAATTCATTAGGCGCGAGGATGCGCTGTCCAAGCCTGTATCGCTTACCAAAAAAAATCATTAGAAGAGTTTTTTAATTGAAGGGAGTGGAGAAAAGCATGGAGGAGACAATGAAGAAAAAGCTTGCCGAACGGATCCTGGAGGTGGCTCCGGAAAAGAGGCTTTCATGCAAGAAGGCTTTTGCCCTGGCGGCGGAGTTTGATTGCCTGCCAATCGAAGTGGGAAAGCTTTGCGACGAGTTGGAGGTAAAGATTTACGGCTGCCAGTTGGGATGCTTCTAGATAAGCAGCCTTTTCTTGACTAAGGCTCCCTTTTTAAAGGGAGCTTTATTATACTGTTCTTTTTCAAAGGTGCGGAGAATAAAAAAATTTACCGGCATTTTGGCTCTAGAACCGGTTAAATGCCCCGCTGTATAATGGTATTTTAAATGGCTCATACTATAAATTAGCAAATGGCGAATGAAAATAGGAGAGATGTGGCGGAATAGAGAGATCTTATAAGATATATTACAGTAATCGTTATTAACGCCACTAAAAGTTGATAAAACCGGATTAGATCAGGATTGCATCCGATGCTGATTCTGATATATTTTTTGTAGGCCTTGTTAGCACTCATCGCCAATGAGTGCTGCTAATATTTAATTTAATTAAATATCAAAGGAGGCAGAAGGCATGAATCTCAAACCCTTAAGCGATCGCCTTGTGGTCAAAGTTCTGGAAGCTGAAGAGAAGACCGCCAGCGGAATCGTTTTACCGGACAAGGCAAAGGAGAAGCCACAGGAAGGAGAAGTAATGGCTGTAGGTCCGGGCAAGGTCCTTGAAAACGGAACCAGGCTGGAAATGGACGTTAAAGTTGGGGACAAGATTATTTTCTCGCGGTATGCCGGAACAGAAGTGAAAATAAAGGGCGAAGAGTACCTGATCCTAAGGCAGGACGATGTATTGGCCCTGATCCAGTAGGCTGCTCAGATGAGCAGCCATGTGTGATAAGCAAAGCAAAGGAGGTTAATCCATAATGGCAAAGCAGATTAAGCATAAGGAAGAAGCCCGCCGGGCGCTGGAGCGGGGTGTGAATATCCTGGCGAACACCGTTACCGTGACTCTGGGTCCGAAAGGGCGCAACGTGGTTCTGGATAAGAAATTTGGTTCGCCGCAGATTACCAATGACGGGGTGACCATTGCCCGCGACATTGAGCTTGAAGATCCTTTTGAAAACATGGGCGCACAGCTGGTCAGGGAAGTGGCCACCAAAACGCAGGATGTCGCCGGCGACGGCACCACTACCGCAACCCTGCTGGCCCAGGCGATCATCCGCGAGGGACTGAAAAACGTAGCCGCCGGCGCCAACCCCATGTTTATCAAGCGGGGCATTGACAAGGCAGTCAAAGTGGCGGTGGATGAACTTGAGAAGCTGAGCAAGCCGGTAGAAACCAAGGATGATATTACCCAGGTGGCTTCGATTTCCGCCGACGACGAGGAGATCGGCCGGCTGATTGCCGAAGCCATGGAAAAAGTGGGCAAGGACGGTGTAATCACCGTTGAAGAATCAAAAGGGCTGACCACCGACCTGAAAGTGGTCGAAGGGATGCAGTTTGACCGCGGCTACATCTCCTCCTACATGGTTACCGATACTGAAAAGATGGAAGCGGTTCTTGACGAGCCCTTTATTCTGCTCACCGACCGCAAGCTCAGCAATATTCATGACCTGCTTCCCCTGCTGGAGAAGATTGTCCAGAGAGGGAAGCAGCTGCTGCTCGTGGCTGAAGATGTGGAAGGTGAAGCGCTGGCTACCCTGGTGGTCAACAAGCTGCGCGGCACCTTTACCTGCGTGGCAGTGAAAGCGCCCGGCTTCGGAGACCGCCGCAAGGCTATGCTCGAAGATATTGCCGTGCTAACCGGCGGCCAGGTTATCTCTGAAGACGTGGGTATTGATTTCAAGAATGTGGATGTCAGCATGCTCGGCCGGGCCCGCCAGGTTCGCATCAGCAAGGAGGAGACCGTTATCGTTGACGGCGCCGGCAAGCCCGATGATATCAAGAAGCGGATCGGCCAAATTCGCGTTCAAATTGATGAAACCACTTCCGATTTCGACAGAGAGAAGTTGCAGGAACGGCTGGCGAAGCTCTCCGGCGGCGTAGCGGTGATCGAGGTCGGTGCTGCTACCGAAACTGAAATGAAAGAGAAAAAGCTGCGCATTGAGGACGCCCTCTCGGCAACCCGGGCCGCGGTTGAAGAGGGGATTGTCTCCGGCGGAGGGGTGGCTTACCTTAATGTCTCCAGTGCCCTCGCAAATCTGGAAAAAGATCTCTCAGGCGATGAGCTGACCGGCATGACCATCGTGAAGCGGGCGCTGGAAGAGCCGCTGCGGGTTATTGCTGAAAACGCAGGCGCGGAAGGCTCCGTTGTTGTGGAAAAGGTCAAAGGCATGGAGAAGGGGTATGGTTTCAATGCCGTTAGCAATGAATTTGAAAACATGTTCAAATCGGGCATCGTCGATCCCACTAAGGTGGTCCGTTCGGCGATCCAGAACGCTGCCAGTGTCGCGGGGATGCTGCTGACTACTGAAGGCATCGTCACCGACATCCCCGAGAAAAAAGACGCCCCGGCGATGCCCCCCGACATGCCCATGATGTAAATGAACCGGTAAAAGCGCTTGAGAATAGCCGGCAGTCAAGTTGCCGGTGGAAATTGGCAGGGAGCAGCAATGCTTCCTGCTTTTTTATTTTTATTGGCCGGCAAGGGCCGGGCAAGACATAATTTTCCGGTTTATGGGGCGGAAAATAAAAAATTGGCAGACACTTTCCTCTTTTTTAAGTTATAATTGGGATGAGGCTTTAATAGCGGCCTGCCCATTATTTTTTAACAGGAGGTAGCCATGGTTGATTTTTCGTTGACTCCCGAGCAGGAGGCCATTCAAAGGATGGCCCGCGAATTTGCGGAGAAAGAGATAGTGCCGGCAGCGGCTCAGTACGACCGCAGCGGAGAGTATCCGCGTGAGATCGTAAAGAAGGCTTTCAAAGCCGGCCTGGTCTACGGCCCGGTTCCGGAAAAATACGGCGGAGGCGGCATTGGCGCCCTGGATCAGCTGCTGATTGCAGAGGAGCTCTCCGCGGGGTGCGCCGGGATATCTTCCTGCATCGCCATCAACAGCCTGGCGGCGATCCCGTTAATCAATTACGGCAGCGAAGCCCAGAAAGAGAAATATCTCGGTGCAGCCTGCCGCGAGGAGAAGCTGATGGCCTTATGTGTAACTGAACCGGGGGCGGGCTCCGATGTGGCGGCGCTGACCACCACGGCGCGCCGCCTTAACGGGGAGTATGTCATCAGCGGCAGCAAATCCTTTATCACCAACGGGGGTGTGGCCGACTATTATATTGTTTTTGCCACGGTGGACCTGTCAAAGGGGCATCGCGGCATTACTGCCTTTGTGGTTCCCCGCGAAGCGGAGGGCGTATCGGTGGGGAAAAAAGAGGATAAGATGGGTCAGCGCGCCGCCAATACCACGGATGTTATTTTTGATGAAGTGGTGGTCCCCGCGGCTGACCGGATCGGGGAAGAAGGAGAGGGCTTCCGGATCATCATGCAGACCTTCAACCACTCCCGCCCCGGTGTGGCTGCATCTGCTGTTGGGGTGGCGCGCAGCGCGATGGAGCATGCGCTGCAGTATGCCCTGGAGCGGGAACAGTTCGGAATGCCCATCTTCATGCACCAGGCGGTCATGTTCATGCTGGCGGATATGGCCAGGGATATTGCGGCCGGCAGGCTGCTGGCCTGGCAGGCCGCCTGGAAGGCGGAGCGGGGCCTCGACAACTCCAAGGAGGCGGCCATGGCCAAAGTTTTTTGCGGCGATATGGTCATGCGCGTGACCACGGACGCCGCCCAGATCTTTGGCGGATACGGCTATGTCAAGGATTACCCGGCGGAGAAGTTGATGCGTGACGCGAAGGTGTTCCAGATTTACGAGGGGACGGCCCAAATCCAGCGCCTGCTCATCGGAAGGGCCCTGGCCAAGGAGAAGCTAAAATAGACGTGAGACAATGTGGGACACAGGGGACGTACCTGTTTGTCCCACTTTCATGCTGACCCCTGCGAATAAGTCGGGGCCAGGCGTTAAAAAATACTTTGCTTATTACAGATGTAGGGGCGGCTCATGAGCCCCCAAATTCGTAACGGAAAACAGTATAGATACCGCGTTTAGAGCAAAAGGCATCTAAAACTCCATCACATGCGGGACATTCGGAACGTCCTCTTTTGTCTCATTTTGCGGGGGGGATGGAACCCCGGTTTCGGGCGGGGATGGAACCCCGCCCCTACGATTTTCCGGCCTCTGATTTTCAGTTACTGGCGATCGAAGTAGATATTCTTTCCGGTGGCGGAGATGGGAACACCGATGACCATCTCTCCTTCAATGAGCCCCATTTTACGGGCGGCTACTCCGATGCGGAACATGATCCGGTTGTCTGCGTTGAAGAGAGAAGCCGTCTTGACTGCCGATCCGAGTGCAATGCCCAGATCGAGAATGCGCCAGCTGCATACCGGGCCGGCAAAATCGGAGCCTTCGGCCATTGCCTCTTTCATCTCGCGGCACGATTTGAAACCGCAGGCGCCGCAGTCTGCCCACAAGGGTTCGGAACCAGAGAGGGAGAGCAGCAATACGGCGCTGGAACGGCGCACGTTATCGCCGTCGCGATCATAATTGCGCTTGCCTTTTTCCCGGCCGTATTTCTCCATTTCGCCGGCCAGCTTTTTGATATCTGCCCCAGTCAATATTTTGATTTCAATAAAGTCCGCGCCTATGGCTTTGGGGGCGGTGCGGGCAGCAAGCGCCATCATCCCGGCGACAGTTTCCATTATTTTATCCATGATATCGCCTCCCCAGGTTTCTCTGTCCTATTCTAAGACATGCTCCTAAAAAGGTAAACCCGTGAAGCTAAAACGGTGATAAATCAAGATTATTGCTTATCCAACCCCCGGCACGACTTCGAAGCTCAAATTTGTTTTCCCCTACAAAGTTTATGCATTCTGCTTGGCTTTCCAACATCCTATTACCAATATCCAACCGCCGATTTTGCATCCTGCACGTTCCTGGAAGAAAATCTAAAAAGCTGAAGGATTTTCACATGTTATGACGAAAAAGATATAAAGCAAAAAAATTGTAACTCTCGGTGCTAATATTTTGCATTACGAGGGAAAGTGTACCTAGGGTTCCGCTGGAGCAGTGAAGCCGGGCGGTTTCACCTGCCCAGGCTGGTCCGAGTGGTACAGGCGCCTAAATAAGCGGCTGTGTAAAGCAGTCAGTTTGGGCGCTACACCGGAGGGATAAAAGCCCAGGCGGGTAGGTTTCGCTCGCAGCCTACTTGCCCGGGCTTTTAAACTAGGGGGTGATCCCTGAAGAAAGAGTAAAGAGGCGTCTGTTTTGGTAATCTAGAGCAGAACCATTTAAGGAGGATAAAGATGGAAAAGTTTTTCAAGCTCAAGGAGAACAATACAAACGTACGCACGGAAATCATCGCCGGAATTACAACTTTTATGACCATGGCCTACATTATCTTTGTCAACCCCGACATCCTTTCTGCTACTGGGATGGACAAGGGAGCGGTGATGACCGCGACGATAGTGTCAGCCGGATTGACCACCATCCTGATGGGCTTGATGACCAACTATCCTTTCGCCCTGGCCAGCGGAATGGGGCTTAATGCTTTTTTTGCCTTTGTTATTGCCCCCCAGTACGGCTGGCAGGCAGCCCTGGGAGCGGTCCTTATTTCAGGGATAGTCTTTATAATCCTGTCTGTGACCGGGGCGATCGGGTATATCGATGCCGCCGTGCCCACAACGCTGAAGCGGGCCGTGGCCGCGGGGATTGGCCTCTTTATTGCCTATATCGGGCTGCAGAGCGGGGGTATCATTGTTTCCGATGAAGCTACACAGGTAGCACTGGGTGATCTGACCCAGCCCGGGCCGCTGCTAACGCTGATCGGCATCCTGATCATCTCCGTGCTCATGGCCCGCCGGGTGCGGGGGGCTATCCTCATCGGGATCTTGCTGACCACAGTGGTAAGCTTCTTCATGGGAATTAAGGAACTTCCCAGCGGGATCGGCGATATTTTCGGCCTGCCGGCTTCGCTGGCCCCGATTGCCCTGAAGCTGGATCCGAAAGCAATTCTTTCAGTGCCCTTCTTCGTAATCTTTTCATTTCTCTTTGTTGATGTTTTCGATACCATGGGCACTCTCCTGGGAACGGGGGCCCGGGCCGGCTTTCTCGATGAGAAAGGGCGGCTTCCCCGCGTCAACCGGGCCATGCTCGCTGACGCCATCGGGACAGTGGGCGGCGCCCTGCTCGGCACCAGCACAGTAACCACCTACGTGGAAAGCACCGCCGGGGTTTCCGAAGGGGGGCGCACCGGGCTAACCTCGATTGTCACCGGGGTGCTCCTATTACTCACCCTCTTCCTGGCTCCGCTGGCTGGCCTGATTCCCTCGGAGGCAACGGCTCCGGCTCTGGTCATTGTGGGCGTGCTCATGGTCGGCGGGGTGATGAAAATTGACTTTGATGACTTTACCGAGGCTTTCCCGGCTTTCCTGACCATCATTTTTATGCCGCTGGCGTACAGCATCGCCGATGGAATTGCCTTCGGCTTTATCGCCTACCCTGTAGTGAAGCTCGTTGCCGGAAAAGGAAAAGAGGTCCACTGGCTGGTTTATCTCCTCGCCGTGGTGGCTCTGATCCATTTCTTCTATCCGGGTTAGAAGTGGGTTGAATTGTAACGGGGCTGTGCCAAAGCCTTTCAGTACAGCCCCATCGGCTTTCTATTTCCAGACCTCTTCCAAAGGGTTTTTAAGTCCCCCTTTATTAAAGGGGGATTTAGGGGGATTTAAAGAATATAAGGAAAGTCCTGCATTTTTGAGGTGATGGAATGTCTGCACAAGCGGAAGTGGGCATTGTCATGGGCAGCGATTCGGACCTGCCGGTGATGGCCGAAGCGGGCGCTGCGCTGGAGCGCTTTGGTGTTGCCTATGAAGCGGTTATTGCCAGCGCGCACCGCCATCCCGAGATGGTAGCCCGCTATGCCCGGGGCGCCGCGGAGGCCGGTTTGAAGGTGATTATCGCCGGCGCCGGCGGAGCCGCCCACCTGCCCGGGGTGATCGCTTCGCTGACCGCGCTTCCGGTAATCGGGGTGCCTGTGTCCACGCCTCACCTGGGGGGGGTCGATTCTCTCCTGGCCATTGTCCAAATGCCCCGCGGCGTACCGGTGGCCACGATGGCTGTAAACGGCGCTTTCAATGCCGGCCTGATGGCGGTGCAGATCTTGGCCCTGGAAAACAGGGGACTGCAGGAACAGCTGGTTCGATACCGCCGGGAGATGGCGGCGCAGATCGAGGAGAAAGACGAGCGCTTACGCCGGGTAGGTTTTCACCGGTATAAGGCCGGCGACCGGGTTCTTCATCCCGGAGAGGAGAGGCGACCGGATTAAGATCATTTCCCAAACCATAATAAACGGGTGTTGAGAAGATTTACACAGGGAACTTGGCCGGCAGTGTTACTGCAACCACAGGGAGGAAAACCAATGAATGCAAAAGACGAACAGCCCTGGCGGCAGCTGGGACTGACTGAAGGTGAATATGAACGCATCAGGAAGGATCTGGGGCGCGAACCGAACCTGGTGGAGCTGAACATCTACAGCGTGATGTGGTCGGAGCACTGCAGCTACAAGCATTCCCGGGCGGCGCTGCGCATGCTGCCGGTAGAGGGGCCCCACGTGCTCCAGGGGCCGGGGGAGAACGCCGGAGTGGTTGACCTTGGGGGCGGCCTGGGGGCGGCATTCAAGATCGAGAGCCACAATCACCCCACGGCGGTGGAGCCTTTCCAGGGCGCGGCTACGGGCGCCGGCGGGATTATCCGCGACATCGTGGCCATGGGGGCGCGCCCGGCAGCCTTGCTCGGCTCGCTGCGCTTCGGGCCGCTGGAGGACCGTCGCAGCCGCTATCTTTTTGAGAGGGCGGTTGCCGGAATAAACTGGTACGCCAAGGAGACAGGAATTCCGGTTGCCGGGGGCGAGATTTACTTTGAAGAGTGCTACCGGGGGAATCCCCTGGTCAACGCCATGTGCGTGGGCTTGCTGCCGGTAGAGCGGCTAATGCGGGGGCGGGCTTCCGGGGAGGGGAACCTGGTCCTGCTGGCCGGGGCGCTTACGGGCCGCGACGGGATCCACGGCGTCACCTTTGCCTCGGTGGAGCTTACCGCGGAGATCGAGGAAGAGGAGCGCCCGCCTGTGCAGGTGGGTGATGCCGCCCTGGGGAAGGCGCTGCTGGAAGCGACCCTGGAGGTGATTGAAAAAGACCTGGCCGTGGGGGTGCAGGACCTCGGCGGCGCCGGCCTGACCTGCGCCGTTACCGAGACGGCAGCCCGGGCCGGCAGCGGGATCGAGCTGGAGCTGGACCTGGTGCCGCTGCGCGAAGAGGGGATGACCGCTTACGAGATCCTCACCTCGGAATCGCAGGAGCGGATGCTCTTGATCGTTGAGCCGGAAAAGCGGGCAGAGGCTGCCGCGGCTTTTGAGAGGCGAGGGCTCTCCTGCACGGTAATCGGCCGGGTTGCCGGAGACGGGATGGTTACGGTAAAGCATCATGGGGAGACGGTAGCCCGGGTGCCGGCGAAAAGCGTGGCCGAAGGGGCTCCAGTTTATGAACCCGCTTTCTGTGAACCGGAATACTATGGCAGGCTGGCTGCTTTTGACCCCCTGGAGCTGCCGCAGGTGGACAATCTCAACGAGGCTCTCCTGAAAGTTCTCGGTTCGCCCGATGTAGCGGGAAGGGCATGGATTCAGAGCGGCAGGGGAGAGGTGAACGACGATGTGAGTATTGAAGGCGATCTTCCTGCAGGTACCGGAGGGGGCGGCGCAGCGCTGCTGCCGCTGCCGCATGGGCGGGCCCTGGCCATGGCGGTGGCCGGAAACGGGCGCCTGGTATACCTCGATCCCTACCGCGGAGCAATTTTTGCCGTCTGCGAGGCAGCGCGCCTGCTGGCCTGCGCCGGGGCGGAGCCGCTGGGAATTACCGACGGCCTTAACTTTGGGAACCCGGAGAAGCCGGAGGTATACTGGCAGTTTAAGCAGGCGGTTGAGGGGATTGCTGACGCTTGCCGGGCGCTGTCGCTGCCGGTTGTTGGCGGCAACGTGAGCTTCTACAATGAAGTAGAGGGTGAGGCGATTTACCCCACGCCGGTCATCGGTGCGGTGGGGCTCCAGGAAAATGCGGCGAAGAGCTGCAGCCCGGGCTTCAGCCGGGACGGTGATCTCATTTACCTGCTTGGTGCTAGTTCCATTTCCCTCGGCGGCAGCCAGTACTTGAAGAGCTGCCGCGGCCGGGTTGCCGGGGCGCTGCCGCAGATTGACCTGGAACTGGAGAGGCGGCTGCAGGAGTTGCTTCGCCGGATAATCGGGGAAGGTCTGCCCGGCTGCGCGAGAGACATATCAGGAGGAGGACTGGCCGTGGCCCTGGCGGAATGCTGCCTTTTGGGAGGGCGCGGCGCGGCTGTGGCTCTGCCGGCCGCTGATCGGCCGGAGCTGACCTTGTTCGGCGAGGGTCCATCACGGGTGGCGATAACTGTAAAACCGGGCAGCAGCCAGCGGCTCGAGTCGCTGGCCCGGGAGGCGGCTGTTCCGGCAGTTCAGCTGGGGCAGACCGGAGGCGATAGGCTGCGCATTGCCGTGGGCGGGCAGGAACTGGTTGACCTGACGGTGGCTCGAATGTGGAAAGTATACCGGGAGGCGATCCCATGCCTCTCTCAATAAGAGAAGCCTGCGGCGTCTGCGGAGGCTGGGCGGCGGGACAGCCGATGGCATACCTGACCTGTTTTGCTCTTTACGCGCTGCAGCACCGCGGCCAGGAGAGCGCGGGGATTGCCGTCGGCTCAGGCAACGGGGGCAAGATCTGGTTGAAAAAGGGGCCCGGACTCGTTTCCGAAGTCTTTCCCGATACTGGAGAACTGAAGCGGCTGCGCGGCTCACTGGCCCTGGGCCATGTCCGCTACGCCTACGGCGGGGAAGGGCGGGGCCCGGAGAACAGCCAGCCCCTGCTGCTGCGTTACCGGCATGGTGAGATGGCCATCGCCCACAACGGGCGGCTGGTGAACGCTGCCGGGCTGCGGGACGAGTTGGCCGGGCAGGGAGCTATTTTCCAGACAGAAACTGACAGCGAGCTGCTTGGACACCTAATTGCCCGGCAGAACAACCCCTGCCTGGAAGAAGCGCTGGAAGCGGTGGCGCCGCTCCTGGAAGGAGCATTTGCTTTTATCCTTAGCGACGGGAAGAAGATTATTGGTTTGCGCGACCGGCACGGGTTCAGGCCGCTTTCATTGGGCCGGCTTGGAGAGAAGGGCTATTTCCTGGCTTCGGAAACATGCGCTTTTGACACCATCGGGGCGAGGTTTATCCGTGACCTGGCGCCGGGAGAAGCGGTGGTGCTTGATGCAGGGGGGGTGAGATCTTATCAGATCCTGCCCCCGGCGGAGCCTTCTCTCTGCATCTTTGAATTTATCTATTTTTCCCGACCTGACAGCAACCTGCTGGGGAAAAACGTCCACCTGATCCGGCGCGAACTGGGTCGGCGCCTGGCCCGCGAGCATCCCGTCGATGCCGATATGGTTACCGGGGTGCCCGATTCGAGCATTGCTGCGGCTTCGGGCTATGCTGAGCAGGCCGGTTTGCCATACGAGATGGCGCTGGTTAAAAACCGCTACATCGGCCGCACCTTCCTGCGGCCCACGCAGCGAATGCGCGAGGAAGGGGTTGACCTGAAGCTCAACGCGGTGGAGAAGATTGTCCGGGACAGGCGGGTGATTATCGTCGATGATTCCATTGTCCGGGGCACCACCAGCGTGAAGCTGGTCCGGCTCATGCGCCGGGCGGGCGCCAGGGAAGTGCACCTGCGTATCAGCTCGCCGCCGGTGATCGATGCCTGCTTTTACGGTATCGATATGCCGGCGTCACATGAATTGATCGCGCACCGCCGTGAGACGGCGGCCATTGCCAGGGAGATCGGCGCCGATTCAATTGGCTTTCTCAGCCTCGAAGAGACAGTGGCGGCGTTGGGGCTTACAGGAGAAGGGCTTTGCCGGGCCTGTTTTACCGGCTCTTATCCGGTTCGTTAAATTTTTCCGGGCCGGCACCCGTATTTTTTTACAGGCAAAAATATTTTTTAGCAGCAGGAATTTTGACTTTCAGTAGGTAAATAGATTAGCCTGTAAGCAAATTATGCTCTATTATTTGTACATATGAAGGAGGATTTTTGGGATGGATAGTTTATTGTACTGGGTGCCGGTTGCCGCCCTGGTCGGCCTTCTTTTTGCCCTGCTGCTCTGGTTCAGGATAAAACGAGCCGGGGACGGCAACGCACAGATGAAGGAGATAGCCAGGGCCATTCACGAGGGGGCAATGGCTTTTCTACGGCGGGAATACAGCTACCTGATCATATTTGTAATCGCGCTGGCGGCAGTTCTGGCCATTTTTATTGACCCGCTAACTGCAGTCTGCTTTGTTGTCGGGGGCTTATTTTCGGCGTTAACGGGCTATGTGGGCATGAATGTAGCTACCCGCGCCAACGTGCGCACAGCCCATGCAGCCCGCTCGGGGCTTAGCCCTGCGCTGACAATTGCTTTTTCCAGCGGAACGATCATGGGAATGATGGTCGCGGGGCTGGGGCTGTTCGGCCTTGGTATTCTCTACATCTGGATCAGGGATCCCGCAATCGTTAACGGTTATGCCCTGGGTGCCAGTTCCATTGCTCTCTTTGCCAGGGTCGGCGGAGGAATCTACACCAAGGCGGCCGATGTGGGATCTGACCTGGTGGGGAAGGTTGAGGCGGGCATCCCTGAAGACGACCCCCGCAACGCCGGGGTGATCGCCGATAACGTGGGTGACAATGTGGGCGACGTGGCCGGGATGGGCGCGGATCTTTTTGAATCTTACGTCGGTTCAATGATTGCCGCCATGACCGTGGGCATGGTTACGGATTATGGCTTTGCCGGGGTCCTGCTGCCGCTGCTGGTCTCTTCTGCCGGTATTCTGGCCTCGGTATTCGCTTCTTTCTTTGTTCGGGCCCGGAAGGAGGCCCGGCTCAGCGCCGTGCTTGAGCGCGGCATCATTATCAGCGCCCTGGTGGTCCTGGCGGTATCTTTCTTTATTACTAAATCCCTTCTCAATGATTTGGGTCCCTTCTACGCGGTCGTAGCCGGGCTGCTGGCCGGGGTAGCCATCGGATGGATTACCGAGTATTATACCTCCGACCATTTCAAGCCGGTGCAATCCATCGCCAAATCATCACTGACCGGGCCGGCGACAAATATCATCGGCGGCCTGGCCGTGGGGATGAAGAGTACGGTCTTTCCGATCCTGGCCATCGTGGCGGCCATTCTTGTTTCCTACGAGTGTGCCGGGGTTTACGGTATCGCCATTGCCGCCGTGGGCATGCTTTCCACTGTGAGCATGACCGTGGCCGTGGACGCCTACGGCCCCGTGGCCGACAACGCCGGCGGTATTGCGGAGATGGCCGGCCTGGAGGAAGGCGTGCGCGAGATCACCGACCAGCTCGATTCCGTTGGCAACACCACCGCCGCTATCGGCAAGGGCTTTGCCATCGGCTCGGCGGCGTTGACGGCGCTGGCGCTCTTTACAGCCTATTCGCAGGTAGCCGGTCTGGAGGTAATCGATATCAACAGCGCCAGTGTTATTGCCGGCCTCTTTATCGGCGGCATGCTGGTCTTCTTCTTTACTTCGCGGACCATGGAGGCGGTGGGCTCTGCAGCCTTTTTCCTCATCGAGGAGATCCGCCGCCAGTTCAAGGAGATTCCAGGCTTGATGGAGGGCAAGGCGCGTCCCGAGTATGCCCGCTGCGTCGATATCAGCACCCGCGCTGCCCTTAAAGAGATGATTATTCCCGGCCTATCGGCGGTGATAGTCCCGCTGGCCGTAGGTTTTCTGCTGGGCAAAGAGGCATTGGGCGGGCTGCTGGCCGGCGCGCTGCTCGTGGGGGTGCTGCAGGCTATCTACATGGCCAACGCGGGCGGCGCCTGGGACAACGCCAAGAAATATATTGAGTCGGGACAGTATGGCGGCAAGGGCAGCGATCCGCACAAGGCCGCCGTTGTTGGCGACACCGTCGGCGATCCCTTCAAGGATACCGCCGGCCCTTCGCTCAACATTCTAATCAAGCTGATGAGCATCGTCGCCCTTGTCTTTGCCCCGCTCTTCTTTAGCTAACCAATTAGTTAATTCGGTGCCAGGCACCGAATTAACTAATTCCAAAAGGATGGATCGAGAACTCGATGAGCGAGCACATTGATTACCGGCAAGCCGGGGTGGATATTGCTGCCGGAGAAGCCGCCGTGGAGCGGATCAAGGGGCTGGCCCGCTCCACTTTCCGCCCCGAAGTGCTTCAGGACTTGGGCGGTTTCAGCGGGTTTTTTGCGCTTAAAACGGAAAGATACCGCCGGCCGGTACTGGTATCCGGCTGCGACGGTGTGGGGACGAAGTTGAAAATAGCCTTTGCCTGCGGGAACCATACTACAGTCGGTGAAGATTGCGTGGCAATGTGCGTTAACGACATCCTGGTTCAAGGCGCAGAGCCGCTTTTCTTCCTGGATTATCTGGCTGTGGGGAAACTGGATCCTGAGCAGGTGGAGCAGGTCGTGAGGGGATTGGCCAGCGGCTGCCGCATTGCCGGCTGTGCACTCCTGGGGGGAGAGACTGCGGAGATGCCCGGATTCTACACTCCCGGGGAGTATGACCTGGCCGGATTTGCGGTGGGCCTGGTGGAGCGCGACGAGATCATTGACGGAACAACCATTCTTCCCGGTGACCTGGTTATCGGCCTGGCCTCGTCCGGATTGCACAGCAACGGTTATTCGCTGGCCCGGAAAGTGCTCTTTGAGCAGGCGGAGCTCTCGCTGGATGACCGGCCTAACGAGCTTGGCGGAATCGCTCTCGGCGAGGAGCTGCTCCGGCCGACGCGTATCTACGTGCCGGAGATATTACCTCTGCTGCATCGATTCCATATAAAAGGGATGGCTCACATCACCGGGGGCGGCCTGCCAGGCAACCTGTCGCGGATTTTGCCGGAAGGGCTGCAGGCGGTAATCGATGCTTCATCCTGGGAGATACCGCCCGTTTTCGGGCTGATTGAAAAACTGGGCCCGGTAGCCCGTGGTGAGATGTACCGTACATTTAACATGGGTATCGGCTTTGCTCTGGTGGTGCCACCTGAAGAGGCCGGCAAATTAATAAAGGTGCTGGAAGAAAAAGGTCTTCCCGCCTACTGTATCGGCGCCATTGCTCCCATGGAGACGGAAAGAGATACGAATACACGGGTACGAATTAGTTAATTTGGTGCCAGGCACCGAGTTAACTAACTGGTTATAAGTTTGCTGATATAGGCCTTGCTGACTTTAATTAGGGTAGCGATCTCTTTGTTGGACCAGTGATATTTGTGATGCAAAGCAAGAATCAATTCTTTGCGGGCGGCGGCAGGGGCGGGCGCTCTTGATTTGGAAAAAAGCTGTTCCCTGTTAATACCATAAGAGGTGGCAATGTTGTCGATCAATTGAACGATATCATCTTCCATGGGTACAGCATTAAACTGGTTCTTTTGTAAAGAGGACAAATAACGCGGGCCGGGCAAATCTTCGGTTGTTTGTTCCATAAAACGGAGATAATCTTCAGCGGTGTTTAAGTTTTTTCTCTGATGGATAATGCTGTAGATAAGTTCCGTGTTTACCAGGCCGTCCTTTTTCTTTCCGGTATAATATCCATGGCTGCTCCAGGGATATTCGACATCGCGGGTCATCTTTGCGGTTGCAGGATTAAGATGGATATATCTCAGCAAGGCTAACAGGTAGCGCTCTTGATCACAAATATAAGCTTTGTACCTGTTTTCGAAAACATGTCCTGATTGATTGTATTCACGGTTATAATAGATTGCATATGCCTGTTGAAGATGGTGCATTATCTTAGAAAGAGGTGTGCTGGCAACCTGAATGACGAGATGAGCATGGTTGTCCATGATCGCATAGATAAGAAGGTGAAAATTAAACTTGTGACGGTATTCCTTTAATTTTTCCAGATAGTAAAGTTTATCTTTTTTCCTGGCGAAAATATGATCCTGGTTGTTTCCTCTAGTGATAACGTGGTAAATTGCTCCAGGAAAATGAATGCGTGGTTTTCTGGGCATAACAAAGGCCCCCACGAAATCATTTTTAAGAATATTAACATAACTATTCTGTGATGTCAATATAAGGCAGGTGAGTTAGTTAACTTGGTGCCTGGCACCAAGTTAACTAAATGGGGGGGTGTGGAGTATGAAGAGGATTGCGGTGCTGGCTTCGGGAGAAGGGACCAACCTCGAGGCGATATTGGAGGCAGCGGAGTGCGGTGAAATTAGCGGCCGTGTGGTGCTGGTGATCAGCGACCGGGATGATGCGCCGGCGCTGGAGCGGGCCCGCCGCCGCGGGGTCCGGGCTCTCTACCTTGATCCCCGCGCTTTCCAGACGCGGGAAGGATATGACCAAGCCCTGGCTGAAGAGCTGCAGCGGGCCCATGTCGACCTTGTGGCTCTGGCCGGTTTCATGCGTCTCCTTTCGCCGCCACTGATTAAGGCATTTCCCATGCGGATCATGAATATCCATCCATCGCTGCTGCCCTCTTTTCCCGGCACATCGGGAGTTAAGGATGCGCTTGATTACGGAGTGAAGGCAACGGGATGCACGGTTCATTTCGTCGACGAGGGGCTCGATACCGGTCCGATCATTTTACAGGAGGCGGTTACCGTGCTCCAGGATGATACCGTGGAGACGCTGCATGCGCGAATACATGCCGCGGAATACCGTCTCTATCCAAGAGCAATAGAGCTGTTTTGTAGAAATATGCTTAGAATTGAAGGAAGAAGGTGTTACATTGAATCAGAGTAATTGCTATCGTAAACGGGCACTGATAAGCGTCTCCGACAAAAGCGGGATTTTGAACCTGGCTCGCCAATTGGACTCCATGGGATGGGAGATCATCTCCACCGGGGGGACCGCCCGCGTCCTTGACGGCGCAGGCATTCCGGTAACCGAGGCAGCCGGTGTAACCGGCTTTCCCGAGATTCTTGGGGGGAGGGTAAAAACCCTGCATCCAAAGATCCACGGTGGCCTGCTGGCCCGGCTCGACCTGGAGGAGCACCGGCAGCAGCTCGCCGCGCAGGATATAATACCGATCCAGCTTCTCGTAGTCAACCTCTATCCCTTCGCTGAAATCGCCGCCCAGCCCGGCGCCGGCCTGGAAGAAGCGGTGGAAAATATAGATATCGGCGGCCCGGCAATGATCCGCGCCGCAGCGAAAAACTTTAAACATGTCACCGTGGTGGTGAACCCGGCCCGCTACCAGCAGGTTGTCAACGAGCTGGCAGAAAGAGGCGCCGTTTCCGATGAAACCCGCTACCGCCTGGCGATGGAAGCCTTTGCCCATACGGCGCATTACGATGCCCTGATTGCCAACTATCTTAACAGCCGCCGCGAATCGGGAGGCGAACTCTTCCCGCCGCTGCTCAGTCTGCCGCTGCGGAAGGTGATGGCTTTGCGTTACGGGGAAAACCCGCAGCAAGAGGCGGCTTTTTATGCCCTGGACTGGAGTCTCCAGGGGCTGGCGGAGGCGCGGCAGCTGCAGGGGAAAGAGCTTTCCTTCAACAACTTGAACGACCTGCACGCGGCCTGGGAGCTGCTCCTCGAGTTTAGCGCACCGACAGCCGTGGCGGTAAAGCACACCAATCCCTGCGGGGTGGCTTCAGCAGCAACGATAGAAAAAGCGTACAGGCTGGCCTACGAAGCTGATCCCCTTTCCATCTTTGGTGGAATCGTGGCTCTGAACCGGCCGGTAAACGAAGCGGCAGCCCGCGAGATGGTGAAGATATTTCTGGAGGTGGTCGCCGCCCCATCCTTCACCCTGGAGGCGCTGGATATCTTCAGGATGAAAAAAGATATCCGCCTGCTGGAGATGACTCCGCACGGGAATGAGAAGGCGGACAGAATAGATCTGAAAAAGGTCTCCGGCGGCATGCTCATTCAGACTCTGGACAGCGAGCCGGTGGACCTTTCGCGGAGCGAAGTGGTTACCGAAAGAGCCCCTTCAGAAAGCGAATGGCGCGACCTGGCCTTTGCCCAGAAAGTGGTCAAGCATGTCAAGTCAAACGCTATTGTTGTGGCCAAGGGAGAACGCACTCTCGGGGTGGGCGCAGGACAGATGAACCGCGTTGGCGCCGCTCGCATCGCCCTGGAGCAGGCCGGAGAGAAGGCCGCCGGCGCGGTGCTGGGCTCCGATGCCTTCTTCCCCTTCCCAGATACCGTGGAAGCGGCTGCAAAAGCGGGAGTGACGGCCATAGTCCAGCCGGGCGGTTCCCTGAAAGACAAAGAGTCGATTGAGGCCTGCAACCGTCACGGGATGGCCATGGTTTTCACCGGCAGGCGTTATTTCAGGCACTGAAAAGGATCTGTGAAGGGAGAGAAGAACGGTGCGGGTATTAATTATTGGGGGCGGTGGCCGGGAGCATGCCCTGGCCTGGAAACTGGCGCAAAGCCCGCTCCTGGAGAGGCTTTACTGTGCTCCGGGCAACGCCGGTATTGCGGCATTGGCTGAATGCGTAGATATCTCACCCGTTGATCTGGACGGGCTGGAGAAATTTGCGCTTGAAGAGAAGATCGATCTCACGGTGGCCGGCCCGGAGGCGCCTTTGGCGGCGGGACTGGCCGACCGGTTTCGCCGCTCGGGCTTGAGGGTATTTGGTCCCGGACGCGAGGGGGCCCGGCTGGAGTGGAGCAAGGTCTGGGCCAAAGAGCGGATGGTACGCTGGGGCATCCCCACGGCCAGATTCGCCGTTTTCGACGATTATGAAGCCGCCAGGCGCTACCTGGAAAAACATTACGCCGGCAGGCCGGTTGTAGTCAAAGCCGACGGCCTGGCCTCCGGCAAGGGGGTCACCGTAGCCCCGGACTGCTCCACAGCAGGGGAGGCGCTCCGCTCCATGATGATTAAAAAGGTTTTCGGTGAAGCCGGTGAGAGGGTGCTCATCGAAGATTGCCTATATGGTGAAGAGCTCTCCGTGCTCGCTGTTACCGACGGCAGGGAACTGGTAATGCTCCCCCCATCACAGGATCACAAGGCCATCGGCGAGGGCGACCGCGGCCCAAACACGGGAGGAATGGGGGCTTATGCACCGGCTCCGCTGTTGACGGAAGATTTGGCCCGCAAGGTCGAGCGCTCAGTCTTCCGCCCTTTCCTGGCCGGCCTGGAAAGGGAAGGGATCGATTACCGCGGGGTGATCTATGCCGGCCTCATGGTCAACGGCAGCGAAATAAATTTGCTGGAGTTCAATGTTCGTTTTGGAGATCCTGAAACACAGGCCTTGATCCCGCTGCTTGAATCGGATCTGCTGCCGCTTTTGCTGGCTGCAGCTGAAGGACGCCTTGCCGGGGCTATAAGGGAGCTGGATATCCGGTGGCGCGATGGCTCGGCCGCCTGCGTGGTTCTTGCCTCCGGGGGCTATCCCGGGCCCTATGAAAGCGGAAAGCTGATCCGGGGCTTCGAACAGGCCGCTCCTTTTGCCGGCGCCACCCCAGGCGGCGAAGAGGGGCTGGTCCTCTTCCATGCCGGAACAGCTTTTGACAGCCAGGACCGCATCGTTACCGCAGGCGGGCGAGTTCTCGGCGTGACCGCCTGGGCTAAAACGCTTTCCGATGCGCTTCAGAACGCTTACCGGGCGGCGGAAAAGATTCAATTTGACGGCCGTTACTACCGGCGGGACATCGGCCACCGCGCCTTGAGGAATTAATTACCCATTCCCCTATTTTTTTATCCCCCAAATGGCTTTTTTGTGTTAAAATAATGCTACAATTATATTTCTTAACAAAGTATTGACTATTCGAAAGAGTATTAAGCCAAGGGGGAGATCTTTTGGAACAAAAAAATTATGCGCTCACCGGCAAGCGGCAGGTGGTTTATAATCCTGTCGGCAGCAGAAGGCTCTTCACCAATCCGGACGCGGATGAAGTGAGGGCCTTTTTTCGTGAAAAACCACGCGAAAAGGTGGATAAAACAACCACGGTAAAGGAGGCGGTAGCCCGCCTGGTGCATGACGGCGATTATATTTCAGTGGGGGGCTTTGGTGGAACCCGCATTCCCACCGCCCTGCTGCACGAGATCGTGCGGCAGCGGAAGAAGAACCTGGGGCTCGCCGGCCATACCGCCACCCACGATTTCCAGATCCTCGCCGCCGGCCGCTGCATCAACCGCTGCGATATTGCCTATATCATCGGGCTGGAAGCGCGGGGGCTTTCACGCCGCTCCCGCGAGGCCATTGAGAAGGGCGAAATCGAGGTAACCGAGTGGACCAACGCGGCTTTGGCCTGGCGATACAAGGCGGCGGCAATGGGGATATCGTTTATTCCCACGCGGACAATGTTCGGCACCGATACGGTCAAGCACAGCGCCGCCGTTGAAATGGAGTGCCCCTTTACCGGGAAGAAGTATCTGGCCATACCGGCGCTCTTTCCCGACGTGGCCCTGATCCATGTGCATCGCGCTGATGTCTACGGAAACTGCCAGGTCGACGGGATCATGGTTTCGGACTACGACCTGGCCCGGGCGGCAAAACATCTAATCATCACTACTGAGCGGCTGGTGCCCGAGGATATAATTCGCCGCGAGCCCCACCGCACGGCGATACCTTACTACCTGGTCGATGCGGTTATCGAAGTGCCCTACGGCTCCTACCCGGCCAACATGCCCTACGAGTATTACAGTGACGAAGAGCATCTCCAGGAATGGCTGCGCGTAGAACAGGATCCGGAGCAGCTGACCGAATTTCTGGAGCGAAATATTTACGGTGTCGAGGATTTCTGGAGCTACATCCAGTTGAACGGCGGATTGAAGAGAATGACCGAGCTGCGGCAGCAGGAAGTTCTTGTTGAAAAATAGATTTCGGGGGGTTGAAATGAACATGGATTACAACCGCATGGAATTGATGATCTGCCTGGCTTCGCGTTTGCTGGAGGACAACCGCACCGTAGTCGTGGGAACGGGGGCGCCTTGCGCCGCGGCGATGCTGGCGCAGAGCCTTTACGCGCCAAACCTGATGATCATGTTCGAGGCGGGAGGAATAGGGCCGCAGCTGCCTTCAATGCCCATATCGGTGGGCGATTCGCGGACCTTTTACCGCGGGCTGGCCGCCGGGAGTATGCCCGAGATCATGGAGAACTGCCAGCGGGGCATGGTTGACTACACCTTCCTGGGCGGCGCTCAGATCGATATGTACGGCAATATCAACTCGACCATGATCGGAGACGATTACGAGAGGCCAAAAGTGCGCTTCCCGGGCAGCGGTGGGGCCTGCGACCTGGCTTCGTTCTGCTGGAGGATCATGGTGATCACTGTGCAGGACGCGCGCCGCTTTACCAACAAGATCAATTTTATAACCTCTCCCGGGTATCTTACCGGGAAAGGGGCCCGCGAGGCCGCCGGACTGCCTCCGGGCGGGGGCCCTTACAAGGTAATCACCGACCTCTGCGTGCTCGGCTTTGATGAAGAGACGAAGCGGATGCAGGTGGAGAGCATACACCCCGGAGTCAGCAGGGAGAAGATCGTGGAAAATACTGACTTTGAGCTGCTCTGGTCACCCGATCTGGTGGAAAGTGAACCGCCAACGGAAAATGAACTGAAGATATTGCGTGAAAAGGTGGACCCCTACCGTTATATTATCGGCCGCTCCTAGCATAATTGTATAATCAGCTTCGGCTTTCTTGAGCAGGAATAGAGCGATCCGGGCAAGAAAGAATATTCTGCGAGGTGAAACATGCCGCATACCGTAATTGTTGGTTTTGCCCGCACGCCCTTCGGCCGTTTTCAGGGCTCGCTGCGGGAAGTGCCTGCGGTTGAACTGGGTGCGATTGCGCTCCGCGGGGCGCTGGCCCGCGCCGGCGTGCCCGGCGAGGCCGTAGACAATGTTTTTCTGGGAATGGTAGTCCAGGCGGGCGCGGGGCAGATTCCCTCCCGCCAGGCAACGATGAAGGCCGGCCTGCCTCCGGAGGTGCCCTCCGATACGATCAACAAGGTCTGTGCTTCCAGCCTGCGGGCGGTCAACCTGGGGGATACGCTCATCCGCAGCGGCGAGGCGGAAATTGTTGCGGCCGGGGGGATGGAGAATATGAGCGCGGTCCCCTACCTGCTGCCGCGGGTCCGGGATGGGCTGCGCATGGGAGACAGCCCGCTCATCGACGGGATGATCAGGGACGGCCTGTGGTGCCCCTTCCATAATGTTCATATGGGGGTGCACGGCGGCAGGGTTCCCGTATACGAATACGGGATTACACGCGAGGCCATGGATAGATGGGCCCTGCGCAGCCACCAGCGCGCCGTGGCGGCAATGGACCGGGGCCTTTTCGATGACGAGATCGTGAGTGTGAGCGTGCCGCAGCGGAAAGGAGAGCCGCTGCTGTTCGAGCGTGACGAACTGCCGCGCCGCGACAGCACCATGGAGAAGCTGGCCGCGCTGCCCCCTGCCTTTGAACCGGACGGCCTGATCACGGCCGGGAATGCTCCCCCCATCAGCGACGGAGCGGCGGTGCTGGTCCTGGCTTCGGCTGATCGGGCGCGCGAGTGGGGGCTCAAGCCGCTGGCTGAGATTGTTTCTTCCGGCTGCGCCTCGCTGGAGCCGCAATATATCGCTACAGTGCCGCATGCCTCGGCTCTCCGGGCGCTGCAGAAGGCGGGACTGGAGGCGGCGCAGATGGATTTGATCGAGGTGAACGAGGCCTTCGCCGCTGTTCCGCTGACCTGCATCAAGCTGGGCGGCTGGGACAAAGAGAAGGTCAATGTTAACGGAGGGGCTGTGGCATTGGGCCACCCCATCGGAGCCAGCGGAGCCCGCATCCTAATGACCCTTATTGCAGAATTGCACCGCCGCGGCGGCGGCTACGGCCTGGCTACAATCTGCAGCGGCGCCGCACAGGGCGAAGCCACGGTAATCCGCGTCAATCCATGAAGCCGGCGCGGGTTGGGGCGATGCAGGGGTATGTCATAAAAGCCGTTTAGGCCACTGAACGTATGTCATCCTGAGCGCAGCGAAGGATCTCCAAGCCGGGCTGCTGCCTGACAAAAGAAAGGTTCAGGTGCGGGGTACATTCCTAAATCGCGAGGAGTTTAAATATGGATATGGACTTTTTGCTGCCTGCCGGACACCTCGCCCGCAGGGACGAATTCCGCGCCTTCGCCGGCAAAGAGTTGGCCCCTGCCGCTGACGGCTTTGCCCGGGAAAATATCCGGAAATTGGCCAGGCGCGGATACATGGGGCTTCCTATCCCGGCGGAATGGGGCGGCCTGGGGGAAGACTTTTTAACTTATATCCTGCTCATCGAAGAGATATCGCGGGTTTGCGCCTCCACCGGGGTGATCCTGGCCGTGCATACGTCGGTGGGCAGCTTTCCGCTGTTCTATTTCGGTACCACCGCACAGAAGCGGCGCTACCTTGACCGGCTGGCCCGCGGTTCGCTGCTGGGCGCCTTCGCGCTTACCGAGGCGGATGCAGGCTCCGATGCCGCCGCCCTGCGCATGTCCGCACGGCGCGCGCCGGGAGGCGGCTATATCCTGAACGGGACCAAGCTTTTTATTACCAGCGGCGGAGAAGCCGATCTTTACACCGTTTTTGCCCTGACCGATCCGGCCAGGGGAAGCAAGGGCATTACCGCCTTTCTCGTGGAAAAAGGAACTCCGGGGCTGGAGATCGGCCCGCCGGAAAGGAAGATGGGACTGCACGGATCGGTGACCACAGAGCTGCGCTTCAGCGACGCCCTCGTTCCCGGGGAGAACCGGCTCGGCGCCGAGGGTGAGGGCTTTGCCATCGCCATGTCTCTTCTCGACGGCGGGCGCATCGGCATTGCCGCTCAGGGCCTGGGGCTCGCCCGCGCCGCTCTTGAAGATACCATAGCGCACCTGGGTGCCGCGGCGGGGCAGGGCGCCGCCTTTGCCCTGGCAACGCTCCATACCAAACTGGAAGCGGCCCGGCTGCTGGTCTACCGCGCTGCGATGCTGAAGGAAGCCGGTGTCTCCTGCACCCGGGAAGCGTCAATGGCAAAACTATTTGCCACCGACCTTGCCGTTGAGGCTTCCACACGCTGCCTTGACCTGTGGAAACTGGCTGGTATTGCTGCGGATAATCCGCCAGCGCGATATTTTTGCGACGCCAAGGTGACCCAAATATATGAAGGGAGCAATCAGATCCAGCGCCTGATCATTGCGCGGGAGCTGTTAACCATACCACACTAAAAAACCAAGGAGGCAGGTAAAAATGGACTTCATTTTAACGGATGAACAAGAGATGACCAGACAAATGGTCCGGGACTTTGCCGAAAAAGAGGTTCAGCCGAGCGCCGCAGAGCGGGATGAAACAGAGACCTTTTCCCGCGAGATCTTCGACAAGATGGGGCAACTGGGGCTAACCGGGATTCCATGGCCGGAAGAGTACGGCGGAGCCGGAAGCGACTACATCAGCTATGTGATCGCCGTGGAAGAGCTTTCGCGTGTTGACGCCTCTACCGGGACGACCCTTTCCGCGCATATCTCCCTGGCCAGCTGGCCAATTTTCAAGTACGGCACCGAAGAGCAGAAGAAGAAGTACCTGGAGCCGATGGCTCTCGGTGAGAAGCTGGGCGCCTTTGCCCTGACCGAGACCACCGCCGGAACCGATGCGGCCGCGGGTCAAGCCACGGCGAATCTGGACGGTGACAGCTATATCCTAAACGGGACCAAAATCTTTATTACCAACGCCGGCGAGGCCGAGATTTACATTGTTTTCGCCCTGACCGACCCGGAAAAGAAAGCCCGGGGCATGAGCGCCTTTATTGTGGAGAAGGGAACTCCGGGCTTCACCTTCGGCAAGAAAGAGCAGAAGATGGGGCTTCGCTCCTCGCCGACGCTGGAGATTATCTTTGAAGACTGCCGGGTCCCCAGGGAAAACTTGCTCGGCAGCGAGGGAGAAGGGTTCAAAATTGCCCTGAGCACTCTTGACGGTGGGCGCAGCGGCATTGCCGCCCAGGCGGTGGGGATCGCCCAGGGCGCCCTGGATGAGGCCGTGGCTTACGCGCAAAGCAGGGAGCAATTTGGCCAGCCCATTGCCAGGTTTCAGGCCATCTCCTTTATGCTTGCCGACATGGCCACGAAAGTGGAAGCTGCCCGGCTGCTGACTTACCAGGCCGCTTTTCTTGAAAGCAAGGGGCTGCCTTACGGCAAGGCATCGGCCATGGCCAAACTTTTTGCTTCCGAGGCGGCGATGGAGATTACCACAAACGCTGTGCAGATCTTCGGCGGCTACGGCTACACCCGGGATTACCCGGTGGAGCGCTTCATGCGCGATGCCAAGATCACCCAAATTTACGAAGGAACCAGTGAAGCACAGCGAATGGTTATTTCACGTTACCTCCTGAAAGGATAATCCGGCTGAAATGAGTTAAATGCCCGGCATACCGGATGGTTTTTCATGCAGAAAGGAGCAATAGAGAAGGCATGGTTGAAGAAACGAATAAAGGCCTGGTGATGGTCTATACCGGCGACGGAAAGGGGAAGACCACTGCGGCAGTGGGCCAGGCGCTGCGGGCCTTGGGACACGGTTTCCGGGTCTACATGATCCATTTCATGAAAGGCCGCGATTACGGTGAATTTTTAGCCGCAGAGAAGCTGCCGCGGCTTACTGTTGACCGGGCGGGAAGGGACTGCTTTGTCAACCGTGAGAACCCCGATCCGGTGGACATCGAGCTCGCCCGCGAGGGCTTTTCCCGGGCGGTCAAGGCCGTTAAAAGCGGCGACTATGACCTGGTAGTGCTCGACGAGATCAACGTGGCCGTTGATTACGGGTTGATCCCGGAAGCGGAGCTGCTAAAACTATTGGAAGAGAAGCCGCCGGGAGTTGACCTGATCCTTACCGGGCGGGGCGCTTCGCCGGAGCTGATCAAGCGGGCGGACATGGTCAGCGAAGTGTTGATGATCAAGCATCATTACAATAGCGGTGTTGCCGCCCGCAAGGGGATAGAGTATTAGGGAACAAGTTCCTTACACATGTGCCGGGTCATGCCTGCATGAAGGATGCCTTTAAATCGAGCCGATGGTGGTGTGCGGATGGAGCAGGTCGAAGAGCTGTTGCAGGGGAGCCGGCGGGCGCTGGCCCGCCTCATCTCGCTGGTGGAAAATAACGACCCGCGGAAAGAGGAAATCATGCGGCAGCTGTTTCCCTATACTGGAAAGGCCTATCTTATCGGGATTACCGGCGCCCCCGGAGCGGGAAAAAGTTCGCTGGTAGACCGGCTGCTCACCGGGATGCGCCGGAGCGGTTTCACAGTAGGCGTAATCGCGGTTGATCCCACCAGCCCTTTCACCGGCGGGGCGATTTTGGGAGATCGTATTCGCATGCAGGAGCATGCCCTTGACAGCGGTATTTTCATCCGCAGCATGGGGACGCGCGGCAGCCTGGGGGGGATTTCCCGGGCTGCGCGCGAGGCAGTGCAGGTAATGGACGCCTTCGGCAAAGATATCATCATCATCGAAACGGTGGGGGTGGGGCAGTCGGAAATTGATATCGTTAAGGCTGCCGACAGCACCGTGGTGGTGCTCACCCCTGCCGGGGGCGACAGCGTTCAGACGATCAAGGCCGGGATCATGGAGATCGGCGATATCTTCGTGGTAAACAAGTGCGATCTCCCGGGAGCGGAGCGCACTGTCGCCGAAGTAAAGCTGATGCTGGATCTCAAAGAAGAGCCCGGCTGGCGCCCGCCGGTCATCCCGGTAATGGCGCTGCGCGGCGAGGGGGTCGACGAACTCTGTAATTCGCTGCGGGAGCACCGGGATTATTTGCAGCGCCAGGGCCTGCTGGAAGCAAGGCGCCGGGAGCGGGCCGGGCGCGAACTGGGCGAGCTGGTTGAGTTCCTGGTCAAAAGCAGGGTCTGGGACAGTATAAAGACGCAGATTTCACTGGATCAATTTATCGAGGCTATCGCTCTGCGGCGGCGCGATCCATACAGCGCTGCGCGGGAACTGCTCCGGCAGATAAATTTTCCCCATTAGGAAATCCCGGGGAAAGGATGAGGAGGAGGAGCGATGCCCGAAGATGTGAGGAGGGCCTTAGGGTCCGATGAGGAATTAGCGCGTGTTGAAGAAAAGTGGAGGGAGTTGACGGACCCGGCCCGGGAGCGCCTAGGGCCCTTTCAGACTGTTTCCGGAAAAGAGATTAAAGATCTCTACACGCCGCGCGATGTTGAGGGCCTGGACTACCTGCGCGACCTGGGCTTCCCCGGAACCTATCCCTTCACACGGGGCGTGCAGGCGAACATGTACCGCGGGCGGCTCTGGACCATGCGACAGTTTTCCGGTTTCGGAGATGCCGCCGATTCCAACCGGCGCTACCGCTACCTGCTGGAACAGGGCCAGACCGGACTGAGCGTGGCCTTCGATATGCCCACGATCATGGGCTACGATTCCGACCATCCCCGCGCTGCCGGAGAGGTGGGCCGCTGCGGTGTGGCCATTGATTCCCTGGAAGATATGGAGATACTATTCGAGGGAATTCCCCTGGATCACATAACCACTTCCATGACCATAAACGGCCCGGCGGCGGTGCTCTGGTGTTTTTACCTGGCCAATGCCTTGAAGCAGGGAATCTCGCTGGACAAGGTCGGCGGCACCATCCAGAACGATATTTTAAAGGAATATACCGCCCAGAAATCGTGGATCTTTCCGCCGGAGCCTTCCATGAGGCTGATCACAGACATTTTCGCCTTTGCCGCGCGAGAGGTGCCGCGATGGAACACCATCAGCATCAGCGGCTACCATATCCGCGAAGCCGGCTCCACGGCGGTGCAGGAGCTTGCTTTCACCCTGGCCGACGGCTTTGCCTATGTTGAAGCGGGCGTTAAGGCCGGCCTCGACGTGGACGATTTTGCGCCGCGGCTCTCATTCTTCTTCAACGCCCATCTGGACTTTTTCGAAGAGATTTGCAAATACCGTGCCGCCCGCCGCATCTGGGCGCGGCACATGAAAGAGCGCTACGGGGCGAAGAATCCCCGTTCCTGGATGATGCGCTTTCATACCCAAACGGCGGGCTGCAGCCTCACTGCGCAGGAGCCGGAGAACAATATTGTCCGCACGGCCATCGAGGCGCTGGCTGCTGTTCTGGGCGGCACCCAGTCCCTGCATACCAATTCCATGGACGAAGTGCTGGCCCTGCCCACGGAGAAAGCGGTGAAGATTGCCCTGCGCACCCAGCAGATCATCGCATATGAGAGCGGCGCGGCCAATACCATCGACCCGCTGGCGGGCTCATATTTTATCGAGGCGCTGACAAACGAGATGGAGGCGGCGGCGGAGGAGTACTTCCGCAAGATCGAGGCGCTGGGCGGGGTCCTGGCGGCAATAGAAAAGGGTTTCTTCCAGCAGGAGATCGCCGACGCCGCTTACGCCTACCAGCAGGCGATAGAGATGGGAGAGCGGGTGGTGGTGGGAGTAAACCGCTTCGCCTCCGGAGAGCCCCTTAATATTGAACTGTTGAAGATAGACCCGGCGGTGGAGCGCAGGCAGGTGGAGCGGCTGCAAAAGCTTAAAGAGCGCCGCGACAACATTGCCGTAGCCGGAGCGCTGCAGCGGCTGGCAAAGGCCGCCTCCGGCAGCGAGAACCTGATCCCCTTTATCCTGGAGGCGGCAAAGCTTTACGCCACCGAAGGAGAGATCATCGGCACCCTCAAGGAGGTCTTCGGCGAATACCGGGAGCGGCCTATTTTCTAAAAGTTAGTTAAATAGGTGCCTGGCACCGGCTTAACTTATTTAAAGGAGGAAATGATGCATGAACAAGGTAGTATTCTTTGCCAGCATGGTTATCTGGGCGGTAGTGATCCTGGTTACATCGATGATAGAACCGGAAGCCTTTAAGAAGATTGTCCTGGTGCTGGGCGGCGGTGCAGTTTTTCACCTGATATTACTGGGTTCGCAGGTGGTCAAAAGAAAATAGTCCGGAAAAAGTTAGTTAATTAGGTGCCAGGCACCAAATTAACTAATTGAAAGGGAGGTTCGGACGGATGGGAGAGAGAAAAATAAGGGTGCTCATAGCCAAGCCGGGGCTGGACGGGCATGACCGCGGCGCCAAGGTGGTGGCGCGGGCGCTGCGGGACGCCGGGATGGAGGTGATCTACACCGGGCTGCACCAGACGCCGGAGCAGGTAGCCGAGGCGGCGCTGCAGGAAGATGTCGATGTCGTCGGCCTGAGCATCCTCTCGGGAGCACACATGACCCTGGTGCCGCGCGTAAAGGAGCTTCTGGAAGAAAGAGGGATGGGGGGGGCGCTGATCCTGGTAGGCGGGATCATCCCCGAAGAAGACGGCAAACTGCTCAAAGAGAAAGGGGCGGCCGATGCTGTCTTTTCCCCGGGCACTCCCCTGGAGAGCATCGTCAGCTATATCCGCGAGAATATTCAAATGTCATAGCGGCGATAAGGTATCACACACTCCTGCTAATCACCGACAAGAAAAAGTCTGGGGGCGCCAGTCTAGTATCATTAATTAAATTGCCGGGTTTCTTTTGCACGGGGCCAGCCTATTAACTGCGCCCTGAGCGCTGTTTACAATGGTGCCAGCACTTGCAGCAAACCCATGCTTTGCACAGACTGCAGCAATCAGGGAACTACAGGGGTCTGCCCCTTCAACCTGATCCTATCAAGCCAACCTTAATTAAGTGCCGCTTTCCTAAAAATATTCGTAATCTTTTCGTTTAGGTTTTTACCATCCACCGGGAAAGCAGATCATGGCCTCTAGGTTTCGAGCTGCGCTATTGGCTGCGACCGGGCTGTTATATTTTTCTGCGATGGTATTGTTGGATGGCCAGGCTGAAAATTACACTCAAGGCGGGATATTTCGGCTTCACCCTAAGGATGACAGTTAAGTGGCTTTAGCAGCAATGACCGGAGGAATGCTTGCCAGATGCACTTTTGCCCACGTATGCCCATAGAATATAGCATTACGGGGAGGCGAAGTGTATGGAAGAGAAAGCAGTGGATTTTGATAGCCTGTCCGGGCTGATCAGATCCACACTGAAGCGGATGGATCGGGATGAATTGTCGGGTATATTCTATTTAATGGAGACGGGGAAGCTGCAGCAGATCATGCTCGAGCTGCTAGGGATAGATGGATTGGAGTACAACCGGAGCGAGCTGGTTTCCATAATGACCGCAATGCTGCAAGCGGCCTTGCATGATATAATGAAAAACAACGGCGTGTAAATGAAGTGAAGCTGTTCTCACCACAAAGGCATCGGAGAAATGTACCCTGTCAAGCTTTTAAAAGGAGGAATCGGAGCAGGTGGCGGCGAAAAAAATAAAGCTGTCTGATGGTAATATACGGTAAATTTAAGCCTTGTTTTTAAGTTTCAGCCGGGAGATAATAACTGGCAAAGGTTTGAAAAGCAATAAGAGATAATGCAGAGAAGGCAGGTTTGAACATCCGTGAACAAGAAACGCAAGGAAGAGGCGGCCGCCAGGGCTACACAGCTGCGCCGGGAGATAGAGGAGCATAATTACCGCTACCATGTCCTGGATGATCCGGTGATCAGCGATAGCGAATTTGATGCGTTGATGCGCGAGCTGGTCGAATTGGAACGGCAGTATCCCGAACTGCAAAGCGAGGATTCTCCGACCAGGCGCGTGGGGGGCGCGCCGCTGCCCGGTTTTGCCACCCTAACCCACAAACTGCCCATGCTGGGTCTGGACAATGCATTTCAAGCGGAAGAGCTGCACGATTTTGATCACAGGGTGCGTAAATTGACGGGGCTTTCCGCTGTCGATTACTTTTGCGAGTTGAAAGTGGACGGACTCGCAGTATCGCTGCAGTATGAAGAGGGCATTTTTCTCCGCGGCTCAACCCGCGGGGACGGTTTTACCGGGGAGGATATCACCCATAACCTGCGGACGATCAAGCAGGTTCCGCTGAGGCTGTACGAACCGGTCACTTTGGAGGTGCGCGGAGAAGTCTATATGAACCGGGCCGATTTTGAAGCGATGAATAAGCTGCGGCGCGAGAATGGCGAAGCTCTTTTTGCCAATCCCCGCAACGCCGCTGCCGGGTCGCTGCGCCAGCTCGATCCTCGCGTTACCGCCTCCCGCCCGCTGCGGATCTTTCTTTACGGCCTGGGGGAGCACAACCTGCCTCTTTATACGCATGCCGATCTCCTGGACTTCCTTGAGCGGCTGCGGCTGCCGGTCAATAATCACCGGGCTCTCTGCCGCAGCATCGACGAAGCCTGGGATTTCTGCCGCAGCTGGCAGGATAGGCGCGGCGAGCTGCCATACGAGATCGACGGCATTGTGATCAAGGTAAACGAACTGGCGCTGCAGGAGCGACTGGGGAATACCGCCCGCAGCCCGCGCTGGGCCATTGCTTTTAAATATCCCCCGGAAGAGAAGAGGACCCGGGTTATCGATATCCGGGTCAACGTGGGGAGAACGGGAGCGATTACCCCCGTGGCCGTGCTTGAACCGGTTTTTCTCAGCGGTTCCACAGTGCAGCGAGCCAGTTTGCACAATGAAGATATACTTGCTGAAAAAGAGATCATGATCGGCGATACAGTGATTATCCGCAAGGCCGGCGAGATCATTCCCGAAGTGGTGCGGGTGCTTAAAGAGAAGCGCACCGGCGATGAGAGAGAATTCCAGATGCCGGAAAGGTGCCCCTCCTGCGGGGCCGCCGTGCACCGCCTTCCCGGTGAGGCGGCGCGGCGCTGCCTGAATCCATCTTGCCCCGCCCAGCTGGTTGAGCGGATCGTTCATTTTGCCTCTCGGCGGGCTATGGATATCGAAGGGCTGGGGCCTGCGGTGGCCGAGCTGCTCTGGAGGGAAGGGCTGGCCCGAAACCTGGCCGATCTGTATTACTTAAATGCGGCGCAGCTGGCGCCGCTGGAGCGGCTGGCTGAAAAATCGGCTTCCAATCTCGTTGCCGCCATCGAAAAGAGCAAAGGCAACCCGCTGCACCGGCTCCTTTTCGGCTTCGGGATTCGCTTTGTCGGGGAGAAAGCGGCGCGTCTGCTGGCGGAGCATTTTTTGACGCTGGATAGGCTGCGCCGGGCGGGACTGGAAGAGCTTACTGCGATTTCGGAAATCGGGCCGAAGATTGCCGGGGCGGTGTATGAGTTCTTTCAGGCTCCCGAAACGGCGGGGCTGCTGGAGAGGCTGGAACGAGCGGGGGTTAATTTCAGCGAACCTGTTGTCGAAGAAGGCGCTGCTGCGGAGCGGACGCTGGAGGGGAAGGCATTTGTTTTCAGCGGCGCCCTGGAACGCTTTACCAGGGATGAGGCAGCGGCGCTGGTCAGAGAGCGCGGAGGCAAGGTTGCCTCCTCGGTCAGCCGTAAGACGGACTACCTGGTGGCCGGCAGTGAACCGGGAAGCAAGCTGACCCGGGCCCGTGAGATGGGCGTGGAGGTTATTGACGAAGAATCCTTTGTGAAGCTCCTGCAGCTGTGATCCTGAAAGCCACATCCTAAATCTGTAAAGGGAGGAGCTGTGCAGCTTTGCAGAACTTATTCGCCCTGGGTTCTGTGAGCGGATTTAACCCGCTGGTCGGCCCGGTTCAGATCCAGGTTAACCCCGATGACGCCCCCGCGGCGTCGCAGTTATTAAAGGAGCTCGCAGAAAATAGCCAGAACTGATCATTTACAAAGTGCGGGAGGAAGCTGTGATGAAATGGATGAATAAACTGGAGCGCAAATACGGGAAATATGCCGTGAACAACCTCATCTTCTATATACTTGCCCTTAATGCAATTGTCTTTATGCTCTCTCTGATGTCGCCGGGGCTGTTTGACTTGCTGGTTCTTTACCGAGACCGCCTTTTTCAGGGCGAGATATGGCGCCTGCTGACCTATCTATTTATCCCTCCAACCTATTCTCCCTTCTGGATTATTTTTGTTCTCTATTTCTATTATCTCATCGGCACCGGGCTGGAGCAGGCCTGGGGAGCTTTCCGGTTAAACCTCTATTATGTTTTCGGGATGGCCGGCACCACCCTGGCCGCCTTCATTACCGGAGCCGGCTACACGGGGGCCTATCTCAACCTATCGCTTTTTTTCGCTTTCGCTCATCTTTACCCGGATTTCGAGGTTTTAATTTTCTTTATCCTCCCGGTCAAAGTCAAGTACCTGGCCTGGCTGAACTGGGCCTTATTTGGATACTCGGTAATATTCCTTACGCTCCCCTATAAAATTGCCGCCGTTGCCGCGGTGGCGAACTATTTTATCTTTTTTGGCCCGGATATATACCGTAGTATTAAGTTGAGACAGCAGGTTCAGGAAAATCGCCGGAGATTCATTTCCGAAGTCCGCAAAGCTCAAAAAAAACGATAGTTGCAACTGCAGGAGCTCTCTGTTGCCGTGGGATCAGCCGGGAACATTTATATTTATATCATGGATATGTATGATATAATGTTAATTAGAGAAAAAATATTAATTTAAAAAAATATTAAATATGAAAGGAGGGAGCCGATGAGGATATCGCTTTTTGTAGACGGAGGAAACTTCTTTTACATGCAGAAAAGGGATTTGGGTTGGTGGATAGATCCGCGGAAATTACTGGATTATGTCAGGAGCAAGGGGGATCTTAATGACGCCAATTATTACGTGGGCAAAGATGCCCATCCTGAAGCCAGGCAGGATAAATATCTGAAGGCGCTGACATACATGGGCTACTCTCTTATAACAAAAGACCTAAAAAATGTATTGCAAGATGACGGCACTTATAAACAAAAGGCCAACCTGGATATCGAGATTGTTCTGGATATGTTTAATACGATAGACCATTATGATATGGCGGTACTGGTCAGCGGTGACGGAGATTTTGAACGGCCCATTAACCTGTTAAAAGCAAGAGGCAAGAGATACCTGGTTATGGCTACCAAGAATTTTATTGCCAGGGAGCTGAGAGAAGCGGTGGGGATGCATTACGTGGATTTTGAGAATATCAGGGAGCTGGTAGAGAAAGATTATTAGAAGCTACGCCGCGAAATCTGCAAAATAACCCTTGGACAAACCAAGGGTTTTCTACTCATCCATGTGCTGTAAAATAAATGGCAGGGGAGACAGGACTCGAACCCGCAGCCCCTGGTTTTGGAGACCAGTGCTCTACCAGTTGAGCTACTCCCCTGCTGCCCATATTTTAATCCAGCATTGCGGTTTTGTCAAACAGTTCACGCACCGCCGGCATCCAATGGCCATTTAGAAATAGGGGCGGGCATGCCTGGCCCGAATACAGGCTGCTTGCCGCTGCTTACTATCGCGTTCAGCAGGTACAGGCAGGCGTTTGCTTTAGAAAAGACTTTTTGCTCCAAACGCAGTACTTTGCTGCTTTCCGGTACGGATTAAGGCGGCTCATGAGCCGCCCCTAAAAACTTGGCGAGGAATGAGAGGTAGTAAGACAGACAAACCTTACGGAACAGCGCAGGCATATTGCACAGATAGCCGCCTTATTATAAAATTAAGTTTAAACACCTTCACGGGGAGGGGTTGGAAATTGGTTTCATTGGCTGCCGGTATTATCGGCTGCGGCGTTATGGGAACGGCGCTGGGCCGGAGGTTGATTGCTTCCGGAGAGATCATCCCTGCAAATTTATGGCTTTTTGATATGGACAGGCAAAAATTAAATGATATCGCCAGTGAACTGGGCGCGGAACCGGCGGCAAACCTGGAGCAGCTCTTTCAGCAGTGCCGTAATATCTTCGTAGCGGTGAAGCCGCAGGACGTTAAATCTGCAGCCGGCGGCTGGGCAGAGCTTTTCCAGCCCGCTGTGCACCTGCTCATTTCCCTGGCTGCGGGCGTCACGATCGGGTTTTACGAAGAGCGCCTGCCGGCGGGAAGCAAGGTCATCCGCTTGATGCCCAATACCCCTTCCCTCATTGGAGAAGGAGCTGTCGCCATGAGTACCGGGAAAGCGGTGACCTCGCAAGAGGCCGCAGAGATAGGGAAGCTGCTTGGATGCCTGGGGCTGGTGGTTCCCGTTGACGAGCAGAATATGGACGTGGTGACCGGACTGAGCGGCAGCGGCCCTGCTTATGTCTATCTCTTTATCGAGACTCTTATCGATGCCGGGGTGAACCTGGGTTTAAGCCGTGAAACCGCCGCGGCGCTGGCCGTGCAGACTGTCCTGGGAGCGGCGCGGATGGTTCGGGAAAGCGGCCGCCATCCGGTGGAACTGCGCAACGACGTAACTTCGCCGGCGGGGACGACAGCCGCTGCCCTTGAGGCCCTGGAAACGGGACGCTTCCGGGGCGCTCTGTTGCGTGCGGTAAAGGCGGCGGCACAGCGATCAGGAGAGCTGAGCGATGATTAGGACGGATTTTAGACCGGAGACGGCGCAGCGAATCGTGGTGAAGGTGGGCACCAGGCTGCTCACGCATGAAACCGGACAGCTGAATCTGGCTTTCATTGAGAGGCTGGTCCGCGAGCTGGCAGACTTGAAGAACCAGGGACGCCAGGTCATCCTGGTCTCGTCGGGCGCTGTCGGGGCCGGAATGGGGAGACTTGGGTTGAAGCGACGCCCGGACACCATCCCCGAGTTGCAGGCCGCCGCCGCCGTGGGGCAGGGTGTTCTGATTCAGCTCTATGAAAAGTTTTTTTTGGAGTACGGCCAGGTGGTGGCGCAGCTACTGCTTACCAGGGCCGACTTTGCCGCGCGGAGCCGTTACCTCAACGCCAGCAATACTATCCTTACCCTGCTGCGCTGGGGAGTGGTGCCGGTAATCAATGAAAACGATACTGTCTCGGTGCATGAAATTAAATTTGGGGACAATGATCGCCTATCGGCTCTTGTAGCCGGCCTCTGTGACGCCGACTTGCTGGTGATCCTGACCACGGTGGAGGGACTTTACGAGGAAGACCCGCGAATTTCGAACCGGGCCCGCCTGATCCGGGAAGTAAAGGCAATCACGCCTAAGGTGAAGAAATGCGCCGCCGGAACGGGCGACAAGCTGGCTACAGGCGGAATGGTGACCAAGCTGCAGGCCGCCGAGATAGCCGTAAATTCAGGCACGGGAATGTTTATCGCCTGTGGAAGGGAACCCGGTGTGCTGAACAGGATCTTGAGCGGTGAGAACCCGGGGACATATTTTTACCCGCGCAAGAGTTACCTGAACCGCCGCAAGCGCTGGATTGCTTATGGACGGAACATTCAGGGCAGCGTTACCGTGGACGACGGGGCCAGGGATGCGCTCTGCGGCGCCGGGAAGAGCCTTCTGCCGGTGGGGGTCCTAAGCGTTGAAGGTTCTTTTGATCGGGGCGCCCTGGTTTCGGTCCTGGACCGGAGCGGACATGAAATCGGCCGCGGCCTCTGTAACTTTTCATCAGAAGAGCTCTCCCTGATCAAAAATCATCCCAGCAGCCATATCGCCCGGCTCATCGGCAGAGAGAGCGGTGATGAAGTGATTCACCGGGATAATCTTGTTATTTCCGATGACAACTAGTATTACCGGGATTAAGTTGATTCTATAGTGAATAAATAAATGAGAGGAGGCCCGGACATGCATTCCGAAGTAGTAGCCAAAGCTGAAAGAGCGCGCCAGGCCGCAGCCGTGATGGCCGGAATCTCAACCAATGCTAAAAATAAGGCGTTGCGGCTGATCGCGGCGGCGCTGAAGGAGAAAAGCGATGAGATTATTAAGGCAAATGCCGGGGATTTAAAAGTTTTCCGGGAAAGTTCCGGTTACAGCGAAGCGCTTTACGATCGTCTCCTGTTGAATAAAGAGAGGATCGCCGCCGCTGCGGAGGGTTTGCTGGAAATAGCCGCACTGGAAGATCCCGTTGGAGAGGTTGCCGGGATGCGGCTGCGGCCGAACGGGCTGCAGATCGGAGAGGTTCGCGTGCCGCTGGGAGTGGTGGGAATAATCTACGAGGCCCGTCCCAATGTCACCGTTGACGCCGCCGGCCTGACCCTGAAATCCGGGAACGCCGTAATCCTGCGCGGCGGATCCGAAGCGATCCGTTCAAACATCTGCCTGGTGGGGATTATCCAGGAGCAGCTGCGGGTGGCGGGTCTTCCCGAAGCCGCGGTCCAGTTGATCGAAGATACGGACCGTTCAGCCGCCCTCACGTTAATGCGCTTGAACGGCCTGGTGGACCTGCTCATACCGCGCGGCGGTCCTGCGCTGATTAAAACGGTGATTGAAAACGCTACAGTACCGGTGATCCAAACCGGCGCCGGCAACTGCCATCTTTATGTTGACGAAGGGGCCGACCTGGAGATGGCGGCGGACATTGCCATAAACGCCAAAACGCAGCGGCCGGGTGTCTGCAACGCCATCGAGACCATGCTGGTTCATGAGGCCGTTGCGGACCAATTTTTACCTCCGGTGATGGATAGACTCATTGAAGCCGGGGTAGAGTTGCGCGGCTGCCCGCACGCTGTTTCATACAACCCCTCGGTTAAGCCGGCTTCTGAAGAAGACTGGGCTACCGAATATCTCGATCTCATTCTGGCGGTAAAAGTGGTGGCCGACATGGACGAGGCCATTGAACATATCAACCGCTACGGGACGATGCATTCTGAGGCTATAGTAACGAGCGATTATGCCCGCGCACGCAGCTTTTTAAACCGTGTAGATGCGGCGGCGGTTTATGTCAATGCTTCAACACGCTTTACCGACGGCTACGAGTTCGGCCTGGGCGCCGAAATGGGGATCAGCACCCAGAAGCTCCATGTGCGCGGGCCCATGGGCCTCAAGGCGTTAACCGGCCTGAAATATATTATTTTTGGATCCGGCCAGATTCGCTGAGAGATGCCGCTTGGGCATCCGGCGGCGGTGCCGTAAAGGAGAGAGAAGCTATGAAGCGTTTTTATGACGGTTTAAAAAAAGGTTCCGTGATGCTGGTAGATACTACCCTGCGCGACGGCGAGCAGACCGCAGGCGTGGTTTTTTCAAACCGGGAGAAGATGCGTATTGCCAAGATGCTCGACAATCTGGGGGTACACCAGATTGAAGCGGGCATCCCGGTAATGGGCGGCGACGAAAAAGAGGTGATCACACAGATTGCTTCCTACGGGCTCCAGGCGAGCATTATGGCCTGGAACCGGGCCAATATCGAGGACGTGCGCCATTCTCTTGAATGCGGCGTCGATGCCGTCGCCATCTCCATCTCGAGTTCGGATATCCACATCACCCACAAGCTGCGCACATCCCGGGAATGGGTTCTTGAAAACATGACCCGGGCGGTTGAGTACGCCAAGAAGGAAGGAGTTTATGTTTCAGTCAACGCCGAAGATGCCTCGCGCAGCGATATGGACTTTCTGATCAAATTCACCCGCGAGGCCCAGGCCGCCGGCGCAGACAGGCTGCGTTTCTGCGACACTGTGGGTGTGCTGGAGCCATTCAGGACCTACGAAGTTATCAGCAGGATCATTGACACCACTGGAATAGAGGTGGAGATGCACACCCACAATGACTTCGGGATGGCCACGGCGAATGCGCTGGCCGGGATAAAGGCGGGGGCGCGTTTCATTGGGGTAACGGTAAACGGGCTGGGCGAAAGGGCGGGAAATGCCGCTCTGGAGGAAGTGGCCATGGCATTGAAGTGTCTTTTCGGGGTCAATTTAGGAGTGAACACAAAAGATTTCTTGAACCTGTGCGAATATGTGGCCAGGGCTTCCGGGCGGCCTCTTTATCCGGGCAAGCCCATTGTCGGCTCCAATACTTTTGCCCATGAGTCGGGAATCCACGCTGACGGCGTTCTGAAGAACCCGAGAACTTACGAGGTTTTCAGCCCTGAAGAGGTGGGACTGCAGCGCCAGATTATTATCGGCAAGCATTCCGGCAGCAAGGCGGTAAAAATGAAATTTGAAGAATACGGTATCGCCCTCTCCGATGAAGAGGCGAGCGATATACTCAGCGCGGTGAGAAGCGCCTCCGTTGATTTGAAGCGGCCGCTCTTTGACAAAGAGTTGATGTATATATACGAAGACTACCTTTACGAACAGAAAAGACCTCCCAAAGCCCAGAAGCCTTCCGGCGAAGAGAACTGAGCAATTTTTCTGCCATATTCTTTGCGGGCCAAAAAGCCGGTGTAAAATATTATCTAGAATATGGTAGAATAAATTGAGTAAACTGCTGAAAGGAAGTGACTGTGGTGTTAGAGGACTTTCTATCCGCCACCATCGGTTTGCTGATCTTCGGTAAAGAGAAGGCTGAAGAGTTTATCGACATGCTGGTGGAGAAGGGCGAAATGCAGCGAGACGAGGCTCAAAAGCTGGTCAACCGCTTGATTGAAAAAGGCAAAGATGAGAAAGACCGCTTAAAGGAGCAGATCCGGCAAATAAAAGTGAAAGTAGATACCTCCTGGAAACAGAAATTTGTCAGTCAGGAGGACCTGGAGCGGGTTGAAAGAAAAATAGATGAGCTGGCTGCATTGATTAAAGATAAGTTGACATGAAATTGGGACTGGGTCCGCTGCGGCAGCTGCGCCACCTGGGGCGATATCGCGAGATCCTGAGGGTTTTGATTAAATACGGTTTCGCCCAGGTTCTGGATCAGCTGCGTCTTTTTGGCCTCCGGGAGAGGATTTTCACCCGGAGGCGGAAGGCCGAAGAGCTGATGCCCCGGAAGGTGGAAGCCCGGCTGCGGATGGCTCTTACTGAGCTGGGGCCGGCATTTATCAAGCTGGGGCAGCTTCTGAGCACCCGGCCGGACCTGCTGCCGCCATCCTATATCGAGGAGCTTTCCAGGCTTCAGGACCGGGTGCCTCCATTTCCGTCAGAACAGGTAGAGGCCATACTTGCTTCCGAGTTGAGCGCCGCACCGGAAACCCGTTTTGCCCGCTTTAATTCAGAACCGCTAGCAGCAGCCTCAATCGGCCAGGTGCACAGGGCTCTTCTTCATACCGGTGAAGAGGTAGTTGTAAAGATCAAGCGTCCTGGCGTTGATGATATGATAAAGAGGGATCTAGACATCCTGACAGACCTGGCCTCATTTGTTGATCGAAGCACGAACCTGGGACCTGTTTACCAGTTCAGCCAGATTGCGGAAGAGATGAAGCAAATCTTGCTCCGTGAGCTGGACTACAGTATCGAGGCGCGACATGCGCAGCGCTTTCGCCATAACTTTGCCGGTGAAAAGCGCGTTTACATGCCCCGTGTTTTTTGGGAAAACACCACCCGGAACGTGCTTACTCTGGAATATTGCGAAGGGGTCAATCTAAACCGCTACCTGCAGCATCCGCTGCCGCAGCCGCCGCCGGAGGAGGTGGCGGAAATCCTGGCCGATGCCTTTTTTAAACAGGTATTCGTGGACGGCTTCTTTCACGGCGATCCTCATCCGGGGAATATTGCCGTGCTGCCGGACGGGCGTCTTTTCTTTATGGATTTCGGCTCTGCCGGCTATATCAGCGAAACAGTGCGCGAAAAATTCGTGGCCATTGCCCGGGCCTTGCATAGCGCGGATCCCGCTACGGTAGTCGATGAACTTCTTGGCTTTGCTTTTGTGCCGCCGGCGATAAACCGCATGGCACTGATCCGGGATGTAGACGAATTGCTGGAGCAATATTTTGAGCTTCCCCTGCAAAACATCGTCATCAGTGAAGCGATTCGCAAATTAATGCAGATAGCCGTGAAGCACCGCCTCCGTTTTCCTCATGAGTTTATCCTGCTGGCCAAGGCTATGATGACCCTGGAAGGAACGGTGTCTCGCCTGGATCCGGAATTTAACCTGGCTGCTGCGGCAGAAAAATATGCCCCGGAGCTGAGGCGGAGGCAGTTGAGAATGGAGCTGCGGCGGTTGTGGGGGGCGTTGCGCGGCTACCGGCGCCTGCTCGAGGAATTTCCGGGGCATGCGGAGGAGCTTTTGCGGGCCTCCGCCGCCGGAGAATTTAAAATTAAAGTGGAGCTGCCCCAGGTTGATCCGGTATTAAACACGGTAAAAAATATGGTCAACCGCATCAGCTTCAGCATTGTCCTGGCCGGCCTTATCATTGCGCTTTCTCAGAACTTAAAGCTGGGTCATATCTCCTGGCTGGAAAAGTTCCATTTCGCAGAAATTGTTTTGATCGGGGCAATCTGTGCCGGGATCTATTGGCTTATTTCCATATTTCGCTCAGGAAGAATGTAACGGGAGATGGCGGGAGGAGGGAGCATGGTGGAAAACAAAATATTTGCCGTTGCCGACGTAGGTGGAACCAAGATACTGCTGCTACTGGTAGACCAGGATCGGAATGTATACTTGCGGCGAAAGCTGCCTACCCCGCCAGGGGCGGCTCCGGAACTGGTGGCTAAAACAATTAATGAAGCTCTCTCCCGGGCTCTGCAGGATAAAGAGATGGAACGTTCAGGCCTGGCCGGCCTGGGCGTCTGCATTGCCGCCCTGCTTGATTTTGAGGAAGGGGTTATTTATGAGGCTCCCAATCTGGACTGGCATGAACCGATTCCATTCCGCAAGCTTTTGCAGGAATACTGCAGCTGCCCGGTCTACCTTGAGAATGACGCCAATGCCGCGGTTTTGGGTGAAGTGACCTACGGCGCGGCACAGGGTCATCGCGACGCTGCCTATATTACTATAAGCACAGGGATCGGCGGGGGGCTCTACCTGGACGGAAAAATTTACCGGGGCAGCGGAGGTTTCGCCGGCGAAATCGGCCATATAAAGCGCTTTGGCAAAGGACGGCGCTGCGGCTGCGGCGGCGAAGATTGCCTGGAGGCCTGGGCTTCCGGCGAAGGGATTGCGCGAAGCGCCAGGTCTCTGTGGGACGAGGGCGATCCCTCCAGCGGACCGCTGAACACGGCTGCTGTTTTTGACCTTGCCGCGGCGGGAAACCCCCTGGCCCGGTCCATTATTGAGCAAGCCATTGACGATATCGGCACCGGCCTGGCCAACCTGGTGACGCTGCTCAATCCTTCCTGCCTGGTAATCGGAGGCGGCGTGGCCCGCAACAGACCCGGTTTGCTTGAAAAAATCCGGGATAAAATCAACCGGAAAGCCGTTGCGCCCGCAGTTAATATATCCCGGGTCGAGGTGGTTCCCGCCCGGCTGGAACCGGATGCGGGAGCATGGGGCATGTTTGCCATGATGTGCGCGGGTGAGTGAAAGATGGAGTTGCCGGATTTTTTAGTGGCTGTACAGGAATTCTGCGGCGGACTGGTTCAGAAATATGGCGCTTGGGGCGTGGCTATAGCCATGCTTATTGAGAGCGCAGGAGTGCCTTTTACCTCCTCAGTGGTCCTGGTTGCTGCGGGAGGAATGATCTTAAGCGGCAGGGCCGAATTCTGGATGCTTTTCCTCGCCTCCACTGTGGGTATTATCGTGGGAAGCTTGATCAGCTACCTGGTTGGCTTTCTGGGCGAGAGACTTGGCTATCTGGTGGGAAACCAGGTTCGGAACCGCCGGAAGGCAGAAACGCCTGATGGACGCCCCCCTCGAATGAAGAAAATATATACATTTTTAGAGAAATACGGCACCTATTCCATTTTTGCCGGGCAGCTCTGGGGAGTGACACGCACGTTCATCTCTTTTCCCGCCGGGGCGATGCATATGAACCTATTTGTTTTCATTGTCTCTACCGCCCTGGGAGGCGCTCTTTTCAGCCTCTGGATTATCGGCTGGAGCATAATTTTGACTGGCGCAGCAGGCCTGCTGTTACGCCTTCTGAAAATTATAACCTCTCTTTCACCCTGGACCTGGCCGGCGCTGCTGCTCTGTGCCGCCGCCCTGGTATATCTCTTCTTTAAAAAAAGAAGAACCTAACCCCAGGGAACATTTCTTCATCAACGCTTTATTAGCGCCCGCATTCAGTTTTCATATCTATCACTCACCGGCGCTAGATGCGCAACAACACTGATGATCTTATACTCTCTTGACAAAGTTGCGGATTAGGAGGAAATCGAGCAGGGAGATAAATATAAAAGAGACGGTATAGGCACAGGTAACCCCGTCGATTCCCCAGCCTGGCAGCGCGGTCAGGTAAAAAATCATCGTCAGGCTGATGGCGGTTCCCAGGAGATCGGTGGCCACGGCGACAGCCGGACGGCCCATCCCGTGCAGGATAGCGGCGGTGGTAAACTGCAGGTAAGCAAAAGGAGCAACGGGAGCCAGCTTGGATACCATCCCTGCAGGCGTGGTGCTGCCGTATAGTATTGCTGAGAGGGGAGAAGCGGCAAGGTAGAGCAGCGCCGCCGAGAGCAGACCTATGACCAGTGTCCCCCACAGCGATATCTTAATCAGCATTTCAAGGCGGCCGCGCTGCCGCAGGGTGGCCGCACCGGCCACCGCAGGGACCAGGGTGGTATTTAGAGGAATTATCAATACTGTGGGCAAAAAGAGCAGGGGCAGCGCCATTCCCGCAAGTTCTCCGAAAAGGGTGGTCGCTTTTGCTGCCGTGAAGCCGGCGATCTGGAGCCGCGCCGGGATCATCAGCGACTCCACGGTTTGTGTAATCGAGGTGCCCAGGCGGATAAGCAGGATCGGCAGGGCCAGGGAGAAGAGCTCTTTCAGCATTGAAGGCGTTGGCAGGCGGCATGGCGGCGGCGCTATTCTTTCTTCTGCCGGCCGCATAAAGTAGAGCACTCCCAGGCAGGCGATCTCACCGGCGATAATTCCGCCAAATAGGCCGGCGAGAGCCTTTTCCATGCCGCAGGGGAGCAAAAAGTAGGCTGCAGCCAGCCCTACAACGACGCGGACTGTCTGTTCGGCAACCTGGGAGAGGGCCGTGGGGGCCATTTTTCCCAGTCCCTGGCTGTAGCTGCGTAAAATAGAGGAGAGGGCTGCGAAAATAAAGGCTGCCGGCATCAGCCGCAGGATGCCGATGATGCGCCGGTCGGGGATAAATTTTAACGGCAATTCCGGCGCGATAAAAAGGAGCACCGTGATTACAGCGGCGGCGGCCAGAACAAGGCACAGGGAAATTTGACGGACCTTGCGCCGGCCGGCGATGTCGCCGGTGACGCTGCGATCGGCGACCATCTTGGTTACCGCGCCGGATAGACCCAGTCCGGCAATCACAGCCAGCAGAGCATAGAGGGGCAAGATCATCTGGTAGAGGCCGAGTCCCTCGGCTCCGATGATGCGGGAAAGGGCCATCCTGTTTGCCAGGCCGATAATGCGCACAAGAATTCCTGCCGCTGCCAGCTGGATGGTTCCCCGAATTAAGGAAGATTTTAGATTTCCTGAATCCATGGCAGTATAATTCTATGCGCCGCTGCATGATACAAGAAGAAGGTTGATTTGATTTTCAGAAGAAACTATCAGGGTAAAAGAGGCGGGCAGCACCGGAGAATTATTACCCGGGCGAGCGCAAAATTCGCCAAAAAATACAAAGGAAGGGAATAAGGTGACAGGGAACCGTTGATGTTACCTGCCGCCGGGAATAGCCGCCCGGGCGATCTTGGACATGGTCCGGCCCACTTTTTCAGCCCAGAAGGGATCCGCAGCATAGCGGGGGCCGATTGCCTCGAGGTTGTCTCCCCGGTAGCTGCGGGAACTCCGGCTCAAATAGCGGTTGCGCAGCAGCCTGGCGGCATAGTAGATGCATTCTTCTTTAGAGGAGAAAAAAAGAGCATTTTGGTAGGGGTTGGAACCCCCTGCGCCAAGTCCGAAGAGGTTGTTTTTCTCACGGGCAAGCTTGGACATCCCCCCGGCGCTTTCCAGGTAGGCGATTGCCGAGAGAACCAGGCTGTTAACGTTATAAAGCTCTTCAGCCTGTACCAGGAATTGCCCGGTTCCTTTCAGGCCGTGAGCGCCCAGGCGGCTCCAAGCCCTTTCATATTGCTTTGCCGTAAAGCTGGACATTGTGAGCACGGGCATGGTTGAGCCGCGCATGGAGACTGCATTCTGGTAGGTTTGGCGCTGGTTGAAAAGAATGGTTTCAAGCTCGCTGTTCCTCTGTTCAACAGCCTCAATTCTTTCAATGGCCTCGTTCAGGTCACGAATCAGTGTGCGGTTTTCTTCATTTACTTTGGATAATTCCTGAACGGTGCTCTCGTATATCTCTTTCAGGTCATCGATCTGACGGGTCAAATGCTCAAATTTTTCCTTCTGCTGATCTGAATAATACTGCATATAGAGCAGTCCCAGCATGGTCAGCGTGCTCAGCGCCAGGAAGACCGCCCACCTGTAGCGTCGCATTATCTCGACCCCTTAGAATTTATTCCGTATTTTATTTCCTCCGCCGGATATTTTATCTTTCGGTTTAAATCAAAAAATTCCTGCTGCTGCTTGAGATCCAAACTACATGATCCCAGAATTAATGCCATAAAATGACAGGATAGTACGGGGTTGTCCCGGTAATCCTACTAAAAAAAGGAGCTCCAGGGGAGGTAATGATGGATGCCAGAAGTAAGGTGCACTGTAAATAGTTGCGAGTTCTGGGAAGAGGGTGACTACTGTGCGGCCGACATGATCTGGGTAAAGAATAATTTTGCCGGTGACGCGGACGATGATCTGTTCTATGGGACTGCATTTGAATTTGCCAAAGAACCAGGGCCGGCAGAAGAAAGGAGGAGCCGGGAAAGTGGCGGAAGAGCCGCCTCTACTTCACGCCAGACCTGTTGCGAAACGATGCGGCCGAAGGAAAAAGGCGGTGGTGAAGCACACCGCGGGGGATGCAGGTAGAAATAAATAGATGTTCTATCGGAGAAGAAGCAGAGCAATTTCTGCTTCTTTTTATTTTGCAGGCCGGGGAGTGGAGATCTTCTCCTTTCGTCAATGAGTAATTTTGGTATAATGAACGCAGAAAGGAGAGAAGCGGGTGCCGGGGGATATTCAGGAAAAGGGCTTTTTAATGGGCCGGGACAAAAGATACCTGACCATTACATTTGGCTGCCAGGCAAACGAGTTTGACACGGAAGTCCTTGCCGGGATTCTGGAGAGCCTCGGTTACCGGCCCGCCACTGATCCTGTTGAAGCCGACATTATCGTAATCAATACCTGCGCTGTTCGCAGGAAGCCGGAAGAGAAGGTGGCCGCCCTGCTGGGCAGGCTGAGGACGCTAAAAGAGAGCAAAGAAGATCTGGTTATCGCCGTGGGCGGCTGCATGGTCCAGCAGCCAGCCGTGGCGGCGGATCTGGCCAGGCGCTTTCGCTTTGTGAACCTTTTTTTTGGCACCCATGCGCTGCCCCGCTTTCCGCAGCTGCTGCGGCAGGCTATAGGGAACGGCCGTCCGCTAATCGATATCGATGAGAATGGAGACTGCCGGGAGGGGCTTCCGGTGCGCCGCTCCAGCAGCTTTCACGCCTGGGTGCCGGTGATTTATGGCTGCAACAATTTCTGTTCGTATTGCATCGTGCCCTATGTGCGCGGGCGGGAGCGCAGCCGGCCCTTCGATGAAATCATCCGCGAAGTCCGCTCCCTGGCCGGTGAGGGATACCTGGAGATAACTCTGCTGGGCCAGAATGTGAACTCCTACGGGCATGATCTCGGAGAAGGCCGAGATTTTGCCGCCTTGCTGGGGGAGCTCGACCGGATAGAAGGGCTGTCCCGGATTCGTTTCCTCACATCGCATCCTAAAGATCTTTCACCTCGCCTGATTGAGGTTATGCGCAGCGGAAATAAAATCTGCGAACACCTGCACCTGCCGGCGCAGGCTGGAAGCAACCGTATTCTTGAGCGTATGAACCGCCGCTATACCCGCGAGCATTATCTCGAACTGGTCGAAAATCTCAAAGAGGCGATCCCGGACATCGCCTTAACTACGGATCTTATGGTCGGCTTTCCCGGCGAGACCGAGGAAGATTTCAGGCAAACCCTGGCCTTGCTGGATGAAGCCCGCTTTGATCAGGCCTTTACCTTTATTTACTCCCTTCGTTCCGGAACCCAAGCCGCGGAGTTGAAAAAAGAGGAGATACCCGCGGGCGAAAAAAGGGAGCGGCTGCGCCGCCTGGCCCGGCGGCAGAATGAAATCAGCCTGGAGATAAACCGCTTACTGGTCGGCAAAACCGTGGAGCTGCTGGTTGAGGGTAAAAGTAAAAATAACCCGGAGATGCAGAGCGGCCGTACCCGCACGAATAAGCTGGTTCACTTTGCCGCGGCGGAAGATATGACCGGAAAGCTGGTTGAAGTAGAGATTACTGCGGCCTACACCTGGTATCTAACCGGAAAGTTAGTTAACAAGGTGCCAGGCACCAAGTTAACTAAATAGTTGGTGGGGGAGGAAACTTGCGTGAAAAGCAGGAGTTTTTGGCTTGTTCTCTGCTTTGCCTGGATGCTGCTTATAGCGTCGCTTATCCTGGCCGGCTGCACCCGGGTCCGGCCGGAAACAGTGGCGGAGCAATTTTTTGCTCTCTGGGCGGAGCAGGACTACCAGGCCATGTATGAGCTGCTGAGCAGCAGCTCCTGGGAAACTTATACCGAAGATTACTTCGTGGAGCGCTACACCAACATCAGCCGGGGAATCGGTTTGCAGGGCGTGAAGCTGGGGGAAATTGAGCGAACCGCTTCGGAAGCCGGACGGGTGGAGTTATCTCTTGACGTGCGGCTGGAGACCTCCACAGTCGGTTCAATACCGCTACATTACCGAGTTGAAATGAGCTGCGAAAAACGCGGGGCGCCCTGGCTGCTGCATTGGCACCCCGGGCTGATCTTTCCGGATCTGAGCGGCGATCGAAGAGTGGATCTAAAAGAGGAGCTGCCGCGGCGAGGCTCTATTATTGACCGGAACGGCAAGGTCCTTGCCGGGCCGGGATCGTTTAAAGAGGTCGGCGCCGTTCCCGGCCGCTACCAGGACGAGGCGGCATTCGCTGCCGGCCTTGAAAAGGTACTGGGCCTTTCCAAGGAGGCTATTATAAACAAGCTGAATCAGCCCTGGGTCCGCGAAGGGCTCTATGTGCCGCTGACCGTGCTTGGTCCCGAACAGGAGAGCCTGGTAGAACGGCTGCTGCAGATTCCCGGGGTGATGATTGACGAGGTTGAGAGGCGCATCTACCCCGCCGGAGCCGCGGCCGCACACCTGACCGGCTATTTGGGCGAGATTACCGCCGCAGAGCTGGAAGAAAGGAAGGCTGAAGGATATGCGGCGGGCGAACTTATTGGCAAATCGGGGCTGGAGGCGGCGCTGGAGCGGCGGCTCGCCGGAAGCAAAGGCTATACCCTGCGCATCCTCGAGGATGACGGGAGCGAAGCGGCCCTGGTGGCCAGGCGGGAGCGCGCCGACGGCGAAGATATCAAACTTACTATCGACCTGGAACTGCAAAAATTCGCCGCAGAGGCCCTGGGCTCCAAAAAAGGGGCTGTAGTGGTCCTGGATCCGAAAAGCGGGGAGCTGCTGGTGCTTTACAGCAATCCAGGCTTTGATCCCAATCGCTTTACCGCCGGGATGACAGGCGCAGAGTGGCAGGAACTTCAGGAGCACCCGGGAAATCCTTTTTTGAACCGGGCGCTTTCAGGTATTTACCCGCCGGGATCTGTCTTCAAGCCCTTTACTGCGGCTGCCGCAATTGCCGAGAGGGCTATTGATCCCGCCGCAAGGGTCGAGATTACCGGGGAAGAGTGGCAGCCTTCTGCGGCCTGGGGAGATTACCATGTGAAGCGGGTTCATCCTGAATTGAAGAGCGTGGACCTGTATGAGGCGATGAAATTTTCGGATAATATATATTTTGCCCGGGCCGGGCTGGCCCTGGGCGAAAAGAAGTTCCTGGAATATGGAGAGCGCTTTGGCTTTGGGGAAGAGATCTCTTTCCCCCTGCCGGTGGCCCGTTCGCGGCTGGCGCGCGAGGGGATTAAATCGGAGATACAGCTTGCTGACAGCAGCTACGGGCAGGGCGAAGTCATGATCACGCCTTTGCAATTGGCTCTTTTCTACAGCGCCTTTGCCGCGGGCGGAACAATTCCACAGCCGCAGCTGTTTCGGGCGGCGGAGCCCGCTCCCTGGAAAGAGAATATCCTCGATCCTGCGGTGGTGGAGACGGTGCACCGTTCACTGGTGGAGACGCTGCACGGGGCTGACGCTCCGGGGGCTGCAGGGATAGTACCCGGTTTTACCGTCGCCGGCAAGACCGGCACGGCCGAGGTGGAAGGAGCGGAGGGAAATATCTGCTGTTATGTCACCTACGGCCCTGCTGAATCTCCGGAGTTCGTGGTGGCGGTGGTGGTCGAAGGGGGCCGCTGGGCGGCCACGGACGCTCTTCCCGTGGGCCGCGACCTGCTGGAGCGCTGCCTGCGCCCGGAGAGAGATTAAGCGGGCGGGGGCCGGTGGAGTCTTCCGGATATTGGCAAGCGCGGCAGATGGCAACTGAGGGGAATTGGCAGACCCATATTTACTGCTTCGATATTTAAACTGGAGGATGTGAAGACACTTTTGAGCGAATTAACCCCAATGATGAAGCAGTATCTTTCTTTTAAGGAGCAGCACCCGGACAAGATTATCTTTTTCCAGGTTGGGGATTTCTTTGAGATCTTTTTCGAAGATGCCGTCATCGCCGCCAGGGCCATGGATGTTGTTCTCACCACCCGCGACAGCAACAAGGAGAACCCCATCCCCCTGGCGGGTGTGCCGGTCCATGCCGCCGATACATATTTAAACAAGCTGCTCTCCAAAGGCTTCAAGGTAGTCGTCTGCGAGCAGGTGGAAGAGCCTGCTGAAGCAAAGGGGCTGGTGAAGCGCGAGATTACCCGGATTCTCACGCCGGGGACAGTGACAGATCCGGAGATGCTTGACGAGAGCAAGAACAATTACCTGGCTGCGATCAGCTCCCTTCCCGGAGGGGAGGCGGGCTACTTCGGCCTGGCTGCGGTTGATGTTTCCACCGGCGATTTCAGGATCAATGAGTGGACCGGAGAAGGAGCGGAAGCCGGCCTGGCAGAAGAGCTGCTGCGTCTGCAGCCGGCAGAATGCATCTATACCTCCGAAGCCGCGGCGAATCTGTTCCGTCCATACCTGGGGGATCAAGGAGCTTCGGCCACGGTTTTCGACTATGCAGACACGCCGGAGCAGGTCCGGGCCGTCCTTTCCCGGCAGTGGGGAGAAGAGAGCTGGGATAAGCTCTCCCTGTCGCGATACCCCGCGGCCGCATCTGCCGCCGCTGCGGCGCTAAGCTACCTGGAAATGCTGCAGCACCCTGCCAGGGGGAGGCACTTCCGCAATCTCGAGTTTTTGTCTCCCGGGGGGCGGATGGTCGTGGACGGGATTACCGCGCGCAACCTGGAGCTGACCCGGACCATCCGGGATGGCAAGAGGCAGGGCAGCCTGCTGGGGCTGCTTGATCACTGCCTTACGGCGATGGGGCGGCGGCTGCTGCGCTTCTGGGTGGAACAGCCTTTAACCGGGCGAAAGCTGATTGAAGAACGCCTCGATGCCGTAGAAGAGCTCCGCCATAACCCTCTTATCAGAAAGGAGCTGCGCGCCACTCTGCGCCAGGCCATCGACCTGGAGCGCTTCTGCAGCCGCCTCTGCTGCAGCCGGGTTGGCGCCCGCGACCTGGTGGCGCTGAAAAACACGCTGCAGATCCTGGAACCGCTGAAAAATATTCTTGGAGAATGCAATTCCGTCATGCTGCAATCCCTGCGGCAACTGCCTGATTTAAGCGCGATGATCCGGCGTATCGAAAGCGTTCTCGTTGACGATCCGCCGCTGCAGCTGCGCGAAGGGGGGCTCATCAGGGAGGGCTGCAGCGAAGAGGTGGACCGCCTCCGGAGCATCGCCCGCGACGGGCGGGGCTGGCTGCTGGAATTTGAGAAGAAGGAGCGCGACCGCACCGGGATCAAGTCGCTGCGAGTGGGCTACAACCGCAATTTCGGCTACTACATCGAGGTAACCCGCCCCAACCTGGGGCTGGTCCCCCCCGAGTATCACCGCCGACAGACCCTGGTCAATGCGGAGCGATTCATCACAGAACCGCTTAAAGAGATGGAAGAGAAGATTACCGGCGCAAGGGAGCAGCTCAGCCGGCTAGAGTACGAGCTTTTTGAATCGCTCCGCGAAGAGGTGGCCGCGGAGGTGTCCTTGCTGCAGGCGGCGGCGGGGCGGCTGGCCAGGCTTGATTGCCTGCAGAGCCTGGCCGAGGCGGCGGAGCGCTACCGCTACTGCCGGCCCCTATTCTCGGCGGAAGGAAAGCTCCGGATCAAGGGAGGCCGCCACCCTGTTGTGGAGCAGAGTTCAACGGAGCGCTTTGTGCCAAATGATCTGCTCATGGATGAAAAGTCACCTGTTCTCATAATCACCGGGCCGAACATGGCCGGCAAGAGCACCTATATCCGAAGCGCGGCGCTGATCTGCCTGATGGCGCAGATGGGTTCCTTCATCCCGGCGAAGGAAGCGGAGCTGCCCATCCTTGACCGCATATTTGCCCGTGTCGGGGCCAGCGATGATCTCAGCAGCGGCCTGAGCACATTCATGGTGGAGATGCAGGAGACGGCGTCGATCCTCAAGGAGGCCACCGCAAAAAGCCTGCTCATCCTCGACGAGATCGGCCGTGGAACCAGCACCTATGACGGGATGAGCATCGCCCGCAGCGTCCTGGAATATATCACCCTCAAGATCGGAGCAAAGACACTTTTTTCCACCCACTACCACGAGTTAACCAACATGGAAGATGAACTCCCCGGGATCAAGAACTATACCATGGCCGTAAAAGAGAAGGGGAAGGAGGTCATCTTCCTGCGGCGGGTGGCAAAGGGACGCTCCGACAAGAGCTACGGGATCAATGTGGCCCGGCTGGCGGGACTGCCCCTGGATGTGCTGTTGCGGGCCGAGGCCATTCTTGCCGAACTGGAGACGGCGGCCGCCGCGAGGGGGAGCCAGCTCAGCCTGGTTCCGCTGGTCATGGAGACGCCGCCGGAGGATGAGCGGTTTAAGGAGCTTGTCGAAGAGCTGAAAGCGCTTGATCTAAACCGGATCACCCCGCTGGAGGCGCTGCAGCATCTTTACCGGCTGCAGCAGAAGTTGTTTCAAGAAGATGAAGCCCGAAGAGGAGAGATTAATTAAGTGAATAGGGAACTGAGAAAGTGATCCGCATACTGGATTCCCAAGTTGCGGAGATGATCGCCGCCGGCGAGGTTATCGAGCATCCCGCTGCGGTGGTGAAGGAGCTGGTGGAAAATTCCCTCGATGCCGGCGCTGATCGCATTGAGATAAGTGTCAGCGACGGGGGAAAGCGCTCCATCAGGGTAACCGACAACGGCAGCGGCATCGCCCCCGGCGACGTGGAGCTGGCATTTTCACGATTTGCCACCAGCAAGCTGGCCTCGCTGGAAGACCTGGAGGCTATTACCAGCCTGGGCTTTCGCGGCGAGGCGCTGCCGAGCATTGCCGCGGTGGCCAGGGTAACCCTTACCACCCGCCGGAAAGAGGATTTTGCGGCAACGCGAATCCGGCTGGAGGGGGGAGTGATCTCAGCCTCTGAAGCAGCAGGAGCGCCGGAAGGAACGGAGGTGCTTGTGGAAGATCTTTTCTTTAACACGCCGGGGCGGCTGAAGTTTCTACGCGGAGGTCCACGGGAGCTGGCCAAAATAAGCGCCCTGGTTACCTCCATGGCACTGGCTCACCCGGATTGTTCCTTTACCCTGGTTAGCGACGGGAAGAACGTGCTGCGCACAACGGGAGACGGCTCCCTGCTTCACGCCATCGGCGCGCTATACGGAAAAGAAGCCGCCGCGGCGATGCTCCAGCTGCGCAGCCACGATCCCTCTCAAAAGATCCTGCTGGAGGGTTTCTTAAGCGCGCCTCATTTTAGCCGGGCCTCCCGGCGCTGGATTACCGTCGTCATCAACGGGCGCGTGGTTCAGTGCCCTCTCCTGGCCGGGGCGCTGGAGCGGGCTTACGGCGGCATGCTGGCCCGGCGGCGCCACCCCGTGGCGGTGCTTATTTTGAAAGCGCCTCCGGAGATGCTCGATGTGAATGTTCACCCGGCGAAGAGCGAGATCCGTTTTCAGAGGCCTGAAATCTTCAATGAACTGGTTTTCCGGGCGGCGCGCAGGGCTCTGCACGGCCGGCAGGGGGAAGAGCCCGCGCCAGACTGGATCAAGGAGCAGCAAAGGGAGTGGCGGCGGCAGCAGCTGGAGCTGCTTTATCCCGGGGGAGGCGAGGAGGGCCGGGTCACGGCGCCTTTCACTTCCGGACAGGCACCGCCGGCAGACGACCTCGCTGTCCATCCAGAAGCTGTCACCCCTTCTTCATTGGCCAATGAAACAATTCCCGGCGATGGCGCCGGAAGATGCCGTCTTATTGGTCAATTTCTGCACAGCTACCTGGTGGCGCAGGAGGGGGAGGAGCTTCTCGTGATCGACCAGCACGCCGCCCACGAGCGTGTTCTCTATCATGCTCTCTGCTCCAGGGAGCCCGGCAAGCGGCCGGCGCAGCTGACCCTTCCGCTTAACCTGGAGTTGCCCCCGGCCTGGGCAGTGCGCCTTGAGGAAATCCTGCCCCTGCTTGAGGAAGCCGGGTTTATGTTGGAACCTTTTGGAGATAATAGTTATATTCTCCGGGCGATTCCTTTTTTATTGCGGGAAGGCGGCGATACCGGGATTTACGCTTTCCTGGAGGATCTACTCCAGGAAGAGCCGGAGCCGGGCGTGGAGAGCCGTGAGCGTATTTTACAAAAAATTGCCTGCCATGGTGCGGTTAAGGCACAGCAGCCGCTCTCCAGGGCCGAGGCCGAACAGCTGCTGCGCGACTGGGAGAAGACTCCCGGCGCCGCCTGCTGCCCGCACGGCCGCCCGGCGCTGATTAAAATTCATCGCGCCGAGCTGGACAAGAGATTTTTGCGCAAGGGAGGGGGGCGCTGATGAGCGAAAAGATACCCCTGCTGGTCCTTGCCGGGCCCACCGCCGCCGGCAAGAGCGCCCTGGCCATGCGCCTCGCCCCGCTGCTGAATACTGATATAATTAGCGCCGATTCAGCCCAGGTTTACCGCGGCCTCGATATCGGAACGGCCAAGCCTACCGCGGAAGAGCAGAAGCTGGTGCGGCATCACCTTATTGACCTGGCGTATCCGGATGAGGATTACAGCGTCGCCGATTACCAGCGCGATGCCCGGCGGGTGATTGAGGAGCTCTGGAGCCGCGGACGCCTCCCTTTCCTGGCCGGCGGGACCGGGCTTTACCTGCAAGCAGTTATTGACAATTATGCTTTCGGGAAGAGCGGCGGGGATAGAGCTTTGAGGGAGCGGCTGTCAGCTGAAGCGGATTCCAAAGGACCGGAAGCGCTTCATGAGCGCCTGAAGATGATCGATCCCGCGGCGGCGGAGAAGATCCACCCCCGCGACCGGCGCCGGATCATCAGGGCGCTTGAAGTCTTTATCCTGGAAGGCCGGCCCATCTCGGAGCAGCCGGTTCTTACACGCCAGCAGGAATCGCCTTACCAGGTCCTCATCTTCGGCTTAACACTGCCGCGGCCGCAGCTATACCGTTCCATAGAGGATAGGGTGGAGACTATGATGGCTCAAGGTTTTTTCGAAGAAGTCCAGATGCTGCTCCGCAGGGGTTACTCGCGCAGCGCGCCGGGGATGCAGGTTCTCGGTTACCGGCAGCTGGCCGCATGCATAGACGGAGAAATGACCCGCGAGGAGGCGTTAGCTGAAATTAAAAAAGAAACCCGGCGCCTGGCTAAGCGTCAGCTGACCTGGTTCAGGCGCGATCCGCGCATCGTCTGGCTCAATCGCTCCACAGAAAATGGGCTGGAGAAGCTGGCCGAAACTATTAGCCGTCAGGTAAAGGAAATCTTTGTTTATTAAGCGAATAATATAGTGTAAAGAAAAAATGGAGGGACATCGATGAAAGGACCCGTTAATTTGCAGGATACATTCCTGAACCAGTTGCGAAAAGAGAATATGCTGGCCACAATCTTTTTGGTTAATGGCTACCAGATTAAGGGTATTGTCCGCAGTTTCGACCAGTTTACCGTCCTTATCGAGGTGGAGGGAAAGCAGCAGCTGGTCTATAAGCATGCCATCTCCACGGTGATTCCGGCGCGGCATGTCAGCCTGCAGCAGCCTGAAGACATCGAATCAGATAATTAACCGGGGAGAAAAAATATTAAACAGAAGAGTTTCCTTTAAACTTGTTCATAGAAATTAAACCTTCTGACTGAGAAAACGGTATAGCCATAATTGGGGCCATGCCGTTTTTCATTGCAGCGCTTTAATTAGAAAAAGGCCTTTATAGAAGAAAAGCTCTTTTTTATGCTTTTCTAAAAGGGTTAAAATGCCGGGGCAGGCTGGTCTTGATTTGAATGATAGTATTTTGCAAACATGAATAATTATATGGTATAGTTAATTAGTTAATCGAAAACAACCAGATTATAGCTATAATTTCCCTACAAGAACAAATAACGTTCTAAAAAAGATATAAGAAAGTGGGAAGTATTCATGGAAGCAATGTTTTTTGCCGTTATTAATAGAGGCAGGGCCAATGCTGTATTGCGCAAGGCAGAAGAATTTGGCGCCAGGGGGGGCACAATCTTCCTGGGCGAAGGAACCGTCCCGTCCAGACTGTTGGAACAGATCGGCCTGGCTGAATCACACAAGGAAATTTTGATGATATCCGCATCAGAAGAGCTCTGCAGCAAGCTGCACGACATGGTTTGCGAAGAATTCATGTTCTCCAAGAGGAACAGGGGTATTGCCTTCACCATTCCTTTCAGGCGCCGGCAGCTGCAGGATTCCGGGATGAAGCAGGCAAGCCCGCCAGCGGGCGCCGCTTCTTCGCATTTTTGCATAATAACCATTGTGGATAAAGGGAGCAGCAAGGATTGTCTTAAAGCGGCACGGGATGCGGGCGCCAGGGGCGGCACCCTCATTCACGGCCGGGGAGCCGGTGTCCCGACGGAATTTTATTACCCTCTAGTAATAGAGCCTCAAAAGGATATCATCATAATAATTGCGCCCCGGGATAAAGTTGCTCCCATCAGGGACCGGATCTCTACAGAGCTGGAGCTTGAAAAACCCGGCAAAGGGATCCTCTTTATCCTGCCGGTGATCGAGACAAGCGGCCTTTTCGAAAACGAGTCCGGAGAGCATGGGGGGGTGGCATCTTGAACCTGCTTGCTGAAAAAACAAAGGATGTCACCCGGACCCTGCTGCCTGTTGTTATACTGGTTCTGCTGCTCTGTTTTACCCTAGTGGACGTGGAATCAAATGTTTTTACCCGCTTTCTTGTCGGCAGCGTCATGCTTTTAATAGGACTTTCCATCTTTTTATGGGGCGTAGACCTGGCGATGAATCCCATTGGCGAGCACATGTCTCGGGAAATCGCCACTTCCAGGACATTTTTGAAGATTGCCATCCTCAGTTTTCTATTGGGATTTTTAATTACTGTCGCGGAGCCGGATATGCTCGTTCTCGGATCTCAGATCGAGGCCGCCTCCGGAGGTGTTATGAGCGCTTCTGTGATTGTATATATGGTCTCCATAGGTGTGGGAGTCCTGATCTCACTGGGTGTCTTCAGGCTTCTGGGAGATATGCCGCTTAACCGTTTCATGATGATTACCTATGGAGTTATTTTTATATTGGCGATATTTGTATCGGAGGAGTTTTTGGCCATAGCTTTTGACTCTTCCGGCGCAACCACCGGCGCGCTGACCACTCCCTTCATCCTGGCCATATCGCTGGGACTGTCTATAATTAAGGGCGGCAGGCATTCGGAAGAGAATGCTTTCGGCCTTGTGGGCATTATGAGCGCCGGGCCGATTCTGGCCGTGATGCTCCTCTCAGTTCTCACAGGGCAGAAAAACATACAGAGCAGCGAAGTTGAATTCATTGTTTCTGAAGGAGTGCTGGGGCCAATAATGGACGTTCTACCGACTATCTTTGTCGAATCGATCATAGCGCTTTTGCCCATAACAATTCTTTTTTTCATTTTTAATTTTACCAAATTCAAATTGTCCAAAGATGAGCTTTCCAGAATTATCAAGGGGCTTCTCCTGACCCTGGTGGGACTTGTTCTTTTCCTTACCGCCGCGGCTTCCGGTTTTATGGATATGGGACGGGTTATTGGCATGGAGCTTGCCGGGATGAACAAATGGCTTCTCATCGGGATCGGATTTTTGATGGGCCTTATTGTCGTTCTGGTTGAACCGGCCGTCCACGTACTAGGCCAGCAAATAGAAGAGGTAACCAGCGGCCACATACCGCTCAATCTCATTCGCATAACCCTTTCCATCGGTGTAGGCCTGGCCATTGCCCTTTCCATGGTCAGAATTGTCGTTCCCGAGGTTAAGCTGTGGTATTTTATTATCCCGGGATTTGCCATGGCCATCGTGCTCTCATTTGTATCTGAACCGGTTTTTGTGGGGATCGCTTATGACGCCGGCGGAGTAGCTTCAGGCCCGATGACGGCTACTTTCGTGCTGGCCTTTGCTCAAGGGGCGGCTTCGGTTATAGAGTCAGCCGATGTCATGATCGACGGATTCGGAGTCATTGCCATGGTGGCGATGGCGCCGGTATTTTCGCTCATGGTGCTGGGAACGCTGTTCAGGCATACACGGGTTGAATACCCGGCAGTTGAAGATAAGGAAGATATGCCTTCTCCTTCGCCGGAAGACGAGCTGCAGCACAACTGCATAATGGCCATTGTAAACAGGGGCTTTGCGGAAAGCGTTGTTGATGCGGCCCGCCTGTCAGGCGCCACGGGGGCTACCATCATTCACGGAAGAGGCACTCACGAGGATCACAAAGTTTTGCTGCCGATCATCCATGTAGAGCTGCACCCCGAGAAGGAGATCGTTTTATTAATCACCGGCGCTCATCTAAGCGAAACCATTGCGGACAATTTACTGGGCGATCCGCTGCTGGCCCGGGAAGGCGAGATAGCAGTTTTCATAGCGCCCACCACAGAGGCCATAGTTAAGATTCCAGAGCAGGATACGCTTTCAGATGGCGCTGCTCCCCAAAATTAATTTAACTTTTTCTTATTGTAAAAAGGCACCATTCCCGGTGCCTTTTTTTTCTCACTTTCTCCTGGAGCTGCGTATACTGGTACAGTGCACTGAAAGGGGCGGGAGGATGTATCTTCTTTCCAGGCAGCCTTATGCGCCGGTTGACAATCACCTGTGGCGGAAGATTGAGCGCGGCGAGCTGGGGACGCTGGAAGCGCTGCAGCGGATGGGGGAACTGCGGCCCGGCAGCGTAAAAAGAGAGGAATTGCAGCGCGACAGCGCCGTTGCAGCGGCGGCGTTCTGGGAGCTGAAGCAGCTTGTGGGCCTGACCGAGGTAAAGCAGATCGTGGAGGAGATCAAGGCTTACATTGAGATCGGACAACAGCGGGCCGCTCACCATCTCAAGTGCGAACAGCTTGTTTTACACATGATTTTCAGCGGAAATCCGGGAACCGGTAAAACCACGGTGGCCCGGCTCCTGGGCAGGCTGTTTAAAGGGCTGGGGGTCCTGGCGCGGGGCCACCTGGTGGAAGTAGAGAGGGCCGACCTGGTGGGCGAATATATCGGCCACACTGCACAGAAGACGCGGGAGCAGCTCCAGAAGGCCATGGGCGGCCTCCTCTTTGTTGATGAAGCCTATTCGCTGGGACGGGGCGGTGAGAAAGACTTCGGCAAAGAGGCCATTGACGTGCTGGTAAAGGCGATGGAAGATAACCGCCACGATTTCATTCTCATCCTGGCCGGTTACCGCCGGGAAATGGCTGCTTTCTTGAAATTGAATCCGGGGCTGAGTTCCCGTTTTCCCATACAGATTGCCTATCCCGATTACAGTGTGGCCGAGCTCCTGGAGATCGCTGAAATGATGGCACAGCAGCGCCACTACAGCCTCTCCGATGCGGCCAAGAAAAGGCTGCAGCGCTACCTGGCGGAACGGAAAAGGGATCTCAACTTCAGCAATGCCCGCCTGGTGCGCAACATCCTGGAGAAGTCGATCCGGCGGCAGGCGCTGCGACTGAGCAGGCGGGAGCGGCTGAGCCGGGAAGAGCTGATCATCATCGAGGAAGCCGACCTGGCGGTGGAAGAGCAGTGAATCTGAGCATAGCCGTCGTGGGAGCCGCCCGGGTGGGAAAAACTCTTTTCTGCATCAATTTCGCCGAGTACCTGGGCGCCCGCATTTTGAGCTATACTCAGTCCGGCGGCGCGGGGCAGGGAAGAGGGGCGCTTTCACCGGACGCCGCCCGGGAAAGGATGGTTAATCACGGGCGGCGCGGCAACGGGGTTGTGCGCACCTTCACTGTACACCTGCCGCAGCGGAAGCCCTACCGGCGCATCGCCCTGATTGATACCGCTTCTCTGAAAGAAAATAATCCGCTGCCGCGCTCCGGCAGGTCCGCGCTTTTGCTAACCCTGCAGGCAATTCACAGCGCTGCAGTGGTCCTGCAGATGATCGATCTGAGCTGCGGCGATCCCGCCCGCCACGAATTCGACGACCGGGTAGGAAGACACCTTGCGGATTACTGCCGGTGGCAGGGAAAGCTTTTTTTAATTGCCGGCAGCAAGGCCGACCTTCCCGTTAACTCCCACCAGGCGCGCATTGCGGTTTCCGGGAAAATGCTGTTTATTTCTTCACTGACCCGGGCCGGTTTCTCCAGGCTGCAGAGCGCTATCCTGGGCGAGGCTTCTTCCCTGAACGGCTAATCATCCCATGAAATGAAACAGAGCGGCCATGGAGGCAATCCCCACAAGCAAAGTGAGAAAGATGCTTTTTGTGATTAATCCTGCGGCGAAGGTGGGGAGAAAAGCCCAGATGTAGAGGTTGTCCCGGCCCAGGTTAATTACCCCGCCGGGTGCGAGAATGCTCACAGCGGTAAGAGCGCCGAGGACGGCGGGAGCGACGAAAGAGAGCCATTTCTCGAGCCAGGGTGGCATTTTGCGGCGCGTAAAAATAGCGACCGGGATTATTCGCGGGGCCAGGCTGGCCAGCGCCGCGCCGAAAATCATGAGCCAGATATCAGCGTTCATTAATAATTACCCCCAGTGTGGCGCCGATAAGAGTAGCGGCTATGATATTGAAGTTATTGGCCATGGTAGAGGGGATAAAGTGTCCCACCAGGAGGGCGGTAAGAGAGGCGGCGAGGGCGGCATAGATATCGGATCTTCGCCGCATCAAAATGATCATCAGGGAGATATACATGGCCGGCAGGGCGAAGTTCATTCCCAGGCGCTCGGTGCTGGTTATGAAATTGCCGAGAATCGCTCCGGCAAGGCTGCTGCCGATCCAGCCCAGGTGGGCGGAGGCGACCAGGGCGATTAAATAGGATGCCGTGGCCGGATAGGTCCGGTAGCGATTCATGGATACGGCATAAACCTCGTCGGTGAGCCCGTAGGATAAAGCGGCGGCGAGAGCGGAAGGGATTCTCTCCTTCAAATAGGGCACCGTGGAAGCGGCAAAGAGGGCATAGCGCAAATTAACGAGGAGATTGGTCAGGACGATGGCCATAAGCGACCCGCCGGCCTTGAACATCCCCACGGCGATAAACTGCCCGGCCCCGGTGAAGCAGAGAGCCGACATGGAAACGGCCTGGAAAAGAGAGAGTCCCGAATCTCTGGCCAGCACGCCAAAGGTAAAACCCAGCGGGAGATATCCCAGGACAATGGGGAATGAGTCTCTCAATCCTTGCTGCAGCTCGTGCTTGATCATGGGTGTAAAGGTCTCTCTTGCCGTAATTTATTTTAAAATAGTAAGCCGGATTCCCCCTTAAGGGATGTTCCGGTTTTTGATTAGTTCTGCAATAATCTGCAGAATCCTCTTAGTGTCCCGCTCATTTTTCCAGCCCCACAGAAAAAAAAGCGGTTTTATCCGAATTATTACATGCCGGGTGGAATGTGGTAAAATGAGAATAACGCGAATATTTTCCGGAAGGTGGTCTGCCAATGCTCCTTGGAATCGACGTAGGAGGCACCTCTACCGACGGGGTGCTGATTCATAACGGAACCATGGAGAAGAGTGTAAAGAAGCAGCACAGCGGCGGCGGTTTGACGGAAAGCATCCTGGAAGTGCTGGACGAACTGCTGAAGGAGCGGGATGCGGCCGGTGTGCGGCGCCTGGTGATCAGCACAACGCTGGTGACGAACCTGCTGGCCACGCGAAGCGGGGCCCGGACGGCGCTGATTCTCATCCCCGGCAGGGGGCTTCCCTTCAGCTTTTACAAGATCACCCCGGACACCTACTTTCTGCAGGGCAACATCGATTTCAGGGGCAAAATTACTGAGAAAACCTCGGAAGCCGAGATCAATACCGTGATTGAGAATATAAAAGAAAATGGGATCCGCCACATTGCCGTAGCGGCTAAATTCTCCCACCGCAACCGCAGCCTGGAGCAGGAGGTGGCCGGAGCTATCCGCGAACGCTATCCCGAAGCGAAGGTAACCCTGGGAAGCGAAACGGCGGATCGCCTTAATTTTCCCCGCCGGGCGGCAACAGCATACTACAGCGCCATGACTGCGCCGCAGTGGAACGAATTTGCCTCCCGAGTTGAAGAGGCCATACAGCGGCGCGGCCTTACCGCCCCGGTGGAGATTCTCAAGGCCGACGGAGGGACGATGCCGCTGGCGGTATCACGACAGAGGCCGCTGGAGACGGCCTATTCGGGGCCGGCCGCCAGCACCATGGGCGCGGTGGCGATAAGCCCCGGGAAAGAGAATGCGGTGATGATCGACATCGGGGGAACCACCTCCGATATCGCCCTGCTGATAGAGGGAGAGCCGCTGCACGCCTCGCGGGGAGCCTGCATCGACGGCCGCTTTACCCATATCCATGCCCTGGCCCTGCGCTCGCTGGCCCTGGGCGGTGACAGCGCCATAAAGGCCTGGGAGGGCCGGGTGGAGATCGCCGCAGAACGGCTCGGTCCGGCGGCCTGCTTCGGCGGACCGGCGGCAACGGTAACCGATGCTTTCAACTGCCACGGTTCTTTGGGCATAGGCGATGCGGAGCTCAGCAAATCGGCGGTTGCAGAACTGGCTTCAACCCTCAACATGGCGCCGCGAGAGCTTGCCGCCGCCGTGGTGGAGCAGGTGACAGCGCGGCTGCATGCCCTCATCGAGGGGATGTTCCGCGAATGGGAAAATGAGCCGGCCTACAAGGTTTGGGAAATTGTGAACCGGCGCAGCTTCAAGCTGGAGCGGCTCATCGGAATCGGGGGGGCGGCGGCGATGATTGTGCCTCTGCTGGCAGAGAGAATGGGGGTTCCTTTCACGGTGCACCGCCTGGCCCCGGTAGCCAACGCCCTTGGCGCCGCGGTGGCGCGGCCAACCCTGGCGGTGCATCTTTATGCAGATACCCAGCAGAAGCGTTTTGTCATCGACCAGGAGGGGATTGAAGGACCCATCCCCAACCACGCCACCTTCCAGCTTGCCGGGGCCGAAGAGCTGGCCCTGGAGCACCTGGCCCGCCTGGCAGAGAAGAAGGGTGCCGGCAGCTACGCGAAGGAGGCGCGCGTGGAGCTGGCAGAGCAATTTAACATGATCCGCGGCTGGAGCAGGGTAGGAAAGATATTCCAGGTCAGGGTGCAGATTGCGCCCGGCCTGATAAATGAGTTCAAGGGGGTGGGCGTATGAAGCCGACAGGGCTGCTCTTTTTCCCCGCTTTCGACTGGGCCATCTCGCCGTCGCATCCGGAGCGCGAGGAGAGGCTGCTCTACACGCGGGACCAGATCTTTGAAGAGGGAATTATGGATCTGCCGCAGATCCGCGAATACCAGCCGCAGCTGGCCTCGCCGCGGGATATCGCCCGCGTCCATTTCTGCGTTCCCTCCATAGAAAGGATCGCCACCGAGGCTCACCTTGTCTCCGCCGGCGGGGCCATCGTCATCGGCGATGCTTTCATGAAGGGCGAGATAAAAAACGGTTTTGCCATCATCCGGCCGCCGGGGCATCATGCCATGACCGTGGCTCATGGCAACCGCGGCTTCTGCAATATCAACAACGAGGCAATCATGATTGAATACCTGCGGCGCAAATACGGGCTGCGGCGGATCACCATTGTGGATACGGACGTGCATCATGGCGACGGGACCCAGGAGATTTACTACCACGACCCCGACGTTCTGTTCATCTCCTTTCACCAGGACGGGCGGACCCTGTACCCGGGCAGCGGATTTGTTGAAGAGCTGGGCTGGCCGCCGGCCTGGGGGACGACGATAAATATACCCCTGGCCCCCTACACCACCGACGAGGGGATCCTATACACCATAGACAAGCTCATACTGCCGCTGCTGGAGGAATTCAAACCCGAACTGGTAGTGAACTCAGCGGGGCAGGATAATCATTACAGCGACCCGCTGGCCAATATGCTCTTTACCGCCGGCGGATACGCCGAGCTGAACCGCAGGCTTGCGCCTCATATTGCCGTCCTTGAAGGGGGCTATTCCGTGGAAAGCGCGCTTCCCTATATCAACCTGGCTTTGATCATGGCCATGGCCGGAATCGACAGCTCCAACCTGCGCGAGCCGGACTTCGATCGCAGCGCCTTCCGGGAAGCTCCCGGCAACATGGAGCGGCTGAAAAAGATTGCGGTTTTGCAGCTGGAGAACTTCCGCCGACGCGAAGAAGAGCAGGCCGCCCAGATGAAAAAGCATGGCGACTTTTTCAGCGCTCAGCGTCGGATCTACTACGATACGGACAATATCAGCGAGAATCAGGAGATCAGGCAGCGCCTTTGTAAAAGATGCGGCTCTTACCGGGTGATCGACTCCGCAGCCATGCATGCCGGGGGAGAAAGATACCGGGTGCTCTGTTTCAGCATCTCCCTTTACAGCTGCGAAAACTGCCGGGAAGAAGCCCGCACAGCTTACCGCGATTCCATTGAGAGGGCCCTGGGGAATTATGATTATATCTACCTGCAGGACCGCGCCGCCGATGAATATTTTTGCTTTGATTGCAGCAGCGATGACGAACTGGAAGTCGGAGGTCAGAGGCCGGAAATCGGAGGAGACTAACATAACTGCCCTTGTAGGGTCGGGATTCTCAACCAACCTGCACGATACGGGATTTCATCTTTACTGGGGATGCAATGAGCCACCCTAAAATCAATTCTGGGGGCATTCTGTAGGCATGATTTCATCCTTACTGGGGATGCAATTAGCTCCCCCCTTTGAAAAAGGGGGGCCGGGGGGGATTTTAAAATATTTACTCCCGGTTGCAACCTCCACGGACATCTTTAAACGTCTCCTGTGCTGTGATAAGATATAAATAATAAATACTCCGGAGGGTGAGCCAATAAACTGACTGCGGAAAAAGCGATCCTGGTTGGATTGGAGAGAGCGGAAGGGGGGCCCGAATTTAGCGCCGGGATGGAGGAACTGGCGCTCCTGGCGAAGACAGCAGGCGCCGCTGTCGTATCGACGATGGTGCAGCGCCGCGAAGCCCCGGATCCCGCTTACTATATCGGCAAGGGAAAGGCGCACGAGCTGGCGGAAGCGGCGGCTGAAAAGGGCGCGGACCTGGTGATATTTGACACCGAGCTTTCGCCCTCGCAGGTGCGCAACCTGGACCGGATTCTCGGGGTTAAGACCGTGGACCGCACCGCCCTGATCCTCGATATATTTGCCCGGCGGGCCCGCTCCCGGGAAGGGAAGCTGCAGGTGGAGCTGGCCCAGCTGCAATACATGCTGCCGCGGCTGACCGGGCTGGGCGGCCAGCTTTCGCGGCTCGGAGGGGGCATCGGCACGCGCGGCCCCGGGGAGACACAGCTTGAAGTTGACCGCCGCACCATCAGGCGGCGCATCGGCGACCTGCAGCGCGAAATAAGCGGCCTGCGCCGTCACCGGTCCCTTCACCGGCGGCAGCGGCGCCGGAACCGCTTGCCTGTTGCCGGGCTGGTGGGCTACACCAATGCCGGCAAGTCAACCCTGGTCAATGCTCTCACCGGCGCAGTTCTATACATTGAAGACAAACTTTTTGCCACCCTTGATCCGGCGGTCAGGCGGGGACGCCTGGAAGACGGCCGGGTGATCCTATTTGCGGATACGGTGGGCTTTATCCGGCACCTGCCCAAGCAACTGCTGACCGCTTTCCAGGCCACCCTGGAGGAAATCGCTGCCGCCGACATCCTGATTCACGTAGTCGATATCAACCACCAGCAGTATGCGGAACAGATTGAGATCGTGCGGCGCCATCTTTCGCGCCTGGATCCCGGGTTTGAGCGGCGGGAGCTTCTTGTTTTCAACAAGATAGACCTGCTGGAGAGCTTTGAAGAGCGTTCATTCCTGGAGCGCGAATACCCGGAGGCCTGCTTTGTCTCAGCGAAGCATGGCCATGACCTGATTGCTCTGAAAGGAGCGCTGGCCCGGATTATCGATCATCAAAACGAAAGGGTAAGAGTATACCTGCCTTACCGGCAGGGCGCCCTCCTGGAACAGATCCGGCGCCGGGGGAATATCATCCGGGTGCGCTACCGCTCCAATTGCATTGAGCTGGAAGCGCTGGTGGATTCATCTCTTTCCAAAAAGCTGGCTCCTTACAGCAATCTGCCGGAACAGGAGACCGCGCCGGAACACTCCGCAGGGGCGGAGGCGGGAGATGCCTGAACACAGCTGGATACAAGATTTAGATATGCCCGGAAAGCTGAAGAGCCTGGTTCTGCAGTCGCTGCAGAGAGTGAAACAAGCCTGGGACGAGATCGACAGCGTGGTTTTTCACAACCAGCGCCGCGTCCTGGAGGCGCTCCAGGAGCAGAAGATCGGGGAGACGGATTTCCTGGACAGCAGCGGCTACGGCTACGGGGACAGCGGCCGCGAGAAGCTGGAGCGGGCTTGCGCCCAAATTTTCGGGGGGGAGGCGGCCCTGGTCCGCCCGCAGATTGTATCGGGCACCCATGCGCTGGCGCTAACCCTCTCCGGGCTGTTCCGCCCGGGCGAACTGCTGCTCTGCCTGACGGGGCCGCCCTATGACACCATGCAGGCAGTAATCGGCAGCCGCGGCAAGGAGACGGGGACGCTGGCTGAATGGGGGATCCGCCACCACTATGCAGCACTCCGCGCAGACGGCTCTCCTGACCTGGAGGCCCTGGAGCCGGGCCTGAATCCCCGCGTGGTTTATCTCCAGCGCTCGGCCGGATATGACGTCAGGCGTTCCTCTTTAACCTCCGCCCAGATTGGCGAGCTGGTTATGGATGTGCGCCGGCGCTATCCCGATACCTGGATTGTGGTGGACAATTGCTACGGTGAATTTACCGGGAGAGAGGAGCCGCTAGAGGCCGGCGCCGACCTCATTGCCGGTTCCATGATTAAGAATCCGGGCGGGGGGTTGGCCACAAGCGGCGGATATGTTGCCGGCCGGCGCGATCTTGTCCGCCGGGTTGCCGCGCGGTTGACTGCGCCCGGTCTCTATGATAAGTTGGGCGCCTTTTCGGGAAAGCGCAGCCTCTTCCAGGGCCTTTTCATGGCCCCGGCCCTCGTAGGAAATGCCATGAAGAACGCGGTTTTTGCTGCAGCTCTCTTTGAGGAAATGGGTTATGAAGTAAGGCCCCGCTGGAATGAGGAGCGAGGCGATATCGTCCAGCTAATCATCCTGAGAAGCGCTGAAAGGATGCTCCGCTTCTGCCAGGCGATCCAGGAAGCTTCACCAGTGGAATCATTTCTTACATTGGAACCGGGCCCGCTGCCGGGCTACGAAGACCCCGTGGTCATGGCCGCGGGGACCTTCTACCAGGGAGCAACAAGTGAGCTAACCGCCGACGGGCCTCTGCGCGAGCCTTACGCCGTCTTCATGCAGGGAGGATTGACCCTGTCTCACGCTATCTGGGCCACCTGCGCCGCCGCCAAGGCCCTGTTTGATTAGAGGTCGGAGGTCAGAGGCCGGAAGTCGGAAAAAGGCAAGCCGGCAGATATGTTTTTCGACTTCTGACCTCAGACCTCTGACTTCCTGCTTACATGCGCCGGAAGAGGCCGGTGACTTTGCCCAGCACTTCAACTTCCCGCGTCAGGATGGGTTCAAACTGCTCATTTTCCGGCTGGAGCCGGAAATAATCCTTTTCCCGGTAGAAGCGCTTTACTGTAGCCTCTTCGCCAAGCAAAAGAGCGGCGATCTCGCCGTTTTCCACCGTTTGCTGCCGCCGCACAATCACGAAATCGCCGTCGTGAATTCCCGCGCCGGACATGCTTTCGCCTTCCACGCGCAGAATAAAATATTCCCCCCCGGCGGCAAACTCGGCGGGGAGGGGGAAGTATCCTTCCATGTTCTCTTCGGCCAGCAGGGGCTTGCCTGCCCTGATCCTGCCTATAATGGGGACATAGCGGCACTGAACCCTGCTGCCCGCAGAATCGAGAATACGCATTGCCCGCGGCCTGTCCGCTGCGCGCTCCAGGTAGCCCTTTTCTTCCAGCGCAGCCAGGTAGCGGTGCGCCGTGGAGCTGGAACGGAAGCCGAGCGCCGCGCAGATTTCGCGTACCGAGGGGGGATAACCCCGTTCCTCTATTTCACGAGAGATATAATCGAGAACCCTTTGCTGCTGCGGGGTCAAGGTCTTCATGGCAACACCTCTTTTGCCGTTTAATTGATTATACCATAATCCGGTTATTCGGCCTTTTATTGACCGTATGAACTTTTAGAGAGTAGATAGACTAGTTCAAAATTAATTGCACGAGGTGGCGAGGAAGAATGAAGAAAAAAGTATTCCGGGACAAAAAAAAGTTAAATCAGCCGCCCCTGGAGCACTTCCAGCCTATTGAAGAAGATATGGGGGAGGATCAAGATGAAGAAAAGCGGGATGAGGGAGTAGATGGCCTAATTCCGCCGCTGCGCCATCCCTATCCCCCTTTCTGGGAAGAGTGGGAAGAGGATAAGAATCAAATTTAACTAAAAAAATCTTGTGCTTAGAAATTGCCCTGTGAAAAACCATAATTATCCATATACTTTTTTGTAATTTTTAAGCTGGCCATCGATTCGAGGCTGTCCATTAAAAGGATTGCCCCATTTTTAAATTAAAAATAAATTTTACTGACTCATATTACGGTCTAGTTTGTAGGGGCGGCTCATGAGCCGCCCAAGCCCGTAAAGTCAAAGTAAACAGATAAAGGATTAAAAAGAAATAGCAACTCCACTGAACAGCGGGCGAGGCATGCCCCTCTCATACAAGCATAAATCATGACTGAAAAATCACTAATTACAGGACAAGCATAGTAGAAGGCATTCATGGCCATAATGGGGGACTTTTATGCATGACCGGCAAGGCCGGAAACGAAAGGGAAATATCGCGCTAACCTTATTAATTAAAAAAAAATAACTTCCGATAATGTATCTTATGTAAACTAAAGGGGGGATCAAAAACTGAAATGCCAAATCAACGGATGTCAGAGGCGCCTCCGCAGCAGCGGCTGTCCCGCTTCTTTAAGCCTCCGCAGCATTGATGCGGGCGGCAATTCTGCGTGTTGACAGGCCCTGCCTGTAAAGCATGATAACCTTTGGAAATTTTAGAGGAATTCTCCTTCATCCCAATTTTGTCACGTTTGTAATAAAGCGTCATCGGCGCAAAAAAGTAGATAGATAAATCTATTTTTTTCTGCTCATGATCATATTTTTTGCGCCGGAAAAAAGTCCGATTGCAGAGAGACCGAGTATAGTTCCAAAAAAGAGCGCTTTTTTCGGTTCCCCCGGCGCAAGGTAAAAAAAGGAAAAGAATAGTCCCAGGGCCAGCGCTGCCAGCGGAACAAGCCTCGTAGGGAGGCCAAAACGCTTCAGGAGTTCGGATAGTCCGATAATTACCGGAACAAGGGCGACACCGTATACCGTGAGCTGATCCATCCCTCTCCCCCACTCCCCAGAATAAGAGATCATTTACAGATATGCCCAAAACATTTTTCTTAGAACACTAAGAAGGAAATTTAAAGGCGGCTCCAGGGCTCTCCGGCACGGTAGCTAGACTTTTACCATAGTTTTACTAGTTCATTTACCGTTTGCCGCCGAAATGGATTGACGGCCGGAAGCGCCTTTAAGGTCCATCTTTATTTAAGGTGTGACAAATGATATAATTTTAACAGGGTGATTAATGAGGAGTTGCGATAAAAGATGATACAGGAGATCTAGCTATGTTCAGGTTGCGCCGCATTTTAGGAATAATTCTCGTGCTTGCTATTATCGCTGCGGGGACCTTTGTCGTTCTTGATGTGCTGAACAGCGAAGCGGCCAACGGCAAGCCCGCCGATCCTTCTGAACAGAATAAAGATGATCCGACGGAAGAGCCCGTCATAGTCAAACCGAAAAAACCGGAAATTCTGGACCATACTGTCGGCCTATATACCGGCCGGGGCAGCTGGGATGTAGACCTGGTTGCACTGCGTAATTTCCTCGCAGACCATGATATTGAATATGTTGAAATTGACCAGGAGACAATCAGCAGCGGTGATTTGAATCAGCTGTGCGATATCCTTATTTTGGTTGGCGGATTTAGCGCTGAATATCTTAACCACATCGAAAACCATGCCAATATCCGCACCTTTGTCGAGAGCGGCGGCTGCTTCGTCGGCTTCTGCGCCGGGGCTTATTATGCCTGTTCTACAATGCGCTGGGAAGGCAATGCCTACGATTACCCGCTGGAGCTCTTTACCGGCGAAGGGGCAGGCCCTCACCTGAAATGGGGCTCCCTGGCTGCGATTAACTTAAATCCGGAGATCTCCTTCCACAGCGATTTTCCAGACGCCGTGGAAATGTGGTACTTTGGCGGGCCCTGCTTTACCGGCTACGATAAATCAAATGTGGATATACTGGCCCGCTACAATGCAAACGATGAAGCGGCGGTGATTGCTTTCAATTACGGCCGGGGGCGGGTGCTGCTATTGGGACCCCATCCCGAGCTTGGATATATCCCCTCAAAGGAACAGGTGCAAACAGATGGCAGCGGCGGCGCGCTTTGGACCTGGCTCTATGCCGCCCTGCAATGGCTGGTGAGCGAAAAACCTGTATAAGCCGGGCCGGTGAACAACCAGTGAATATAGGCTTTTTTTCGGACAGCTATCGACCCTATACCAGCGGAGTAGTCCGCTCCATCGACCTGTTTACCCGCGAATTCAACGCCCGCGGGCACGAGGTTTATATTTTTGGGCCCGATTATCCGTTGATTCACTACCCCCGTGAAGAAAAAGTGTTTCGCTTCGCCTCCATTCCGGCTCCGACCATGCCCGAATTTTCCATTCCCATCCCCTTTTCTGTCCAGCTCGGAACGACTATCCGCCGGCTCAATTTGCAAATCATCCATGTCCACTCTCCCTTTCTCCTGGGAAGATTGGGCGCGCGTGCGGCCCGCCAGTCCGGCCTGCCGCTGATTTTCACTTTCCATACTCTCTACGATCAATATGTCCACTACCTGCCGTTGGCGCAGCAGACCACAAAATCCCTGGTCCTGACTATGGCCAGAGATTTTTGCAACCGGTGTGATCTGGTTATTGCCCCCTCCAGCGTTATTGAACAGTACCTGAGAGGAATAGGCGTAAAAACAGAAGTGGTGGTAATTCCCACCGGTATTGATCTGAAAGAGTTTGCAGATACCGATCCCCGCTGGCTGCAGCAAAATTACCAGGTATCCCCGGCGGAGAAGGTTCTCCTTTTCGTCGGCCGGCTGGGTAAAGAGAAAAATATCATGTTTTTACTAAAATCATTTTACCGGGTGCAGCGACTGATTCCTGACTTGCGCCTTGTCATCGTGGGTGAAGGTCCGCATAAAGAGGAGCTGCGAAGGTTTTGCTTCAGGCTGGGTATTGCCGGCAAGGTTATCTTTACAGGTGTACTTCCGCGCGACCAGATTGTGCATTGCTATGCCGGCGCAGATCTATTTGTTTTTCCGTCGGTAACGGAGACGCAGGGCCTGGTCATCGGAGAGGCGAAGGCCGCCGGCCTGCCGGTGGTGGCGATCCGCGCTTTCGGCGCGGCAGAGATGGTCCGTGACGGCGAAGACGGGCTGCTCTCTGAACACTCGCAGGAGCAGTTTGCCGGGAATATCATCCGGCTGCTGAAAGACCGGTCACTTTATGAAGTAATGAGACGCAATGCGCTGTGCAACGCCGCCGCTCTCTCCTCCGCCTCATCTGCAGAAAAAATGCTTTCATGCTATGAGCGTCTGCTTGAATTAAGGCGCCCCTCCCCTACCCCCTCCCGCTTGTAGCTATTTAAATAGGCTGACTCAAGGGTTGGAAATATTTGCTTCGCTAAATAAAAAATCCTTCCGGGGCCATCTTCCCGGAAGGATTCAAAACTGTATGGCTGCGGGACTAGGGGTCGAACCTAGGCTTTGTGATCCAGAGTCACACGTGCTGCCACTACACCATCCCGCATCACGGTTACTATTATAACAATAATCCTGTTTATATTCAACAACTTGTATGTCATCCTGAGCGTGGCATGGCCTTCTAGCCCAGCAGGAGGCGGTCGTTCTGCAGCTGCTCGCCGCTGGCGGCATGAAAGAGCTGCACCAGCTTGGAGACGGTCAGCCCGTCTCTCTCACCGTCGTTGACATCGAGAATGAGTGATCCTTCATGGAGCATGATCAGCCGTTTGCCCAGGCGAAGCGCCTGTTCCATGTTATGGGTGATCATCAGGGTGGTAATCTTCTCCTTTTCAAAGAGTATCCGTGTCAATTCCAGCACGCGCAGCGCGGTCTTCGGATCGAGAGATGCGGTATGCTCGTCAAGCAGAGCCAGCTGCGGGCGGACCAGCGTGGCCATCAGCAGTGCCAGAGCCTGGCGCTGCCCTCCTGAAAGGAGCTTCACCGGTGTGGCCAAACGGCCCTCAAGACCCAGTTCCAGGCGGGCCAGCTTCTCTCTGAAACGGTTGCGTTCCTTTTCAGTTATGGCCCGGATCAAGCGCCTTTTCTGGCCGCGCCGCAGGGCCAGGGCCAGGTTTTCTTCCACGGTCAGTGTAGCTGCCGTACCGGTCATGGGATCCTGGAAGATGCGGCAGATGGAAGCAGCGCGCTGGTAATCAGGCAGCCGGGTGATCTCCCGCCCATCCAAAAAGATGGATCCTTCGTCAGGGATATATACCCCGGCAATGCAGTTCAGCAGGGTGCTCTTGCCTGCTCCGTTGCCGCCGATAACGGTGACAAATTCACCCGGGGCCAGGCTCAGATTTATATTGCGCAGCGCAATTTTTTCATTAACTTCGCCATAATTGAATACTTTATAAAGATTTTTAATCTGAAGCATTTTAACCGCCAACCTTCTCTGATATTCCTGTTTTTTGATCTGCGTCTGCCACTGGAAGTTTGGGAGTCTGCTTGAACCTCCTGCTTATTTTAGGCGAAATTAAAGCTATGGTCACCAGCAAAGCAGTAAATAATTTTAAATCAGTATACTCGATGAAACGGATTCTTAACACCAGCGCTATGGCGAGGCGGTAAAGAATAGAGCCCACTACTACCGCGCAAAGCCTCCCGGGAATAGATTTAACCCCCAGCACTACCTCTCCGATGATCACCGAAGCAAGACCGATGACAATCATTCCGATACCCATGTTGATATCGGCAAACCCCTGGTACTGGGCAATCATGGCCCCGGAAAGGGCGACCAGGGCATTGCTGATGGCCAGGCCCAGGATTTTCATCCGGTTCGTGTTTACTCCCAGGCTGCGCAGCATCACCTCATTATCTCCGGTGCCGCGCAGCGCCTGGCCCAGCTCAGTTCTTAGAAAGAGACAGAGCCCTGCAACGACTAAAAGAATGACCGCGAGGGCAATTACCGTTTGGCTGGCGCGCAGCGAGAGACCCAAACCGGTCAATGTATCGAAAATTGTGCCATGCTTAAGCAGGGGGACATTGGGGCGCCCCATAATGCGCAGGTTGATTGAATAAAGACCGATCATGGTGAGAATTCCCGAGAGCAGCGGGGTAATGGAAAAGCGGGCATGAAGAATGCCTGTAATCAGTCCGGCAAGCGCTCCCAGCGGTATCGCCGCCAAAGTAGCCAGGAAAGGGTTTACCCCCGTATAGATAAGGATGGCTGTGATCGCCGCCCCCAGGGGCAGGCTGCCGTCAACGGTGAGATCGGCATAGTTGAGGATGCGGAAGGTGATGAATACTCCCAGCACCAGCAATCCATAAAGGAGTCCCAAATTGAGAGTGCTCCATAATAGTGTGAGATTCATCTTCCTTCCGCTCCCCCTATATTTCCTTTAATTGCTTTGTGGCCTTGGACGCTATTCCGTAAATTTCTTTTTCTTATTCGATTATTTCACCGGCCCGTTCCAGCAAAGACTGGGGCAGGGTTATATTCAACTTATCTGCGGTTATTTTGTTTACTATGACCCGGTATTCAGACTGTCCTTCAATGGGCATGACAGCCGGTTCCGCCTCGCCTCGCAAGATTTTTGCCGCCATCTTACCGGTTTGGTGACCCAGTTTGAAGTAGTCAATGCCCAGCGTGGCCAGCGCACCCTCCCGGACACAGCTCTCTTCACCCGGGATAATGGGGATCAAATGCTCTTCCGATACCTGGATCACCGAAGCGATGGCGCTTACCACGGTGTTATCCGTAGGGATATAGATGGCGTCCACCTTGCCGACAAGCGACTCGGCAGCGGCGCTTATTTCTCCCGTAGTGGTTACCGGGGCCTTAATTATTGTTAGATCAAAGTTGTTTCCGGCAACTTCTTCTAAAATATCTACCTGAATCAGGGAGTTATCTTCACCCGAGTTAAAAATAACCCCTACAGTGGATGCCTCGGGCAAGATCTCCATTAAAAGCTCGAGCTGCTCTTTAATGGGATTCATATCGTGCGTCCCGGTGACATTTTTGCCCGGATGCTCCAGGCTGTCTGCCAGGCCAATACTAACGGGATCTGTTACTGCAGTGATCACAATGGGTATTTCCTTGGTGGCATTAAAGGCCGCTTCCGCCGCCTGCGTGGCTATGGCCAGGATAAGATCAACCTGGTCAGCGGCAAAGCCTTCGGCGATAGTTGAAGCAGTAGTTATTTCACCCTGCGCATTCTGAATGTCCAGGCTGATGTTTTTACCTTCCTCAAAGCCTTCCTCCCGCAGCGCTTCAATAAAACCGTCACGAGCTGCATTCAATGCAGGGTGATCAACAATCTGCATGATGCCAATCTTCATTATCCCCTCTTCACTTTCGTCTCCTACTTCTTGTGGACTGCAGCCTGCCGCCGCAAGAAAAGAAAGTCCCAGAACCCCCACAAGCACCCACAACCATACTTTTTTCATCTTGCCAATCCCTCCATATTCTTTCCGGCGGGAACACCAGCGGAAAAGAAAAAAGCCCGGGAGGGCCCCTTACAGCTCTCCTACCGTCCTGCCGTTCTTCTCCGGTGAGTGTTGTCCCTACCATGCTACATTATTTAGCGAGTATTTTATAATAAAATGGCGTCCCTGTCAACAGAGATCGCCAAATTTAACCCGGGATTATGAAAAATTAACCGATCCAGCGGGCGGCTCTCTCCAGCCGTTCAACCGTCCTATTGCGTCCCAGCAACACTATTATCTCAAAAAGGCCCGGCCCCATGGTTTTGCCGGAAATGGCCAGGCGGGTAGGATGGATCAGGCGGCCGGTGGATATGCCCAGATCTTCGCTCAAGCTGCGGTAAGCCTTTTCAATGGAGTCCAATTCAAAAGGCTCAAGCTTTCGCAGCAGGTCTGCAGCCCGGCGCAGCAGTTCATCGGTGCCTTCCTTGCGGAAATGTTTTTCCACCCCTTTGGGTTCGTAGGAAAAATCATCCCGGTAAAAGTATGTTGAAGCCTCGGCCAGTTCAGCGAGTGTTTTTACCCGGTCGCGGACGGTATCTACTATCTTTTGAAAATAGTCTAGCTCATTTCCTTCGACGGGGGCATGTAGCAGCCCCTCCGCTTCAAAAAAGGGCAAAGCCTTTTCCGTCAGCTGTTCCAGGGGCGCTTCGCGCAGGTAATGTCCATTCATCCAGGTCAACTTGTTGGTGTCATAGATGGCGGCGGTTTTGTTCACCCTCTCCAGTGAGAAAAGAGAGACCATTTCGGAAAGGGAAACAATTTCCTTCTCTCCTGGCGACCAGCCCAGGAGGGCGATATAATTGAGCAGAGCCTCCGGCAAGTAGCCCCGGCCGCGAAACTCTTCCACTGAGGTGGCGCCGTGCCGTTTGCTCAACTTGCTGCGGTCCGGAGCGAGGATCATGGGCACGTGAGCAAAGCGGGGCGCTTCGTAGCCCAGCGCTTCTATGCAGAGCTGCTGGCGCGGAGTATTTGAAAGGTGCTCCTCGCCTCTGATTACATCGCTAATCTGCATCAAGGCATCGTCGACGACACTGGCAAAGTTATAGGTGGGCAGGCCGTTTGACTTGACGATAATGAAATCGTCGAGGTTGCTGTTGTCGAAGCGGACCTCTCCCCGGATCAGGTCCCGGACCACAGTCTCGCCGCGGTCCGGAGTGCGCAGGCGGATTACCGGGCTCCGCCCGGCGGCCAGGTATGCTCTCGTCTCTTCCTGGGACAGGTCGCGGCAGGTTCCCGGGTATAGATAGGGTTTACCGGCTTTGCGAGCCGCTTCCCGCCCGGCGGCAAGCTCTTCGGGGGTGCAATAGCAGTGATATGCTTTATCTTCTTCCAGGAGACGGGCTGCGGCGCGGTTATATTCCTCCAGGCGCTGCGATTGAAAATAGGGCCCCTCATCCCAATCCAGGCCCAGCCAGCGCAAAGAATTAAGCAGCCCATCAGTATACTCCGGCCGGGAACGTTCCAGGTCCGTGTCGTCGATTCTGAGTATGAACGTGCCATTGCTGGCGCGGGCAACAAGATAGTTGAACAGCGCCGTCCGGGCGCCGCCGATGTGCAGCTCGCCCGTCGGGCTGGGAGCAAATCTAACTCTTACCGGCCTCAATAGAGACACTCCTTATCCTGAATTTACCTTATGTAATATAACATAACCAGGAGCAATAAGCAACAAAACAAAGGTTTAAACTGGGACAACGGGGACATACCTGTTTGTCCCACTTTGAAGATATAAAAAACTAGCTTTTCCCCTATGCTTTTGTCTTCATCGGCATGAGGGTTGGCGAATACACAAAAGAGCAGTCCAAGTTAAAAAGAAGCTTCAAGCCGTTCTGACGCCTGACACCAGGTAGCAACGAGATTCTTCGCTTCGCTCAGAATGACATACCGGTAAAAGGTGGGGTTTCTCCCCGCCCGGGGTAGACACTCTGATTTCCTGATTTCTAACTTCCGGCTTCCGACTTCTGACTTCTCACTTGTGAGTCAGGGGGACGGTGACTTTGACTCACCGCAAGGGCTGGGATGAAAGCTCGGCGGGCGGGCGTGGAAGCCCGCCCCTACGGCTCAAATGTCAAGTTAGAAAGCGCTGGGCAATTTCTCTCCTCAATTTTTCCGACCTCTGACCTCCGACTTCCGGCGTCTCACTTGAACTGGTTCAGGGCAATCTGGCACTGCTGGATGCATTCTTCGACCTTCTGGGCCGAGGCGATAAAGGCGTTGCGGGCCTGGCTGTTTTCGGTTTCCTGCGCGGCAGCCCTCAGTTCGTTTGCTGAATGGCGAAAGCTGTCAATGCATTTTTCTACTTTTTGGCGGGGATCCATAGATATTGCCTCCCGGTAAACTTATACTGTCTATTATAGTTTGTGCCTGCTGCGCTGGCGGCATACATTGCTTTAAGAAATGTGATTTGCCGGGATCAATCGCCCGTGCCGACCCGGTAAACGGCAGGGACGGGACGGTAGTAATCGTGGCTGAGCAGTTCGCGCGATATCTCCTCATCGCCTTTGTATACCACCCGCCAGGTTTTAACATAGTAGCCCGCTTTGCCCTTCTCAACCAGTTTTTCTTCTCCCCGGGGCAGGGCTGAGCTCTCTTCATAGTGAACCGGCGGCTCCACCCGGACAATATCAGAGGATAATATTTCCACCCGCTCCTCCATGGGGCGGCCGAAAAGGCGGAATGTCAGCCGTCCCTCCTTCAACTCCGCCCCGATAAGAATATGGTGATTGCGGGTGTTTTTAAATTTTAAGTCGGCATATCCTATGGAGATAGAAGCGTCCCTGCCCACGGGCAGGTAGCCGATAGTTAAACTGTGATTATACCGCTCGATAATCTCCAGGTTTGCCAGAAGAGCGGCATTGTAAAGTGTAGATGAGACCTGGCAAAGGCCTCCCCCCAGGCCGGGCACCAGCTTGTTCCCCACAATCACCGGCGCCTCGCGGTATCCTTTTTCCCGGCTTGCTTCTCCCACAACTTCTTCAAAAGAAAATATCTCGCCGGGAGCCAGAAGGCAGCCGTTGATGGCATCAGCACCCAGGCCGATGTTATGAACCCGGTTGGGAATAGAAGAAGATACATTGGTGGAGAAAGCGACCATGACCCGGTCAACGCCGTATCCGGCCAGCTTGGCCGCGGTGAGCTCCGGCTGTTTTACCCCGATGGGAAGCCTTGCCTCGCCCCGGCCATACAACACTGCATTAAGCAATCTTTTTTGCAGCAGCCTGACCTGTAGATAGCGGCCGTTTATCTCTTTTTCAATAAAAACATCCTCACCCTTGACTATAAACCTGGCATCTTGAGGCTTCTCTTCAACCTGTCTCGCCAGGCCGGTCAGAAATTGTTGGAGTTTACCCGCCTCCACATTCAGTATTCCCTCCAGATGCAGCGGGGAGCGAGCCCAGAGCCGGCGCAGTCTCCCGCCGTAGCCCTGGAGGCCCGATCCGGCCAGGCGAATCAGGGCCATGGTCTCATCTCTGTCCCAGGATATTCCCAGTTCAGAGAGGGATACGGTCATCTCTTCCCCGGCGGGTCCTGAAAGCTTCAGCTTCTCCATTGACCAGAGCTTAGCGTCCAGCCTGGCTTCGGCTTCCTCAAGGCTCAAACCGCCAAGTGATATCTTGTTTAGATAGATGCCGGGATATATTTTACCGCGGTAACAGCAGTAATCTGCTCCTAATGCTATGGCCGCAATAACCAGAAGTGCCGGAAGCACGAGTAAAACCCGGGCCGCTTTGTGGCGCCAAGCGCCGGCCAGCCGTTCTTTTAATATCAATATTTACCCTCCGGATTGACCTTGTTTATGCATATGATCCGGAAGGAAGCAGATATGCAAATTATGGGTGTATATAATAAATAAAAAAAGAGATAATAGAAATGGAGCCTCACAAGGCAAAGTGTTATCGGTAACCGATGTTACCATAACCGGCGTTCTTTGTGAGGCTCCGCGTTTAACCGAGAATGGCGAGGAAGATTCCTGCGGCTACGGCCGAGCCGATCACCCCGGCGACATTCGGGCCCATAGCGTGCATGAGCAGGTAATTGTTGGGGTTGGCCTCTTTGCCCAGGGTTTGGGATACCCTTGCAGCCATGGGCACGGCGGAAACACCTGCGGAGCCGATGAGCGGATTGATTTTTCCCCCGGTGATGAGGTAGAGCAGCTTGCCCATAAGAACTCCCCCCGCGGTGCCGAAAGCAAAGGCGGCCAGTCCGAGGACAATGATCAGAATCGTATTCCAGGTCAGGAAATATTCAGCCGTAGCCTTGGCGCCCACGGATAGGCCCAGTAATATGACGATGATATTGTTCAGCTCTGTCTGGGCGGTCCTGCTTAAACGTTCAGTAACCCCGCTTTCGCGCAGCAGGTTGCCGAACATGAGCATTCCCAGCAGCGGTGCCGCCGAAGGCAGGAGCAGGCCTGAAATAATGATCACTGCAATGGGAAAAATAATTTTTTCAGTTTTAGAAACAGGCCGCAGCTGCTTCATCACCACTGCGCGCTCTTTCTTTGTGGTCAGCAGCTTCATAATGGGTGGTTGAATGATGGGCACCAGGGCCATATAGGAGTAGGCGGCGATGGCAATTGAGCCCAGTAGTTCAGGCGCCAAACGGCTGGCCACAAAAATGGCCGTAGGGCCGTCGGCTCCGCCGATGATCCCGATGGCCCCCGACTGCGGGGCGCTAAATCCCAGGAGGTAAGCCCCGGCAAAGGTGGTGAAGATGCCTAGCTGGGCGGCAGCGCCCAGTAAAAGTGTCACCGGATTGGCGATGAGCGGTCCGAAGTCGGTTAGAGCGCCGATCCCCAGGAAGATTAGCGGCGGATAGATTCCTTTTTCCAGGCCAAAGGATATATAAGAAAGCAACCCCCCGATTCTTCCCGGCTCTTCCGGAAGGAGAAGGCCGGTGAGAGGAAGGTTTGCCAGCAGCATCCCGAAACTGATGGGCACCAGGAGCAGCGGTTCGTATTTTCGCACAATGCCCAGATAGAGAAGCCCGCAGGCTATGGCAATCATGGCCAGTTCAGGCAGAGTGAGGTGCGAAAAGCCGGTACTGTGAATAAATTCGCCAAGCAGTTCTCCCATCCCAGATCCCTTCCTGCCATTGATATCGACACGGCATAGTCCTAAGAAAGCGCCATTAGTATATCGCCGGTGGCGACAGTATTCCCGGCTGTTACATAAATTTCGCGCACCGTGCCCGCTTGAGGGGCAGTGATTTCATTTTCCATTTTCATTGCCTCCAGGATCAGGAGAACATCCCCTTCTTTCACCTCGTCGCCAATATTTACCACGATATCGACTATGGAGCCGGGCATGGGCGCTTCCACGTTTAGGAAGCCATCGGCTGAAGGGCGGGGTGGCTGAGGTTCGGTTTTACTCTCTGGCGGATGTGCGGGAAAGTCTTCTATCCGGCGGGCGGAACCCCTGTTTAGCACCGAATCGGGAGCCGTGACCTCTTCTACGGCCACATTGAAAATCCGGCCGTCGACAGTGACTTTATATTTCTTCAAGTTCTATCCCTCCTTGAAATAACCAGGCGCTCTCTGCTTTCCATAATGTCTCTGCGGGCGGCGGCCAACCAGCGGGAGCCATCCATATTGGGCCTTTTTTCCTGAAAGCTCTCGCAACTCTCAGGAGCGGTATGCGCCGTCCTGTAGCAGTATACTGCGGCTGAGATGGCCGCAACGAGCTGAGGCGGCAGGTCTTCTGCGGTGGATTTTATGGTCACAGGCTTTTCATCTTTGTTGCTCAGATTATTATCCTCTTTTTTTGCCGGCATGCGGGAAAAGAAACGGTTAAAGAGGACCATAAGCCCGTAAAGGGTGAAGAGTACAACCATAACTACTGATAAGCCCAGAAACATGATCTGCATACTGAAAATAAATTTACCTGTCATCTGTACAGCTCCTGTTAAAGCAAAGCCGTTTATACAAAGGTCATTACATAAATTATCTACCATTTCATTCTGCCCCGCGAGAGGGCGGGAAATGCTCATTGTATTTTAAATGAGAGGCCGCGCGGCGCTTTTTTAATGGCGGCAAGGCATCTATAGGGTACAGTGATAGCTCCGATATTGCCGGCCCGGTAGACCCGGTCTCCATGGTAATCGGAACCCCCGGTAACCAGGAGACCCAGCTTTTGTGCCTGGTGGCGATAATAGCGGACCATCTCCGGGGTATGATCCGGGTGGACCGCCTCGATGCCGCGCAGGCCCAGGGTTAAGAGATGTCGGATAAGTTTTCTGCCGGAGGCGCCTGGATGGGCCAACACCGGAACAGCTTCGGCCCGGTGCAGCAAGGAGATGGCCCGGGCGGGATCGAGTTTGGTGCGGGGAACGTAGGCGGGGCGCCCCCGCGAAAGGTATTGAGAGAAGGCCGTCTCCAAGTTGGGAGTGTAGCCCCGCTTCACCATCAGCCGGGCCAGGTGCAGCCGCCCGGGGGCGGCCGCTCCCGCTTCGGATATAATCTCTGCATTGGTTATGTGAAATCCAAGCCTGCGCAGGCGGAGCAGCATCTTCTCCATGCGCCGGTAGCGCTCGCGGCGCAATTCTTCAAGAACTTCGCTTATTCTCTCCGGAAAAAGTGGATCATATCCGAGCAGGTGAATTTCCTCTTCGCCAGTAAAGGAGCTTAGTTCTACCCCGGGAATAACTTCCAGATTGTAGCTCCGGCCGGCTTCAAGGGCTTCTTCAATACCTTCAAGTGTATCGTGATCGGTCAGCGCCACTGCGGCCAGCCCCGCGCCGGCAGCCCGGGCAATGAGCTGCTTCGGGGTCAGCGCACCGTCAGAGGCGGTGCTGTGCAAGTGAAGGTCTACCGGGAGGTGTAGTTTCTCACGGCTCATTGTACCCCACCCATGTTATCTTGCAATATCCGCCTCACATTATTCCAGGCGATTAGCTCCACCTCGCGGGGGTGGAAGCCTCGCTTGCCAAGAGCTTCCGGAAGAAGGTGATAAGCAGATACATCCTTGATTTCTTCAATGGTGCTATCGATGCCGTCAAAGTCAGATCCAAAGGCAAGATGCTCCACCCCGATCAACCCGGCGATATGCACAAAATGATCCAGCAGCAGCTCCAGGCCTGCCTCCTCGTCGCCGGAAATAAAGCGGGGATAGAGGCTCAGCCCGATTAGCCCTCCCTTTGCGGCAAGAGCCTTTAGCTGTTCATCGGTGAGGTTGCGGGGATGTTCACACAACTGCCGGGAGTTGGCATGCGACACCAGCGGCGGCAGCTCTGCTAACTCGAGTGCTTCAAAAAAAGATCGCGTTGACAGGTGGGCCAGGTCAAGGATCATTCCCTTGCGGGAAAGCTCCCGCACCAGTTCGCGGCCGGCACGGGTCAGGCCGCCGCCTGCGGCCTCCTCCCCCACTCCATCGGCATAAAGATTGCGGTGATTCCAGGTCAGCGAAAGGGCACGCACTCCCAGGCGGTAAAAGATGTCCAGCAGCTCCAAACTGCCTTCAAGAGGTTCCGCACCTTCGAGCGCCAGGAGCGCGCCGATCTTCCCATCCTGCTCCGCCGCTTCCAGGTCGCTCTTATTTTCCAGGCCTTGCAAGTAGCCCTTGTTTTCCTCCAGGCAGCGGTGATAGCGGCCGATTTGCTCCAGTGCTGCATGCGCGTAGCCATGTTGCATGTATGGGGCCGTGCAAACGGCAAAAAACTGCAGGCCAACTCCGCCTTCTATGAGCCGGGGCAGATCTAGATGACCGGTGGAGTTGCGGCGGCTAAAAAAATAGTCTTTTTTTCCAAAAAGGCTGATAGTATCACAGTGGCAGTCGGCTATTTTAAAATTTAAAGTGGACATGTGTCTATTTTACACTATATTTCCACAAAAAAACACCCCCCACCGGAACGGCATAAGGGTGCCTGTTAAAATGACACTCTTCTAGTTTAGCGCGGCTCGATTATTAATTTGATAGCGGTTCGTTCCTCCCCGTCGATTTGAATATCCGTAAAAGCGGGAATACAAATAAGATCGATGCCGCCCGGAGCAACAAATCCCCTGGCAATGGCAACTGCCTTTACGGCCTGGTTCAGGGCTCCTGCGCCGATGGTCTGGATTTCAGCGCCTCCCCGTTCACGCAACACTCCTGCTAACGCACCGGCCACAGAATTGGGATTGGACTTTGCTGAAACTTTTAATACTTCCATTTAACCAGTAGATACCTCCTTCAACGGGATTTGCTAAAGTAATATTTCTCTTAAAAGGTAAAATATCCTGCCTGAAAAATGTGAATATTATAATTGTTATTCGTAATCCTAAAATCATTGAATTTCAAACCGCCTTTTTAACAGTATGCCATTAAATCGGCTGTGGTGCAAGACATTTCTAAAGAGTCAGGCACATTTCGTTAAAAAAAATTTACCTATTTGTCGAAAACATATACTTTGCCCGCTTCACGAAAGGCGAACAGTTGGCTGATCTTGCGGTTGGGATCGGAGGCCGGATAGTTTCCGGAAATTTCTCCAACCAGGAGCGCCGCCTCCGGCAAGCCGCTATCTTCCCCTCTGCGGATTTCACTGATCAGATCCCCATTGAAGAATTCGCGAACGATATTGGAAAACAAGCTGATCACTCCGTCGAGCGGTTTACCGTCAAGGCAGATCTGGATCTGAGTTAACCCGGGATATGTATTCTTTAGCAGCTTGAAGCGGCAGGTATGCTCACAATTGTGGAAAAAATAAAACGCTTCCAGGTATTCCTGAAACTTTTTCCGAAGAGCCTGGAATTCTTCCTGGCCGAGCTTGCGCTTGACCATGTAGGAGAGGCGGCATGAAGAAGCGGGAATATTAAAGGTAATGGTATATATCTCCGGAAACTGTACCAGCAGGTTGACGAGCATGTTTATATGATATGATTCTTCACGTGTTTCTTGTAGCATCAAGTTGTCCCCTCCTGTTTCTAAAGTTTTATTCCATAGGTTATAAAGGAAATCCTGCTCATAATAAAAAAAGAGCCCGTAACGGGCACTTGATATTTTAAGGAAAATATACGATTATTTGGCGTATTCGATAGCCCTGGTTTCCCGGATGACATTTACTTTGATCTGTCCGGGATACTCAAGCTCACTCTCGATCTTTTTGACAATATCCCGGGCCATCTGGATCGACTTCAAATCATCAATCCGGTCCGGCTTGACCATGATCCGGATCTCGCGGCCGGCATGGATGGCGTATGCCTTGTCTACACCGTCAAAGGAGTCGGCTATCTCTTCTAGTTTTTCCAACCGCTTGATATAAGCCTCCAGGGTTTCCCGCCGCGCTCCCGGGCGGGAGGCGGAGATTGCGTCGGCGGCCTGCACCAGGACCGCCTCAAGAGTCATAAAATCAAGGTCACCGTGGTGCGCGGCGACTGCATTTACTATTTCAGGCGACTCCTTATATTTCTTTACCAGTTCAGCGCCGGTTACCACGTGTGACCCTTCGGTGTCATGGTCTGCAGCCTTGCCGATATCATGCAGCAAGCCCGCTCTTTTGGCAAAGGCGACATCCAGTCCCAGTTCTCCCGCCATCATCCCGGCGAGATGGGATACTTCGATGGAATGCTGGAGCACGTTCTGGCCGTACGAAGTCCGGTAGCGAAGTTTCCCCAGCAGAACCACCAGTTCGGGATGAAGTCCGTGCACTCCCGTCTCAAAAGTGGCCCGCTCTCCCTCTTCCCGGATCTGGGTTTCGACTTCTTTACGCGTCTTCTCCACGACCTCTTCGATCCGGGCAGGGTGAATCCGGCCGTCACTGATCAGTTTTTCCAGGGCCAGCCTGGCTATTTCCCGCCGGATGGGATCAAAACCGGATAGTATCACCGCCTCGGGGGTATCGTCAATGATCAGGTCGATGCCTGTAAGCGTTTCCAGCGCCCTGATGTTGCGACCTTCACGCCCGATAATTCGCCCCTTCATTTCGTCATTGGGCAGAGATACCACTGAAACCGTAGCCTCTGAAGCGTGATCCGCTGCACAGCGCTGAATAGCCAATGCAATGATCTCGCGGGACCTTTTTGCCGCTTCGTCCCTGGCCTGGCTTTCCACCTCGTTAATCATCATCGCCATCTCATGCGAGATTTCGTCCCGGGCTCGTTGTAAAATAGTATCCTTGGCTTCATCCATTGACATGTTGGATATACGCTCAAGCTCGGTAATTTGCTGCTTGTAAAGCTGCTCAAGCTTCTCCTGAAAGCGGCGGTTTTCTTCTTCTTTACGCCTCAGCTCTTCTTCTTTACGTTCCATGGAGTTGGCTTTACGATCCAGGCTTTCTTCTTTCTGCATCAGCCGCCGTTCGAATCGCTGCAGCTCGTTGCGCCGGTCCCTGCTTTCACGCTCAATCTCGTTCCTTAACCTGTGAGCTTCTTCTTTTGCTTCCAGATGCTTTTCTCTCTTAATCGCGCTTGCTTCCTGTTTGGCCTCCTCGACAATTTTTTTTGCTGCCGCTTCAGCTGAAGTAATCCTCGCTTCGGCAAGCAATTTACGCATGTAATAACCGGCAATTACGCCGAGAATCAATGCAACAACCGCGAGAATGATGTACTCCGCCATTAATTTCCACCTCCATTTGCATAGAGTTAAATGAAAAAAGCTGTGTTCAGAACACAGCTTAAAAGAGAAATATTGATATGAAGGCACTTACACTTTTAATTGTTCATGCACTTAATATCCTAAAAATCTATAGCAGCGCTCCCAAAAAGCACCTAAAATCTTCTCTTTTAAACCGGAACTGAGAAATAATCTATAATAAAGTGCCCTTTATGGGCATATCACTATGAATTTATTTTAACCTTAACCCAAAATTATGTCAAGGGAGAGAACGGCTGAGCAGCAGCCGGAACTAATCAACCGCCCAAAAATGACCGTGCTCTTGCAAGACTTGGCGGATCACCTGGTCGTGAAATCCGCGGCGCTGCAAGAATGCAGCTTGCCGGCGGATCCAGCCTCTGTCCGGCTCATCGGCGCCGTAAGGATTTCTCTTGGAAAACACCTTGTGAGCCAGGGTTCTCTCCTTTTCCGGGCTGTAATAGAGTGCAATACCCTCCTCTACTGTCTCCCGTGAAATCCCTTTTGACAGCAGGGCAAAGCGCGCCCGCAGAGGGCCCCAGCCCCGGCGCTGGCAATTTGCGATGAATTCCTCGGTAAAGCGGCGGTCATCGATATAGCGCCATTGTTCCATCTCCGCAAGGACAGCGGAGATCACAGCGCTGTCAAAACCTTTCCGCTGCAGGTATTCTTCCGCTTCCCGCCTGCTTCTCCCGCGGTAGCTAAGCAGGCGCAGCAGGCGGGAACGCGCTTTTTTCAGCGCAGCTTCATCAGGCAAAGATGATCAGTCCCCCCGGCTTTCCGCAGGTCCGTTTTTTGCGGCGGCAAGCTCAATTTTGGGCAGCCCGTAATATTCACGAATCTTCTGCTCTATTTCTGCAGTCAAATCGGGATGCTCTTTTAAAAATACGCGCACATTTTCCCGGCCCTGGCCCAGGCGTTCATTATTATAGGAATACCAGGCCCCGCTTTTCTGCAGTATTTTCAGTTCTGTTCCCATGTCGATCAACGCGCCCTCGGCGGAAATGCCCTGACCGTAAAGGATGTCAAAGTCGGCTATCTTGAAAGGCGGGGCCACTTTGTTCTTGACCACTTTGACCCTGGTCCGGTTGCCGATGATTTCGTCGTTCTGCTTGATCGCCTCCACCCGCCGTACATCAAGGCGCACCGAGGAGTAAAATTTCAGCGCCCTTCCTCCGGGAGTAACCTCGGGATTGCCGAAGATAATCCCCACCTTTTCGCGAATCTGATTGATAAAAATGGAAACGGTCTGCGATTTGCTAATCGCTCCGGATAGTTTGCGCAGCGCCTGTGACATCAGCCGGGCCTGCAGCCCCACATGAGCGTCCCCCATTTCACCCTCGATTTCTGCTCGCGGCACCAGCGCGGCAACGGAGTCGATTACCAGTACATCTATGGCCCCGCTGCGCACAAGCGCTTCGGCAATTTCCAGGGCTTGCTCCCCGGTGTCCGGCTGGGAAACGAGCAATTCGTCGATGTTTACTCCCAGGTTGGCCGCATAGCCGGCATCGAGAGCGTGTTCGGCGTCGATAAAGGCGCAGTAGCCGCCCCGCTTTTGAGCTTCGGCGATAACATGCAGCCCCACGGTTGTCTTTCCGGATGATTCGGGTCCGAAAATTTCGACAATGCGGCCTCTCGGCAGTCCGCCGATGCCCAGGGCCAGGTCAAGTGAGAGACAACCGGTAGGAATTACGGCAATTTCTGAAGTCACGTGCTGGCCCAATTTCATGACCGAGCCTTTGCCAAATTGTTTTTCAATATGCAGCAAAGCCGCCTCCAGAGCCTTCTCTTTGTCCATTCTGATAACCCCTTTCAATGGGTTTGGCTGTTGTTTTTGTTATTCGTTTTCCATGGTTATTTTCCTCTATTTTTCCCAAATAATATCTCTTTTACTATTGTATAGCGCGCTCCGCGGCTGGATAGATGACTTTCATAGAGGCGCATCGAACGAACCTTCGCCGGCTCCGTGGCAAAAGAGGACTCCTCGTCGAGCAGGCGTTCTATCCTTTCCCCGGGTTGAGGCCGGCGCAGCCGTCCCAGGGTGAGGTGAGGAATAAAAGAGCGCTTTTCAACAGGAAAACCTTTTTCTGCCAGGGCTTTTTCGAGCAAAGAAGCCAAATATGATACTTCTTCCGCTCCGGCGCGGATTCCAGACCAGATTACCCGGGCCCGCCGCGGTGAAGGAAACACACCGGCCCCGCCAAACTGCAGGTTGAAGGGGGCCATTGATGCAGCAGCCTTATCCATTGAGGCAATAATATCCGGCAAGATACCTTCCTCCTGCTCGCCAAGAAATTTCAAGGTAAGATGAAGCCCTTCAGGGCGGACCCAAGTCACTCCGTCAAGAGAGCCTGACAGGCGCCGCAGGAGCGACTGCAGGCTCGTTTTTTGCTCTGCCGAAGGATCGATGGCGATAAAGAGCCGCATTATCAGGCGATCTCCTTTCATAGCGGGACAGAGAATTTTATAATTATCTATCTACATATTTGTGATTCTGCCGGTAAAATCCTTTTTGAGCGAGGACTGAAGGCGCGTCAACTTTCGGCCTGGCGGTTATAAAAACGCTGTAGGGTAAAAGAATCCTGAAACTGATCGATGCTGATCAGGTCAGCGCCGGTCAATTTAAAACCGGGGTCCAGATGGGGATTAAAGTAAAGAATGGCCGCGCTGTAAGGATTATCTCGCGGCGCCAGGAGACCGCGGACTCCGGCGGCGCCTGTGGTCCCGGCATTGACAAAAACAGTGCCGCTCTCTTCGTCGAAGATGATCCCGGCGCGGTGAGTATGTCCGCTGAGAATGAGCGGCAGATCTCCCCGGAAAAGCTCCGCCATGAAGGGATTGTGGACAGCAAATATATCAGGAGGATTGCCCTCGCCGGCAAGCACTTTTTTTTCCTCCAGGCAAATTTCATACATGGCGCTTTTTTCGGCTACCTCCGCAGAATGGTTTTCAGCCGCAGGATCGGCCAGGCCGGCAACGCGCAGGCCGCCAATCTCCACCGGTTCCGGGCTTATAATAATCGCGCCTTCGCGGCGGAGCAGCTCGATTATCTGTGGGCTGTCATGATTACCCGGTATAAAAAGATATGGTACAGGCAGCCGGGCCATGCGTGCAGCCAGCTCGGCCTCCAGTTCAGAGCCGTAATCGGTCAGATCACCGGTATCAATGACCAGATCTATTTGAAAACTGGCGGTTACTTTCTCGATGAGGTTAAAAGCAGCGGGATTGTTGTGAATATCGGATACATGCAGCACCCGGATCTCACTGCTGTCGGAAACCGGCCGGATCAACTGCAGCCGGTTGGAAACATCCTCCAGGTTCAAGGCCATTAGCTCGAATTGTTCGCTCATGATAGCTGCGGTTTCGAGCGCCCTTTCTGCGATACTGACAATCCAGGGTGCCGCCGCCAGGGCTCCTTCAAAGCGGGGATTGGCAAAGGCGCCGGTATTATAGGGGTATATAAGGGTGCCTCCGAGCAGCAGCCCCAGCAGAAGTACGGAAAGTAGACCGCAGATTAAAGCCCTGCGGATCTGCCGGCTGCCCCGGCGCAAGAGTATAAGAGTGATCAGCGCGCTGCATATGAAAGAGGCGGCCGCCTGGCGGGCTGTAAAGAAAAAGAGCTTTTCCTTCAGCTCTCTCTGCAGAAAGGATATATCCTGCAAAGCGGATAGCTCCTGAAGCGATGCGGAAAGGATATCGAGGTCCACATTTTTCAGGGTAATCTCCAGGAGAAAAGGAGCCAGGTGAGTTGCGGCCCGCAGTTTGCCCAGGGGCGGGAATACAACTACTGTCTCGCCGCTTAGAGAAGGAAACAGGGATGCGGAAAATTCAAACGCTTTTAGCTTGAAGCTAGTCTCGCTGAAGAGGATGACCGCAATAAAGAGACCGGCCAGCGCCGATAAGAAAACTAGCAGCATTTCTCTATTCTTATTGCTCTTCAGCGTGCATCATCCTCCAGAGCATGGTCAGGAGAGCCTGCACCGCTCTCTCCTTGACAGCCCGGCGGCTGCCGGGCAGTTTTAGGCGGCGGCATCGCTCTCCGGATGGCCCGGCGGCAGCAATAAAGACTAAGCCCACCGGTTTTCCCGAAAGGTCGCTTTCAGGACCGGCGATCCCGGTTATGGCGGCGCCCATGGAGGCGTTGAATTTTTTCCGGGCGCTGCGGGCCATGGACAGGGCCACAGCCTCGCTGACCGCCCCTTCACGCTCCAGAAGCCCGGCTTCGATGCCCAGGAGCTCTTGTTTAGCCTCGTTGCTGTAAGCTACCAGCGATCCCTTGAAGAAGTGGGAACTTCCCGGGATGTCCGTGAGCCTGTCAGCCAGCAGCCCGCCGCTGCAGGATTCGGCCAGCGCCAGGGTGAGGCGCCGTTCAGTAAATAGCGCGGCCACGGCGCCGGCAAGAGTCTCCTCCCCTTCACCGTAGATATATTGGCCCAGATCCCCGCGAAGGCGCGCCGCAGCTCTCTCCAGCAGCTCCGACGCAGCTTCACCGCAGCTTTTCAGCTGCAGAAGCACCTCCCCGCCACTGGCAACATAAGAAAGCGACAGTCCGTCAGGCAGGACGGTCTTCTTGATCCGATCTTCGAGCTCCGATTCGCCGCAGCCGGCAGTCCGGACCAGCTTAGTCCGCCATTTCGCCTTCGCACACCGGGCCTCCAGGAAGGGAAGAATTTCTTCTTCAAACATGGGAACCATCTCTGCCGGGGGGCCGGGAAGGAGAATGATCCAGCGCTGCTCCCCGGCCGGGATGATTGCTCCGGGAGCGGTCCCACGGGGATTGTTCACCAGGCGGCTTCCGGCAATGACAAGGGCCTGTTTGCGGTTTGCCGGCGGCATCGGCCGCCCGCGATGAGCAAAAATCTGCTCCAGGTGCAGCAACCATTCCCGGTCCAGGCATAGAGGGCGCTCCAGCAGCTCCGAAACCGCCTCCCTGGTGAGATCATCGTCTGTCGGGCCGAGCCCCCCGATGCAGATCGCCACTTCGCTGCAACGCAAAGATTCTCTTAAGGTCCCCGCAATATGGGGAATGCTGTCGGGAACCACGCGCTGCTCCCGCACCGGGATGCCGCACGACCAGAGGCGCCGCGAGATGTAACCGGCATTGGTGTTCTCTACCAGGCCCGTAAGAAGTTCACTGCCAATACAGATCAGGTCTACCTGCACGCGCATCACCATCGTTTTTGCCTTATTATAACATGCTCTCAGCAGGCTTGGCCGGTTGACGAAAAGATATGGCGGCGCAGGGTATCCCCGCTGATTTTCTCTTTTTCTATAATGATCCTGGCAATCTCTTTAATCAGATCCACCCTGGACGCCAGCAGATCTGCGACCCGCTTCTCCTGCACGGCGATAATCTGCTGAATGGTGCGGTGCAGCAGCCCCACGGGCAGGTCATCGATGCTGACTACACCGAGACTGGAGAGCCCGGCGGCAATGATCTTTTTGGCCAGCTCAACCGCCTGTTTGAAATCGTTCAGTGAACCGGTGCTGCGGTTGCCCAGGACCAGCTTTTCGCTGCCCGTTCCCCCGAGCAATACGGCTATCTGTTTTTCCAGATGATCCGCGGTATAGATATAGTAATCCCGCTCCGGCTGGTGGCGCACATAGCCCAGCGCCTTGCCGCGAGGCGTGATTGTTACCTGAGAGACGGAACCGGGTTTTAGCTCCTCGCTGACCAGGGCATGGCCGGTTTCATGGACGGCAATGCGCCACATTTCCTCTTTTCCGGGCTTGCGCTCCAGCTTCTCCCCCATAATTACCTTGTCAATGGCCTCGAGAAGATGCTTTTCTCCGATGCGGCGCCTCCCTTCGCGCATTGCCAGGATGGCGGCCTCATTGGCCAGACTTTCCAGGTGCGCCCCGGAGAAGCCAAAAGTCTCGCGGGCTATCTTCTCCAATGAAATATTATCTTCCACCGGCTTGTTATGCAGGTGGAGCTCCAGGATCTGCTCCCGTCCCTCCAGGTCGGGCAGATCTACCTGGACCACCCGGTCAAAACGCCCCGGACGGAGCAGCGCCGTATCAAGCGCTTCAGGGCGGTTGGTGGCTCCGATGACCAGGATATTCAGGCCGTCGTTCCCGTTCAGGCCGTCCATTTCGACGAGGAGCTGGTTCAGGGTCTGGTCATATTCAAGATGGCTGCTGTGCCGGCCGCGCTGACCACCGAGAATATCGATCTCATCGATAAAAAGGATTGCGCTATTCCGCCCTTCATTTTTGGCCTTTTGCCGGCACTGATTGAAAAGCTGGCGCACCCGCTGCGCTCCCACCCCGGCGTATACTTCAATAAATTCGCTTCCGGCCACGCTGAGAAAAGAAGAACCGGTATAGCCGGCCGCCGCCTTTGCCAGGAGTGTCTTGCCTGTTCCCGGGGGGCCAACCAGCATTACTCCTTTAAGCGGCCGGATCCCCATGTGCTTGACCTCGTGAGGCTTCATCACAAAATCCAGCGCCTCCAGGAGCTCTTTCTTGGCCGTCTCCTGGCCTCCGATTTCATTGAAACTGATCTGCTTGCCATGGGCCCTTTTCCCGACAGCGGTTAAGCGCATTGTCTTGATTCCGGAAAAATTAAATAGAAGCAGGAGGACGCCCGCCAGAATGAGCAGCGGAATGAGGTTGCTCTGGTAGTAGAGCAGGATCACCACTGCGGCGGCTCCCACTCCGGCAAACAGCTCACGCATTGCCGGAACCTCCTTCCCCTTCCGGCGATAACGGCAGCGGCACAATGAGGTAGAGATAGCCGGTCTCATCACGTGCCTGCAGGTAAAGGTAACGCGAGTCAACGGTGAAGAGTTGCCCGGCAAGGCCGTGCTCGTCGGCTCTCTTCGCGATGCGATCCGCTGCGGCACGATAGCGGCCCGACCTGGCAGCTTCGAATAGGTCGGGGCTCACCGCGGCGGCGAAGAGTTCGAGCCTGGGAGTACGCCGATCCTTTATTTCAATTGAGAGCGGTTTGCGGTAACGCCTGGAAATCTCTTTCTCCACAGCGGTAACCAGCGATTGCAGCCGTCCCTGGTAAGAATCTTCCGGTGTGATGATCAGAATATCGCCTTCTCTTTCAGCGACGATTTCGGCGCCGGCTACTCCTTCGAGGCGGCAGAGATCATCAAGAAAAGGCTCCTGCTCAAAATAGCGCCGGTAGAAGTAATTTGTTCCGAAAAATAGAACCAGCGCCAGCAGAGCGATAAACAAGACTTTGGACCAGCGTAATTCGGGCAAGCCAACCGCTCCTTTGATAGTTTACGTAACAAGTTTACATAACGTAAATAAATTATAACAGAGAAGCATGCAAGGGGCAATACACTGCAAGGCGGAAGATAGCTTCCTCTTTCTTCTTTATGTGGCCGGGCCTTCCGGAGTGCCGAGGGCTTTACCGAAGAGGTCGTATGGTGAAACTGCGGTCACAAGTACATTAACCAGGCTGCCTCGCCGTAGAGGGCGTGAAGAACGAAAGAAGACCAATCCGTCAACTTCGGGCGCCTGGGATGATGTGCGGCCGTAGTATAGTACACCGCCATTCCGGGCGAGGCCTTCCACGAGCACGGTGAAACTTTTGCCCACAAGGCGACCGTTGAATTGTAAGGCAATCTTCTGCTGAATCCGGAGCAGTTTGTGGCGCCTCTTTGCGGCAACCCGGCGCGGAACCTGCCGGTCCAGAGCTGAAGCCGCCGTTCCCGGCTGGCGGGAGTAGGCAAATACGCCCACTCTTTCAAAGGGCTCCTGTTTTAAAAATGAACAGAGCTCACGGAAACGCGCCGCCGTCTCCCCGGGATAGCCTGCCAGGTAGGTGGTGCGCAGGGTCACGCCGGGGATCCGCCGCCGCAATTTTTCCACCAGATTCACTATATCCTCGCGGCTATAGCCCCTGCCCATGCTCTGCAGCAGGCCGCTGTTTACATGCTGCAGCGGCAGGTCGAGATATTTGCAGAGCCGTTTTTCTCGGGCGATAAGATCAATCAGGCTGTCGCTTATCCTGGCCGGGTGGGCATAGAGGATCCGGAGCCAGAAAAAATCAGGGATGGCCAGAAGAATCTGGCTGATTAGCTCGCTGAGGCCGTCTGCAGCGCCGCGGTCGGCGCCGTAGGCGGTGGTATCTTGGGCAATGAGGTTAATTTCGCGGGCGCCGCCGTCGATGAGCTGCTTGATTTCACCGATGATATCTGAGGAAGGACGGCTGCGCAGGGGACCGCGCAGGGAAGGAATAAGGCAATAACGGCAGCGGTTGCTGCAGCCTTCGGAAATTTTAACATAGGCGCTGTGCGGCGGCCTGGTTAAAAGGCGAGGCCCCGGGCTGCGGTAATGATCCGGAGGCGGCAGCAGGAGCAGCTCTTTTCTACCGGCAAAGCATCTCTCCAGCAAGAGAGGCAGCTTTGCATAGCTGTGCACTCCGATGACGCCTTTCAGCTCGGGGATTTCGTCCAGCAGCTTTCCGCCGAAGCGCTGGGCCAGGCATCCAGCGGCAATAAGCAGCGCTCTCCGGTTATGGATATCTCCGGCCAGTTCTAAAATCGTATTAATCGACTCCTGCTGCGCTTCTTCTATAAAGGCGCAGGTATTAATTATGATTGCATCCGCTTCTGCCGGATCGCCGGTGATGAGATAGCCGCTTCTCTCCAGAAGGCCGAGAAACTCTTCAGTGTCGATACGGTTCTTGGCGCATCCCAGGGACACTGCGGCAATTTTACGGCTTCTCATCTTGCCCTGCTGCCCCTTCGCTGCTTTTAACGTAATCAAGGCGCTCCTGTCAACTCCCGGTTAATTCTTGAGGACAAATAGATAGTTGTGCGGATTTTTTTGCCGGCTCACCTCTGCCACATCAATGCCGTTCAGGGTCAGCTTGACCCCCCGGGGGTTGCCCAGGCGAATCCAGATCTTCTCGGATGCGCCGGCTGTAATCTCCTCACCCTTTTGGAGGTTACGCTGCGGAAATTGCTCTTTGCCGTCAACCTGCATGTCAATCCAGCATCGTTCGCTGCATAACAGCTCCAGCTCCAGTTGCTCTGCATTGTTGACGTAGAAGACCGTCTCGCGCTCAGTAGATTCCTGCGCAGATACCCTTATTTCCACTTCCGTTTCGTTGGGCGCCGTTTCCTCTTGGCCGGGAGTCTCCTCGCCGGATGATCCCGGAGTTTCTGGAGCTGCGGGTTCCTCCTGGTTCCCGGAAGGACCCGGTTCTAGGGGGAGACCGTCTTTTTGATAATTCTTTACAAACCAGTAACTGCCCGCCGCCAGAAGCAGCAGGATGACAATCAATCCATAGATAAAAGAAGGGCTCCTCTCTCCCGGGAGAGTATGCGGCCGCGAAGGGGTTTTTTTCACAGGTTCTACCGGTTCTTCAGCCGGCGGCTCGCCTGCCAGGCTGCGATATTGTTCCAGAACCGTTTCCGGATCAAGGCCCACGGCTTCGGCATAATTCCTCAGCGCTCCCTTTAAATAAACCTCCCCGGGGAACTTTCCGAAATCGCCCTCTTCCAGCGCCTCCAGGTAGTGCACCTGAATCTTGGTCAGCTCGCTGATCTCTCTTAGAGAGAGACTATTATCCCGGCGAGCTTTCTTTAAAAACTCACCCAGTTCATTCACGGCAGATACCCCCTTCTCAAAGTTCTGTGATCCAGAGATTTAAGCTTATGGATTGGTCTTCTTGAATTCTTCGTAGAGCCTGGCAGCCTGCTCCGGGGTGACAATGACCTCTCGCGGTTTGCTTCCTTCGTATTCTCCAACGATACCCCGGCGTTCCAGGTCGTCCATTAAACGGGCCGCGCGGGTATAGCCGATGCGAAAGCGTCGCTGCAGCAGCGAAATGGAAGCCTGGCCTGTCCGCACGACCAGCTCAACCGCATCGGGGAAAAGTTCATCGGGCTCGTAAAGTTCTTCATCACCGGCCTCCAGTGTATCGAGATCCAGCTCATATTCAGCCCGCCCCTGCTCCTTGATAAAATCGGTTATTCGCTTAATTTCGCGTTCACTGATATAAGCTCCCTGGACACGAATTGGTTTTACCGCTCCTACGGGATGGAAGAGCATATCTCCCCGACCGAGAAGTTTTTCCGCTCCGGCCATATCCAGGATCGTCCGCGAATCAACCTGTGAAGAAACAGTAAAAGCGACCCGCGAGGTAATGTTGGCCTTGATTACCCCGGTAAGAACATCAACCGAGGGACGCTGTGTGGCGATGATCAGGTGTATCCCCGCTGCTCTGGACATCTGTGCCAGGCGGGCAATAGAATCTTCCACTTCGCCCGGGGCGACAAGCATGAGATCGGCGAGCTCGTCTATGATCACCACGTAATAAGGCAGCGGCTCTCCTTCGCAGCCTCCGGCGGCGAGACGCTCGTTGTAGGCGGAGATATCACGGACCTCCTCGCGGGCAAAAATTTCGTAACGGCGGTTCATCTCTTTTACCATGTTGCGCAGGGCCAGCGAAGCTTTTTTCGGTTCTGTGACCACAGGCATGAGCAGGTGGGCGATGCCGTTGTAGGCGCTCAGTTCAACCACCTTGGGATCGATCATCAGGAAACGGACCTGCTCCGGTTTCGCCTTGAAGAGGATGCTGATGATGATGGCGTTTAAACAGACGCTTTTTCCCGAACCGGTAGCTCCCGCAATTAAAAGGTGCGGCATCCTGGTCAAATCGGCGATCACCGGGACTCCGGTTATATCTTTGCCCAAACCGATGGTCAGGGGAGAAGCGCTGTTCAAAAAGCCCGGATCTTCGAGCACTTCGCGCAGATAAACAAGGGCGATGATCTTGTTGGGCACCTCGATCCCCAGGGCCGCTTTGCCGGGGATGGGCGCCTCTATGCGCACCAGCGGCGCCGCCAGGTTCAGGGCGATATCATCGGAGAGGCTGACGATGCGGCTGACTTTCACTCCCGCCTCCGGCTGCACCTCAAAGCGGGTTACCGTGGGGCCGGATTGAACGTGGATCACCCTTGCTTTTACGCCAAAGCTTTCCAGCGTGCTTTCCAGCAGCCGGGCCCGCTCCCGGATCCCCTTGTTCTGCTGCTGCTCGCCGAGGCGGCTGGGCCGGGCGAGCAGATCCAGAGACGGCGGTGTATAGAAGCTTGGCAGGCGAAACCTTTTTTGGTAGGGAGAGGGCGGTTCGTCGTTATCCGGAGGTTCCACCAGGGCCAGGCGCCGCTCTTTTTGGTAGAAAGGTTCGGGCGCATTCTGCGCCTTTACCTGTTCTTCCTCCCTTCTGTCATCACCGGAAAAATTTGTGGCCGGCCCTGCAAGCGCCGGACTGCTCTTTTCGCCGCCGGTTATTTTTTTTTCCCGCGGCGGCAGCTCTTCTTCCGATGCGCTCATTAAAACCGTGTAGATCTCTTTCAAGTATGCGCCGAAGCGCTTTAACAGGGTTCCCAGCCAGACAAAAAACTTACCCAGCTGCCTGAAGATCTGGGTCACGGTTACGTTCATGACGAGCAGTAAGGCTACCAACGCAGCTGCGGTGATGACAATATAGCTGCCGATCTCTTTGAAGCAGAAAAAGAGCATTACCGCAAAGGCGGCTCCGAGCAGGCCGCCCCCCATTTTTTGCAGGCCCATTTGCAGGCTGGCCCAATAAAAATTCTGCCCGGTAAAGGCATCAATCTGTTCAAGCATGAGCCTGAAGTGAGCCCAAATGGTAAAAAGCAGCAGCAGGATGAGGATGCCGATGAGCCGGGATTTAAGATTGTATGTCTGCTCGGGGAGCATGATCCGCAAACCGAGAATGCCGATGAGGAAGGGGATCACCACCGCTGTATCGCCGGCAATTATCCGGAAGAGATTGTGAACAAACTCGCCCAGTTCGCCGGCCTGCCCGCCATAGATCACCCCGGCATAGCAGAAGACCGCCAGCGCAATGATTAAGATTCCTTTTATCTGCGTGCCGATCTCTTCGCGCAAGCTTTTCCGGCGGCGTGCCATCGCCTGTTCACCATCCTTTCCCAGATATTCCCTTCCAGGTTCTATTATACTCCATTCTGCAAACCGGAGCAAATCCAGAGGAGTATACGGAAGAATTAACCAGTATTCTAGTAGAAATAATAGGCAGCAATAGCCGCCGCCCCGAGCGCCCAGCAGTAGTACGCAAAATAATGAAACTTCTTCTGCTGCAGGAGGCGGATAAACAGCCGGATCGCCAGGACACCGCAGATAAATGCCGTGACAGTCCCTGCGGCATAGTCAAGCAGCAGTGTTTTTTCGATTCCCGCCGCAAACATCTCCTTGATTTCGAGAAGAGTGGCGCCCAAGATAACCGGGGCGGCCAACATGAAAGAGTAGCGCACCGCGGTGGCCCGTTCCAGGCCCCGCCAGAGGGCGGCGGTAATGGTCGAACCGGAGCGGGAGATTCCTGGGATCACGGCGATGCCCTGGAGGAGGCCGATCCAGAGGGCGTCAATCGGGCGCATGGCGGTAACATCTTTCGAACCCTCCGGCAGCAGAGTGAGCAGCTTCAGGATGCCGCCGGTAACGATGAGGGCGGCGCCGGTCAAAAGAAGGGAGTGAAAAATAGACTCAATGAAATCGCCTAAAAAAAAGCCGATCAGGGCTGTGGGGATGCAGCCCAGGATTAGCAGCAGCAGAAAACGCCTCTGGACGGCGTCCCGGGGAAATTTTAGCAAATCGAGAAAATCACGCCAAAAAACCCAGAAGACCGCCAGCAGCGTCCCAAAATGGAGCAGCACCTCCAGGGTGACCCCTGCGCTTTCCAATCCGAAGAGGCGCTGGCAGATGACCAGGTGTCCCGAACTGCTGACCGGTAAAAATTCCGTCAACCCCTGCACCACGCCCAGTATAATGGTCTTGATCAAGCTCATTGCTTTCTCCTCCAGTATTCCGAAAGTACATGCATGGATCTTTTCTGTATCGCCGCTCTTTTTCCTGCAGTGGACAAATTATCGATCTGTTCCGGCTATCGGCGGCCTGCTCCCCAGAAATTACATCTTTCCACCCGCCGGGACAGCGGGGCCGCCAGGGGCAGCAACACAATCGCTCCGAGGAGATTGTAGAGAAAATGGGCGTTGGCCAGCTGACGGGGCAGCGCTGCCGCACTTTTCTCAGCAATTAAAAGCAGGTAGGGGTAAAATGCCGCCGCCAGCGCCAGGCTGATGAGGTTGAAAAAAAAATGAAACCATGCCGCCCGGCGGGCCGTTCTCTCCATCCCGGCTGCGGCAATGAGGGCGGTGGTGCATGTGCCCAGGTCGGCGCCGATAACCAGCATCAGGGCGGCGGGCAGTCTGATCATCTCTTCATGGGCCAGGCTGAGGACGATTCCTACCACCGCGCTGCTGCTTTGCAGTAAGGCGGCGCCAATCACCCCGGTGAGAAGACCTCTCCAAAGTGTCTCTCCTGCAGCCTGCAGTACCCGGTTGAACAGAGCGCCCTCCTTCAATGAGGCGAGAGCCGCGGTCATGCCGCTCATCCCGAGCAGGAGCAGGCCGCATCCGCAAAGCGGTCCCGAAGCCTTGCGCAGCCCCGGATGCGGAATCAATCTGCATAAAAGAGCCAGGCCGAGCAGCGGCCAGGCCAGCCAGTGAAGATTAAACGAAAGCAATTGGCCTGTAATTGTCGTGCCCACATTGGCCCCGATAATCACACCGCAGCCCTGTGAGAAGGTCATCACCCCGGCGTTGACCAGGCTGACGACCATGACCGTGGTCAAACTGCTGCTCTGCAGGAGCGCCGTTACCAGGAAGCCGGTGCCAAAGCTGCGCCAGGGAGTGCCGGTCAGCCCGGCGAGTATTTTGGGGAATGCAGTTCCGGAGCTGCGCGCAATGGCGCCGCTCATCCGGCGCAGCCCGAATAGAAAGACAGCCAGAAAAACCGCGGCTTTGAGCAGGCCGGGCCATGACAAAGCCTTTATCCCCCTCTCTCGTCAGATACCGGTTCTCTCATCTCTATTTACGCCGGGTTTGATAAATTATGCTTAATCGGGCGAGAGATGGCCGGGCAGGTGACCTTTCAGCGGTTTGTCCGGATTTCCCCGGGCAGGAGATCAATTATCCGGCCCGGTTGAAATTGAGGATTGAGATAGTCCTGGAGATCGCTGCTCATGAGCTGTACGACGCGAAAGGAGTGCGGAGAAAGCGGTTCTACAATGATCCAGCCGCGGGCAAAAGGGAGGCGCAGATAGTCGGGATCATAGCTCTCACAGCCTTCGAAGATCAGCTCAAGCGGTAAGGCCGCGTAGTGGATCACGAACTTTTCCCCCCATTGCGCCTCTTTTCGATTAACTCGTTTAACACGGTGATGGCCCGGCCCACCCCGGCGGCCTCATTTATCAGCCCCACCTCAACAGCATCTTTACCCACCAGGACAGTGCCGATATCGCGGGCCAGCTGCCCGGTGCTGAACATCAGCTCCCGGAACTTGGCCTCGCTGATGCGGGAATGCCTGGTGATAAACTGGATCACCCTGTCCTGCATTTTATCAAGGTATTCATATGTCTGTGGGACGCCGATTACCAGCCCGGCCAGGCGAATGGGATGAATCGTCATTGTCGCTGTCTCCGAGATGAACGAATAATCGCCGGCCACTGCCAGGGTCACTCCTATACTGTGCCCCCCGCCGAGAACCAGGGTTACAGTGGGCTTGGAGAGGGTATCGATCATTTCAGCGATGGCCAGGCCCGCCTCCACATCACCGCCGACTGTATTCAGTATCACCAGCAGCCCCTCTATTTTGGGGTTCTGTTCTACGGCCACCAGCTGGGGAATGACGTGTTCATACTTGGTGGTCTTGTTCTGCGGCGGCAGGGTCAGGTGACCTTCGATCTGACCGATAATGGGCAGCGCGTAGATATTGCTTTCCAGTTGAGGGGCTTGAACCTGGCCCAGCTGCTGGATATTTTCCAGGACGGGCGCCCGCTGAGGAGGCGGCGTCTCCGGCTGCTTGGTTCGCCGCATCGGGACCCGCCCGCGACGGTTAAAGAAAAACAATCCATCGCCTCCTTGGTATTCAACACTTTAGTTTACAGCAGAGCGCCGCAGCTTATGCAAA
>FZPS01000191.1_pt87 | contig 100487 bp, 70 predicted proteins | sample 1817821 | NCBI WGS metagenome assembly FZPS01 (sample SAMEA104158645, study PRJEB21678) | metagenome | place: Germany | collected 2015-04-21
GGATATCTAAAGTCTTAAGCTATTGTTTTGCCCATGTAAGGAGATATAACATACTCAAATTCGGCGGTAAATGGACAGAGGGGCAGCAGATGATAATACCATGTTTAAAAAATGGGGGTATGTGAACAAAAGATCGTAGTTGACAGAAATACAAATTCATGCAACATGGAACTACCAGTAAAAACTAATATGAATCGTGATTAATGAGGGATCAGAGCGACTCTTTCATGAACCCTCAAAATTAGGGAATTGGAATTTACACTAACCCTTTAGATTTAGCAACTTAACAGGAGTAAAGATGAAACATAAAAGATTTAACATGCGGAAAACAATTGTTATTTTAGCATTCTTTAGCATCGCAGGGTTCCTGTTTTCACAGGAAGCAATGCAGCTGTTGACAACTATCGAACCTTACTTTGATGATACATATCTCTGGGGTGGAAATATTAAAGGCGGCGGGGACATCAATGGCGATGGATACAATGATATTGTCTTGATAGGTACACCTCTTGAAAGTAAAGATGGGCGCAGAGAGGTTCACATCTATCTGGGGGGAAGTACGCTCAACACCGAGCCGGACTACATCATTCCTGATCCCTCAGATCCGATTTTAGCAGGTCACAACAATTACTTTGGATCGGCCATTGCCTATAATGGTGATCTTAATGGTGATGGATATTGCGATTTGGTGATTTCTGACGCAAGTTACGGTCCCTACGAATCGGGCAGAGTTTACGTTTATTTTGGAGGGCCGGATTTTGACACCACTCCGGACTTGATATTGGATGGATTTGATTATAGTGCAGGGATGGAGCCAATGGGTTTAGGTTTCGGATGTAACATCGATATCTCAGGCGATTTCAATGGCGATGGTTATAACGATTTGGTGGTATCTTCTATGCATGGAAATATGCACCATTGTGGGCATGTGGATATAATCTATGGAGGTCCAGACTTTGATACCACAAGTGATTGGTCTTATTATGGTTCTTTGGAAGAAGAATTCGGATATGCCATATCAGTAGGAGATCTAAATGGTGATGGATATAGCGATCTTGTTGCATGTTCTCACAACGCACATCAGGACGATAATCAGAAGATTAAGCTTTTTTTGGGGGGTGCAGATTTTGATAATATATGTGATGCAATCTACGGAGGGTTTGATACGTATTATAGTATTAAGCCCATGATGGATACAGACTTTAACAACGATTCCTATGATGATTTAGTTGTATATCACAAAAATGATTTCAAAATATGCTGGGGATCTGCTGATGTAGAACTGTATTTTGAGATATGGCACACACCTCCCCCAACTAACATTAGAACACCTTATACAGCAAGATTTGAAGATAGTAATTACCTGTGCTATGGAACCCCACAACTTGAGACTTTCAATTTTTACCGGTGGGATAACGATACAGGATTCACATTGGATTACACGATTAACGAAAATTACAACCCCACCGCAGGATCGCAAAAATCCTATTATCTTGGGGATGTGAATGGGGATGGGCACAGCGAGGTTCTTTTATCCAACCGTACAAGTAGCCCTATCCAATTTAAAGTGTTCACCACCAAGGATGAATCCAATTTAATGGATGACACTATCGAAAGTTATCCGATTCAGCTCTCAGCCTCTCCTAATCCCTTTACTCAGCAGACGGCTTTAACCTACGACCTCAAGGAACCCGGAATGATCGGGCTTTCTGTCTATAATGTGAAAGGACAATTAGTTGCTAATATCAGTAAGGACTATAAAGGAATAGGACAACACTCCATCCTCTGGGATGGTAAAGATCGTGCAGGTCGCAAGTTAGCCTCAGGAGTCTATTTGCTCAGGCTGAAGCTGGGAGAGAAATACATCACATCTAAGAAAATTACGCTGTGCCATTAAGCAAAGAGGAAGAAAGATGAAACCGAAACGAAGCTTTAATATCGTGCGCCATCTCATAGGTTTGAGTTTACTTTATATTGCGTTCAGAGTGATTCACATTTTTCCGCACATAAAATTGAGGATATTTCCCGACAAGTTTACATAACATTTTGAAATCTTAGATTTTTGAAAATATTTCAGGCATTGTTTTTCAATGACTTACGAGACTGCCTGAAAAATAGTTGCGTTTTTTGGTCAGAAAATTCACTTTTGGGCTCCTATATAAAAGTAGGGGGTGGTGCTCTCGAATTGGAAATTGGTGATTACTTGCTTAGCTCAAGAAAGGTGTGCACGCTTTAGATGGCATATTATTTAGATTATGCCAAACAAAAGCATTGACACCTATCAAGCTATGAAAAAGATTGTCCATAAAGGAATAAAAATGTTTAAATTATGACATTAATAGATGAGGAAAAACATGAAAGACTACTCAATGAATAAGTTACGCAATCTAATGTTTGTCGGCTCAAGTGGTGCCGGCAAGACAAGCCTGGCAGAACAAATTTTCCATCTCACCAAAGCGAGCAATCGTTTGGGCAAGATTGATGAAGGAAATACAATTTTGGACTTTGATCCCGAAGAGATCGCCAGGAAGTCATCTTTAGGGCTTTCTATCGGTTATGTAGATTATAAAGGCCATAGAATCAATATATTGGACGCACCCGGCTCTCCCGACTTTGTGGGCGATACCGTGGTTGCAATTCCCGCCGTGGAAAACGTGGTCGTGGTTGCAAATGCAACGGGCGGATTTGAGGTCGGCCTCGAGCTCGCTCTCGAACAATTGGAAGACAAAAAGAAAGGCAGAATCATCCTTGTAAATCGCATGGATAACGAACATGCCGATTACGACAAGACCCTTGAAGCCATCTATGAAAATGCCGGCTTCAATCCCGTGAAGATTCACATCCCCATCGGCAAAGAAGGCGGATTTACAGGCGTTGTGGACATCATCAAGCAAAAAGCTATCACTGCAGACGGTGAAGGCGAAATCCCCGCCGATATGGCAGACATCGTGGAAGATGCACGCATGCAGCTCATGGAATCAGTAGCGGAAACCGATGAAGAGCTTCTCAATGAATTCTTAGAAAATATGGAGCTCAGTGAAGAGAGCCTTATCCGCGGCATGAAAAAAGCCATCAGCGAAGGCGAACTATCCCCTGCTTTTGCTTGCTCAGCCGGAACCGGTGTGGGCGTTCTTGCTTTCTTACAGGGCGCGATAGACTATCTTCTTTCTCCCGAAGATTGCAAAGAAATGCAGCTTCAGGAAGGTGAAGATACAAAAGACTTTGTCTGCAGCCCCGACGGCGAGCTTTTGGGCTATATGTTCAAGCTCTATGCAGATCCCAGCATGGGCGAATTTGCTTATGTGAGAATGTTTTCGGGCACCATCAAGAGCGGAACCGAGTTCTTCGCTCCCGAACGCGATATCAAAGACAAAGCCGGAAATATGTATTACATGTTAGGTAAAAACAGACATGATACGAGCGAAATCAGAGCCGGTGAGATCGGTGGACTGGTGAAGCTCAGAAGTGCACGCGTGATGAACAGCATCGTTGCGCCGAATGCACGCCATACCATAATTCCCGTCGAATTGCCTCCCGCCACGACTTGGCAAGCCATCAAGGCAATGAACCAAAGCGACGAAGACAAGATCGGCTCCAGCTTGCAGAGAGTCATCGCCGAAGATAGCACCCTGCGCTATGAACTCAATCCCGAAACTCAGGAAAACGTTCTTGCAGGCATGGGCGAACAACAGCTTCAGCTCGTGATCAAAAAGCTCAAAAACCGCTATAAAGTGGATGCTGAGCTCCAGGCTCCGCGCATCTCTTATAAAGAGACCATCACTGCCGGCGCCGAAAGTCAACACCGTCATAGAAAGCAATCCGGCGGTCGCGGGCAATATGGTGAAGTATATTTTAGAATTAAACCCACCGAACGCGGTGCAGGTTTTGAATTTGTAAACGCCATCGTTGGCGGAGTGATTCCTTCAAACTTCATTCCTGCCATCGAGAAAGGCTTGGTTGAGACCATGGAAGAAGGCATCATTGCCGGCTATCCCGTTGTCGATATCTCGGTAGAGGTCTATTATGGCAGCTATCACGATGTGGACAGCTCTGAGATGGCTTTCAAGATCGCTTCATCCGTGGCTCTTAAAGAAGGTTTCAAAAAATGTAAACCGATTTTGCTGGAACCCATTCACGATCTCGTCATCATCGTCCCCAGTGAATATATGGGCGATGTGATGGGCGATATTTCCACGCGCAGAGGTCGCATCATGGGAATGGAACAGAAAGGCAAAAAGCAATATTTGAGTGCGCAAATGCCTGTCGTAGAAATGTATAACTACTTCCCCGCACTGAAGTCATTCACGCAGGGACGTGGTCGCTTTACTCAAGAGTTTTCACACTATGAAAGAGTCCCGGAAGACGTGGCTCAGAGAGTAATCGCAGCTTGGCAGGACGACGACGCTCAGTAATCTAAAGTGAGGTTTTAAAATGGCTGGACATAATAAATGGAGTTCGATCAAGCATAAAAAGGCAGCGACAGATGCCAAACGCGGGAAGCTCTATACCCGCATAGCCAGGGAGATCATCCTTGCGGCCAAGCAGGGTGGGGGAGACCCCGATATGAACCCGCGCCTCAGAACGGCAATGTTGTCAGCCAGAAATGCGAATATGCCCAGAGACAATATCGAGCGCGCAATCAGGCGTGGAACCGGTGATGTCGAAGGTGCAACTTACGAAGAAATAACCTATGAAGGCTATGGACATAATGGCGTTGGAATCGTGGTGGAAACCATGACCGATAACAAAAACCGCACTGTCTCCGAGGTTCGCCACATGTTCTCTAAGTTTGGCGGAAACCTTGCAGAGACCGGTGCTGTGTCTTGGAACTTCGATCTCAAAGGCTATTTTCAGGTGCCGCGTGTGGATCAGGATGAAGAGGAATTCTTTATGGAAGCCCTCGAAGCCGGTGCAGACGACGTGATCACCGAAGATGAATACTTTGAGGTCTATACCGAACCCGGTGAGTTCCACACTGTTCTCGGCGTATTTGAAGAAGCGGGACACAAGGTTGAAGAAGCCTCGCTTACCCGCGTTCCGAAGAATACCATCAATGCCGATGATGTAGCCGAAAAGCTCTTGAAGCTCATAGATATGCTTGAGGAATTGGACGATGTTCAAAAGGTTTATGCCAATTTTGAGTTGTCCGACGAGGTTATGGAAAAGCTTGCCGCGGAAGATTAACCCACTATGTTGATCGTGGGTATTGATCCCGGCAGTCGCTATTGTGGCTATGGCCTGATCCAAACCCAAGCAAATAAAGTTATAGCCGCGGGTTGCGACGTAATAGATGTGACCCGCGTCTCTAATTTGGGTGAGAGGCTGGTTTTGCTTCATTCCAAGATCACAGAAGTCTTGGAGGAATATCAGCCTGACTGCGCCGCCATCGAATCGATGTTCTTTCAAAAGCACATACGTAGCGTATTCACTCTCGGACACGCTCGCGGTGTGATTCTCTTGGCTCTGGCTCAAAAGGGGATTCCCATCTTTGAATACAGCCCTCGCGAAGTAAAGAAAGCGGTGGTGGGGAATGGGAATGCCGATAAAGAGCAGGTTCGATATATGATCGATAAGATCTATAAGCTCGAAGCAAGCAACAAAAGAGATGATGCTTACGATGCTCTGGCGGTTGCAACGGCTCACTTTAACAGAATTAAATGGGATGCATTACAATGATATATTATCTTAAAGGGATTCTTGCTCATAAAAGCCCTATTGTGGCAGTGATAGACACCGGTGGTGTGGGCTGGGAAATACTCATTCCCGTATCCACTTTCGAGGTCTTGCCCAATGTGGGCTCAGAGTGCAGTCTATATACGCATCTTAATATCACTCAAGACGATATGCGTGTGTTTGGCTTTGCCAGCTATGCCGAAAAGGAGCTCTTTGTTTTGCTCAATAAAGTAAGCGGCATCGGTCCCAAAATCGCAATCTCGGTGCTTTCCACGCTCAGCGTCTCTGCCTTCATCAGAAGTGTTCGCAGTGCGGAGGAAGCGCTACTCACACGAGTTCCGGGCATAGGCAAAAAGACTGCGCAGCGCATCATCATCGAGCTCAAGGATAAGGTGCACCATCTCATGGAACATCTTGATGCTTCGGATCTCCCGATGACGGACGGCGCAATGCAAGAAACCGAGGATGCGCTCTTGGCATTGGGCTTCAATCTGCAAGCCATCCAAAAAGAGCTTAAACTGCTCAAGGAAGAAGAGCTTGCCATGCCCGCCGAACAGCTCATCAAAGAACTGATTAAAAGACTATACCAGAGGGCAAAATGAACTTTCGTTTAGAAGCATACAATGTTATCTTGAGAGTGCTTAGAGGGAGCGAGTTTTCGGATTCTCTTCTCAATCAGCGCGCTCGCAAGCTGAAGAAAGATGGCGAGGCGGTAGGGCTCTTTTATGCCACCGTCAAAGGCGTCATCAAGAAAAAGCAAAAGCTCGAATACATACTTTCTTTTTATACCGACCCCGATAAATATCAGGATACAGATATCAAGATTAAGGTAATGCTATACTTAGGGCTGTATCAGCTCATCTATTTGGATAGCATTCCGCCGCATGCCGCGGTGCATGAAACGGTGGAGCTGGCAAAAAAACAGCTCTCGCCTGCGGTGGGGGACTTCGTCAATGCGGTCTTGCGTGAATATCAAAGAGAAGATCGCGTTACATATCCCACCGATCCTGCCGAACGTATCTCAAATGAACATTCCTATCCCTTGGATCTGATCAAGACTTGGATCTCGCTCTGGGGAGAGGAAGATACCGAATATTTGGCGATGCACTTCAATGAGAATCCTGAGCTGCATATCAGGGTAAACTCTGTTGCCACCACGGCTACAAAGCTGCAGAACTATTTCTCTCGCCGAGATATAGAGATCATCCCCTGTGAGGCGAGTAAAATGATGTTCCACACCACTCAAGGTGCAGAAGTGCTGGAAGAAGTGGCGTTCTCCGAAGGCTATTTCACCGTGCAGGATACCTCTGCGGCGATGGTGGTGGAGCTTCTCGATCCCAAAAAAGATCAATCGGTCTTGGATCTTTTTGCCGCTCCCGGTGGTAAATGCACCTATATCTCTGAAATCATGCAGAATAGCGGGGAAGTCGTTGCTGTCGATAGATCTCCCAAGAAGATGAAGATGCTCAAACGGGCGGCGGATAGACTGCAGCTTAACAACATTATTTTAGTTACCACGGATGCGCTGAAATATGGTCCCATTGCTCCGGCATTCGATAGAGTGCTCGTGGATGCGCCCTGCTCCGGATGGGGTGTATTCTCGCGTAAAGCCGACCTCCGTTGGCAAAATCACAGCGATATAGAAGAGCTTATCAGGCTACAATCAAGATCTTTAGACTATGGCGCAAACTTCGTGAAACCCGGTGGTTATATGGTCTACTCCACCTGCACCATGAATCCGGACGAGAACGAAGAACAGGTGAAAGCTTTCCTCAGCCGCAATCCTAAGTTCTCTTTGGTGCCGGCAGAGAAATACATTCCCAAAGAATATACGGAAGACGGATATCTCAAGACGATTCCGTTCAAACACTTCATGGACGGCGCTTTTGCCGCCAAGCTCGTGAAGTCCACTTGATTCGAGGTCTAAGATGAGTAAGAATACCGCTCAAAAATGGCTATATAGCATTGGAATAGGGATAGGTGTGATCTTTATCACGGCATTCCTTTTTAGCAAGGTGATCTTGCCCGTTATCTTTGGCAGGCCGGATATCATCGAGACTCCCGAGGTGGTGGGCAGAGAGCTTATGACCGCAAAACGCTTGCTTCAAGAAGCAAAGCTTCACGTGGTTGTGCGAGATTCTCTATTTAGTGAAAGCGTGAAAGAACACATCATCTTGGAGCAATCTCCCATACCTGAAACCAAGATCCGCGTGGATGGAACTGTCTATCTCACAGTGAGTAAAGGCAGCCGTCTCGTACCTGTTCCGAATGTGATAGATATGAACTATCAAGAGGCGATGATCAGCCTAAGAAATAGCGATCTCAGAAGCTCAATTGTCGATTCCGTGTATAGTAGCAGCGTGGAGCAAGATGCCGTGATCCGCTCAAATCCTTATCCAAATAGCAAGGTAGAGCGGAAGACAGTTGTGCGGCTTACTCTCAGTCGCGGCGAAGAGCCTTTGCCCGATAGCCTTGAGGTGGACGAGGAGTCTTCACAAGGCTGGCGCAGCCTCTTTAACTGGTAGCTTATCATAATCTTTGCAGTAAAAGCCCGGCTTTGGTTGTATTACTAAGTGTAAGACCCTTTTTAGAATAAATATTATCTAAGAGCGGACATAAAGTTCGTTAATATAAATTATCAATAGATTGGGAGATGAAATGAAAAGATATGCCATTATCCTGTTGATTCTCATGGTAAGCATAGGCGCTTTTGCCCAGAAACAAGCATTGGTCATCGGCAATAGCGGCTACGGCAAGAATGAGCTTTCAACCTCGTTAAATGATGCACAAATAGCGGCTGATGCCTTTGATGTCATGGACTATGATGTGACTCTTCACAAAGACCTCGGCTATGATGAGATGCTTGAAGCGATCAATAGCTTCAAAAAAGGACTCACGCCTCAAGACGTTGCTGTTTTCTATTACGCCGGATACACCAAGCAGGTGGCGGGAAAGAACTACCTTATTCCCTTCAGCACCACGAAAGCCAAAGATCTCAGTGATCATCTCATCAGCGTAGATGTGATCCTCGAAGCGCTCACCCGCGCGGACTATTCCTTTATGTTCCTCGAAAGCAGGCAGTTGCCCAAGTTTTTCCTCACATCGCTTTGTGATGCCGATAGCGGGCTTGCAAAGATCCAAAAGCTGGGAGACAATCAAGGCTTTGCCATGGCGCAACAACCAAGTAAAAACCTCGTATCACAGGGAGTTCGCTACAGCATATTCACCCACTCTTTGCTGAAGTTCATGGGCAGCGATATGTATGACTTCTTTGACCTTATGGAACTGGTGCAAAAAGAAGTAAAAGACCACAGTAAAGGCAAACAGATACCATACTATCAAGGCACACTCAGAGCGCCTTTCACTTTCTGGGAGCCTATCCAAAACTTGAAATATCGCTTCCATATGCCGCTCTATCGCGGACTCGATGGCGGAGGAAGCTACAACTTTTAACCCATAACTTATAAAACATATTTAAGCCGGTTAGTTCCGGCTTTTTTTTTATTACTTCTATTAAAAGCACGCTGCCTAATGCTTGATATCACGCTTTAACAAAAGCCAAGAACAGTGGGCATATCATACAAAAAGCACCCTCATTTTAGCAAAAGCACAAAACCTATACCCATGAAAACACTGCATTTCAGAGACTACTCAATGCCGTGTAATATAACGAGTTAGCCCTAATTTTGTGTTTTTTTACTTGACAGAAGCAGCGCACTTTAGCAATGTCGCACCTTTATACTTAGGCGCGTCCTAAGAAGGAAATATTAATTATGAGTAATGTAAAGAAAAAAGTATTAGTACTGTTTCTGGGAATTCAGGTTCTTTTTATTGGACCTATCATCGCAGACTCGGTAGTAGGAATAGGTAGCGACGAGATCAGTCAGAACCAAACTGCCCTGGTCATCGATTCGCTGCACACACAGGAACCTCCCAGTATAGAGTCCGAGACCATGGTGGCTTCCTATTATGCACACAGGTTCCATGGCCGAAAAACCGCTAACGGCGAGATTTTCGATATGAATGCAATGACTTGCGCACACAAAACCCTCCCCTTTAATACCAAACTCCTTGTTATAAATCCCCAAAACGGCAAGACTGTTGAGTTGCGCGTAAACGATAGAGGTCCCTTCATCAGGGGAAGAGACATTGACCTCTCTTATGCAGCAGCAAAAGAAATTGAGATGATCCGAGCAGGCGTCATCAAAGTTGAAGTGATGGTCATACACCCGGAAAATGAAGCTCTTGCAAGCAAGCTTGTAGCAAACTAAACCCCTCCTATCTTCATTCCAAAATAAAATCATCAGGTATATGTGAAATATGTCTATATTGCCAATTGTGTTCAGTGAGGAAGTCAATTCCGCGCTCAAGGACGGCAGAGCAATCCTCGCTCTTGAATCCACCGTTATCAGCCACGGCTTACCATATCCGCTTTCTATTGAGGTTCTAAATGAATTAGAGAGCGTTACGCGCGCGAATGGCGTGGTGCCTGCCACAATCTGCCTTTTAGATGGCAAATGTCTCGTAGGCATGCAAGAGCGCGATAAGGAGAGATTCATAGACAAGATGCAAGATGAAGGACTTAGCAAGATTGCCCTCAGAGATATCCCCATGGCTATCTCGCAAAAGAAAAGCGGGGGCACAACGGTCTCGGCAACGATGTTGTTGGCTCACAAAGCCGGGATAAAAGTCTTCGCGACGGGCGGCATAGGCGGAGTTCATCGCAATTGGCAAGACAGCAAAGACATCTCCATGGATATCAAAGCATTGGAAGATATTCCCGTCATTGTCGTATGTGCGGGAGCGAAAGCCATACTGGATATCCCGGCAACCCTTGAAACCTTGGAGAGCAAATCAATCCCCGTATATGGCTGGCAAACCGATGAGTTCCCATCTTTCTATAGCCGTGAAAGCGGTCTTAAAGTAGAAAGAATAGACGATCTTGACAGCCTCGCACAAAGCTTCATCCTGCAAACAGCCATAACCGAGCTCAGAAGAGGCATGCTGCTTGCAAATCCAATCCCCAAAGAGAGCGAAATCCCTTTCGAGCGCATACAATTGCTCATAGAAGACGCCCTCAAAAGCGCAAAGGGTATATCCGGCAAAGAGCTCACTCCATTCCTTTTGGATGCCTTAGCCCATATCAGTGATGGTGAGAGCGTTCAAGCAAACATTGCACTACTAAAAAACAACGTTCATTTAGGCTCTTTACTCGCCCGGAAACTCAGCCAGCTGAGTTGATATATATCCACATTCTAAGCCATTCGGCATTTTCAAGCTCAAAAAGCAGATAAAAGCGTTGACATTAAACGAGCGCTTGGCATATTAGCTCTTGGCTGTAATATTGCTTTTTTGTTTTTGTTTTTACCCAAAAATAACTCAGAGCAGAGGAGTATGTTCAAAAATAGTGAAAACATCTATTCCATGATTGTGGATATAGGAAATACGGACATCGTTTGCGCATTGTTTGAGGAAGAGAATATCATCTTGAAACATCGCCTTAAAACCGACCTTACGATGGATATAAGCACATATCACAGCCTGATTCTAAGAGGGTTGGCAGACTATGACTTGCCACAGATTCGACATATCGGGCTGGGCAGCGTTGTGCCCGAAATCACCTTGCTCATGAGAGACATGTTTGCACAATATTACAATGCAGAAGTATATGAAATCGACGGACTTTCCGAGCTTTCACTAAGCTATGAAATAGAAAGCCGCAAAGCTGCCGGGGCAGACCTCGTTGCAAATGCATTAGCCGCCAATAAGATATATCAAATGAACTGCATCGTGGTAGATATGGGAACATCCACAACTTTCCAGCTTGTCTCCAAAGACGCTGTATATAAAGGCTTGATCATCGCTCCGGGACTAAGAAGCTCAGGCGACACACTGATCCAAAAAGCCGCAAGATTACAGGATATTGAACTGACAAACCCCACAAAGCTCTTGGGCTTAAACACCAAAGAATCCATGCTGAGCGGCATTGTCGGCAGCCATATCCGCATGATCGAAAGCACGGTCTGGGAGATCTGCAAAGAATACCACGAGATGGCTCCCTTCAAAGTGATAATAACCGGCGGACTTGCCGCACTCATTGAACCCCTGATCCCTCACGGCTATGCTTACGAACCCGATCTCACCCTGAAAGGCTTAAACTACGCCCTCGCGGAACTTATAGAAAGAGGACAATGATGAACCTCCGTCGCCTTCTGATTTTGATCATCTTCTTGCCCGGCTTACTGGCAGGCAATGTTTTTGCGCCCAAGATCGATCTCGAAGGCTATGCACCCATGATAAACAACAGGCTTGACGTTTATAAATTAGACGGAGGGCTAAACATATACAGACAAAAGCCATACCTGATAAACAATCTTGAAATAAAGCGCAAAGAAGAGCCGGATTTTGAAAAGCAGGTCGTAATGATCTACACTCAAATAGATGGTCAAGACCTCCATCCGCCCTTCCCGATCAGCTTCGACAGCTACATCGCAGGTATGCAGGATCACGTTTTCCGCAAAGCATTTATCAAACACATCAAGGAATACACCAAGACGGCACAAGTGACCAGTAGCGGATTGATTGGCGAGTTTGTTTTGGAACTACCCGCCGCAGCACTTCCGCGCTCCGTGCAAAAGGTCTTGGGAAGCAGTGCCGGACGCCTCAATCTTGACGGCACGCAGAAGGTAAACCTGCAAGTCAGCTCCATCAAACGCAAGAAGGTTCCCATCTACGAAACCAGCAACAAGAGCACTTTCGATATCAAGATGGAACAAGAGACAAACCTGCATCTCAGCGGCACGATCGGCGAAAAGATAGAGGTTAATCTCAAATACAATTCCAAGATGGACGAAGAGCTTTTCGACCCCAACAACGTTAATATCAAATACACCGGCGATGAGGACGAGATTGTCCAGCTCATCGAAGCCGGTAATATCTCGCTTTCGCTTTCAGGAAGCCGATACATCAGCTATTCCACAAGCTCCCAAGGACTTTTCGGCATCACCAGCAAGTTCAAATATGGCGATCTCGATCTCACCGTGATTGCATCCAAGGAAGAAGGTCAGAAAAACACCATGAGCTATGTAGGTCAGGCTCAGGCAGATAGCGTTACATTCCGCAGTAAAGACTATGCCGCACGTACCATGTATTATCTATCCGATCCTTACGAACTTTTCGATATCTACAGCGCGCAGGATATAGGGGTTCTGCCGCAGGGATGGATAAATAATGCGATAAAGACAGACGGCTCCGGTGCGTGGATGATCAGGAACCCCAATTTGCTGCCCAAAAACGGCACGGTAAGACTCTTTATAGACGATGCAAACGCCACCAACAACACCTTCTCAGCGCCCGGCGACACAATCTTCATCAGCGCTTACGAGCATTACGTCCCATACTACGACGAACTCATTGAAGGAACGAACTTTATCACCGACTACGACACGGGTATGATCACGGTGCTCGAGCCCATAAATAGGCGCACAACCCTGGCTGTGAGCTATGAAAGACGCGATGGCACCTTGGTGCGCTCAAAGAGATTTGACCCCAGCATAGACGAATCCGAGAGCGATATCATTTATCCCTTCGTGATCCGCCGCCGCAACCAAGAATATGACCCCAATGATGAAGACAACGTCTGGCACTATCAGATGCGAAACGTTTACAGCATGAACAGAACCAACGTCAAAAACGAAGGATTCAGCCTTGATGTTTACACATTGGACGAAGCCAACGCCCGAAACCACAACCTGCCCGATAGCCTCAGCACAGGCCAATTCAGAACATACATGGACTATCTCAGGCTGGATAGCACCGGCGACGGCATCATAGACGGCAACGACGCCACGATCAACCTCACCGCCGGCTTGGTGATCCTGCCCTTCATCGAACCTTTCAGACCCCTCGGCGAAGACATACTCTATGAAGAAGAAAACGAAAGCATAAACTTCTTAGATACAAAGTTTTACCTCACCATCAAAGGCAAGATTGGGCGCGAAGCGATTGACCTCTCGCAGGCAGGAATATTAAAAGGTAGTGTGAGAGTCAAAGTAAACGGAATAGAACAAAAAGAGAACGCGGACTATTTGGTAGACTACGACTTCGGGCGCATCACCTTCCTCTCTGCCGCCGGCAAAGACCCCGATGCAAGAATTGAGATAGATTATGAATCGCGCTCCATGTTCGACGTGGCAAGCAAGACCCTTGCCGGAGTGCGCGCAGATTGGCAGCTTACGGACTATGCAAAGCTCGGCGGAACAATGATCTATAGGTCCGAAGCCGTTGCTGATAAGCGTCCTCGCATAGGCAATGAAAACATCGAAATGTGGATGGCAAACGTTGATGGCAAGATTGGCTTCAAGCCCGCATTCATCACGCGCTGGATAGACGCCCTGCCGCTGATTTCCACCAATGCCGAAAGCGAAATCAATCTCACAGGCGAGATCGCTTACACCATTCCAAATATCTACGGCGACTCAGAAACCAAGAAAAAGATCTCATATATAGACGACATGGAATCCATCATAGATTCCTATCCCTTAGGCATTGCTTTCAACGGCTGGGTGAGAGGCAGCAAGCCCTTTGGCACCAATCTTGCCAAAGGACGCTCAAACTGGTATAACCCCAAAAACATTCTAAGAGAACAGATTGAAGACCCCGCAACTCTCACCGATAGAGAGAGACGAGAAACCGCCAGCGTGCTCGCAATAAGACATTGGCCAAACACTCTTTACATGCCCGGCAGTGGAGTGCAAAGCTGGAGCGGCATCATGAAATATCTCGGAAACCAGCTGGATTTCTCTGAAAAGAAATATATCGAACTGATGGTAAAGCTGGATAAATCCGAACAAAGCCCGCCTCCGAACGTGATCCTGACGGTTGACTTGGGCGATATCAACGAAGACTTTTACACCGAATATGGCGGACTGAATCGCCTCAATACGGAAGACGCCAATATGGACGGCGTGCTCACCTTTGACGAGGATATCGGACTGGACGGAATCAAGCACGGCGATCCCGGGCACGATCCCTACGACTTGGCGCACGCAAATATTGACAGCTTAGGTGATTACCCCGGCATAAACGGAACGGAAGGCAACGGAGTTTTGGATACCGAAGACCTCAACGGCAACGGAGTCTTAGACCAGCTCGATCGCTATTTTAGCTACAGCATCTCACTCGCCGACACCTTGGGGCAAAACCACGACGGCTGGGTGCTATATAGAATCCCTTTGAACGACCCCGAACATTATACGATTGTAAACAACTCCAGTTCAGGCATTCAGCCCACTTTAAAGAAGATTTCCTACGCCCGAATTTGGCTACAGAGCGATTCCCCGGCGCGCGTATATATCGCCGATGCGCAGGTTGTGGGCAATAAATGGCAAGACTTCCACGTTCGCGACGAGCATGGCAACATCCTAAGTGAAGCCGAACTCGATGCATACAATACCAGCTATATGTCAGGGATTGTGAGCAATCAGAAAAACTCCCACCACTATACCTCGCCCCCCGGAACGGTGTATATAGAAAGCAAGAGAGAGTCCTTAGAATCCGCGCTCAGCTTGGATATAAACAATCTCCAGTCAAACAATCAAGTCCTCTTGCGCCAAAGAATGATGGACGCGAACAACCTCTTGGCTTATGAGAGCATCAAATATTGGGTATATCCCGAGGTTGTAGAAACTTCCATGCTTGATGAACTGGACGTGTTCTTCCGCATCGGCGCAGACTCGCTAAACTATTATCAGATCACGAAAAGAGTTCCCGTAAATCGCTATCAAGGCAAGATGGACGCCCAGAAGTGGCTTGAGCTGGAATTTGATTTGCAAAAGATATCGGGGCTCAAAGAGAAAAATCCCGGCGCTCCTTCAGACACATTGGTGGTGGGCAATACAACCTATTTCTACAGAGGAAGACCCACGCTCACAGCGATCCGTGAGCTTTATTTCGGCGTGATGAATCCCATTACCGATACGCAGAACAGTCCTCTAACGGGCACCTTGTTCTACAACGATCTCAGGGTGACCAATCCCTATCAGGCAATCGGGGTTGCGCAGAGGGTTTCGCTGAATAGCAAGTTCGCCGATCTCAGCTTTTTGGACATAGATTATGAATCCAAAAGCGAGAACTTCAATCCGCAGATCCAAAGAGGGCGAACGAATACTTACACCCAGACCCGCAGCTTTAATATTCTCAATAAATACTTCCTCAATAGGTTTTTCCCGAGGTCTTGGGGACTTGATCTTCCGCTCACTCTCAGGCGTAGCCACACCACCGGACAGCCCAGATACAGGGCAAATTCCGACCTCATGGTGAGCAACATAGAAGACGCTGAGGTTAGGGATAGAGAACGCACCGAAACCCTGTCATATTACGCCGAGTTCGGCTATAGCATGCGCACCGTTCCCAAGAGCAAGATTTTGGAATACACGCTTGGCAAGCTCACCCTTTCCGGCAATGCCGAACAGCGCTATTCCCGCACTGCAACCACGATTGACACCACCACCACGTGGCGCGGAACCATGAGCTACAATCTCAATTTGCCCTCAGATAAGACCAGCTTCAGATTAGGAAGAAACTATAGAATCGGCTATTTCCCCAATGTTTTCACGAATAGTTTTACACTCAACAATACCGATCCCAATAGCCACGTTTGGGAGCTAAGAGACGGCGAATATGGTTGGTATCCTCGCGCATATAGCAATGCCAGCTATCTTTTTACCAGCGACAACAATATCACTTGGCCTCTCACCAGCGATATCAATGCCAGCGCGAGATTTAACACCAAGCGAGACCTTCTGCAAAAACGCTATTATGGCGGCTATAACTTGGGCAGACAAACCGAATATGTCCAAGACCTGCAGCTCAATTACAATCCCGCATATTTCCCGCGATTCTTCAATCTCAGCGCCAATCTCAGCGCGCGCTATACCGATATGGTGCGAAAATATATGGAAAATCTTCCCGAAGGCGGGCAGGCTGAGATTTACCAAAGCGATGGCAACACCAGTCGCGGCATACGCACAAACGTTTCCATCATGAACTCCTCTTTGCTTACACAGCTGGCAACTAAGATGAAATCCCGCTATGTGGGCAGGGATCCCAAGGATGATTACGACGATAAAACCGACTTCATGAGTGATGAAGAACGCAAGATCTATGAAACCGAGATGCTCAGACAGGATGAAGAAGAGCGTAGAAAACAAGCTGATCTCTTGGAACGCGACAAAGAAGAAAGGCGAAAACAAGAGGAAGAGGACAGGCGCAAACAGCAAGAAGTAGATAAAGAAGAGCGTGATAAATATGAAGCTCTCTCGGATGAGGAAAAAGAGAAGTTTAAAGAAGCCGGCATAATGTTCGACGACAAAGACGATGAATATCATGAAAAGACTGACCCGGACAAGGATGAAGAGCATGTTGGTGATGATGAAGAGCCCGAAAAGGACGAGGAAGAAGGCAAGAAAAAGAAGCCCAAATCCAAGCCTAAGGGGCCTCAATATCCCTTGCACGTGAACCTGATAGACTATGCAAGCAAGGTGAAAAACATTAACTTTGCCTATCAAAACGCATATTCCATGACATATTCGCGCAAAGAAGACCTGCCGGACTTCGGCTTCCAGGTTGGTATCCCGCACACCATGCCCAGGGATTATATGGACTCAATCGGAAACGACAATACCATGACGCTGGGCTCCGGGCTGTTCCTCGGGCGCAATTTCGATAGCACGATGAACTTCGCTCACAGCTTCAATACCAGGCGTTCCTCAGCAAGTCAGCAGAACGTTCAGACCACCTTCCCGGATGTGACGCTTTCCTTCATGAATTGGGAGCCCTGGATTAAGATGGATAAATACTTGAGGGGCGGAAGGTTGAACACAGGTTTCCAATATACCACGCGCGCCAGCGGTAACGTGAATTGGGATAAACCCAAGCAAGAATCCGTCACCATGGCGATGTCGCCGCTTTTGGGCTTTAGCGGAAATTTCTTTAACAAACTGAATACGAATCTCAGCATGGGACTTTCTCGCACAAATCAGACCACGGATATGGATAGCTATGAGATCCTTAAAACCTCTGATTCCATTACTTTAAGTAGCAATATGGCATATAGCATGACCGCCGGCAAGGGCTTCACGATTCCCTTCACGCAGAGGAAAATCCATATCAGCAATCAGCTTTCATCCACGCTTTCTGTGAACTTTGAGAAGAAGAAAGATTATACCGAAGGCAGGGATAACTCCTTGGTGGATAGGGATACTATGAGGCTCGTGATTACGCCGGGTGCAACCTATCAGTTCGACCAAAATATCAGAGGCGGACTGAGCTCCAGCTTTGAAAGCACCAGCGATAAAAAGCGGGATGACGGATCTCGTACTTTCAGCCTTGGCGTTTGGGTAGAAATTAATCTCTAATCCGAAAATAAGCCTTTAGATTTTCTCTTATTTTTCCCTGAAATTCCATGCCTTTCCTATTGGGTTCTCGTGATGATGTGGTCATGATATGGTCATGGGCATGAGCATATCATAAGCGGAGGATAGGCTGTATCCAGTGGGGGAGCAGTGGTTTAGCTGCGTTTCTTGTCTTGTGCTGTGGGGTTTAGGCTATTTTATGAGAATTATTGCTGAATAAATTGTCGGAGTGGGCTCTAAGTTTTTGCTAAAATTAGTTCATCATTTTGTCGCTGAGTTCAATCCATCTGATCGTAGCAGTTTCCTGGGCTTCATGTAGTTCGGCGAGCCGCTTTGCCATGTCTTCATATTCTTTTAAGGAGAGATTGCCTGCGCCCAAGTTCTTTTCTATTTCTGCAATCTCGTTTTCCATCTTCTCGATTTCTTCTTCAAGGATGCCGAACTCGCGTTGCTCGTTATAGGTCAAGCCTTTACTGACGCGTTTGGGACGCTCTGCGGGCTTCTTTGCCTCTTCCTTTTCTTCCTCTTCAAAGCGCTTCACCAAGAGATAGTCCGAATAGTTGCCGGCAAATTTGCGTACTTTTCCATTCTCCATGATGAAGAGATAATCTATGCATCTATCTAAAAAATATCTATCGTGCGAAACCACGAGCAGACAGCCTCTGAAGCTATCTAAATAGTCTTCCAGCACTTCCAAGGTGCGGATATCGAGATCGTTTGTAGGCTCGTCAAGAATGATGAAGTTCGTGCCGAAAATCAGCGATTTGAGGAGGAAGAGTCGTTTTCGCTCGCCGCCGGAAAGCGTGGAAAGCTTCGCTTGTTGCATCTTGGCATCGAAAAGGAAGCGGTTTAGCATGTCGGTGAGTCTGATCCGCTCGCCATCTGCCGTGCGCACAGTCTCGGCATATTGTGCGATATAGTCATAGACTCGTTTATCGGGATCGAAGCTTTCTTCATCCTGTTTGTAATAAGCAAAGTTGGTATTTAAGCCCACCTTTATCGAGCCGGAATCGGGCTTGACGCTTCCCGTGATGATATTGAGCAAAGTGGTCTTGCCGCAACCATTTGGACCCACTATGCCAATCCTGTCTAATGGCTGAAAATTGTAATCGAGATCGCTGAAAAGCAGGTTGTCGCCATAAGCTTTTTTTAGCTTGCGCAGCTCCAGGATGGTCTTGCCCAGTCTGTCGGTTTGGAAGGAAAGATGAAGGTCTTGCTCTGAAATGAGATAGCTTTTGCTGAGTAGCTCTTTTACTCTTTCCACGTGATGCTTAGGCTTTGATGTGCGGGCTCTTGCGCCTCTTTTCAACCATGCAAGTTCCTTGGAAAGCTGTGCTTGCCTTCTTGTTTCCTTGCGCTTGAGATCAATCTCGCGCAAAAGCTTGCCCTGCAGATAGGCGCTGTAATTGCCTTCATAAAAGTAGAACTTACCTCTTTCGATGTTGAGAATTCTGTTGCATACGCTGTCCAAGAAATAGCGATCGTGCGTCACAAAGATGAGGCTGAGCTTGCTGCTGATGAGATACTCTTGCAGCCATTCAATGCTATCAAGATCAAGATGGTTAGTTGGCTCGTCCAATAGCAAAAGATTGGGTTTGAGCGCCAAAGCTTTGGCAAGATCTGCCTTGCGACGCTGTCCGCCGGAGAGTATCCTAAGCGGGGTGTCATATAGCTCCAAGCCGAGGCGGCTGAGGATTGCTTTGTAGAAATATTCTTCTTCGTCGGCGTCATGCGGGATGACGTGATCTAAAACGCTTTGGTCGAGGTCTGTGAATGGGTCTTGCTCAAGATATGCCACCTTAAGATCGCTTCTTAGGGTTATCTCGCCGGTGTTCGGAGTGAGTTTGCCGGCAATGGTTCTCAGCAGTGTTGTTTTACCGCTGCCGTTTACTCCGAGAATGCCCAACCTATCGCCTTCGTGAAGCCCCCAATTATCGCTGTCAAAGATGAGCTTGTCTCCAAAGGAGACGCTTAGGTTTTCGCAGGAAAGTATTACGGGTCTATGCATGATTAATGGCGTCCCTGAGGCGATTCGAACGCCTGACCTTCACCTTCGGAGGGTGCCACTCTATCCAGCTGAGCTACAGGGACGCTGATTGTTGTCGCGCTCATGATTTGCTTGCCGCTCATTTTGTCAATAAGTTTACTTAAAGTCGCTTTTGCCACAGAGTTTTGATGAGGCTTTGGGCGCCATCTTTTTGGCGATCTTGGTCATGTGTTTGGCGATATTTTGGATCTCCCACTGGGCATGTTCATCGGCTCTAAGACGCACAAAATGATATACTTCGCGCATATTCATCTTTACCAACACGGAAAGCGGCGAGCCATTCAGTCTCAGATAGTTGCCGATGTGTGTAAGCTCTTCGGGAAGCTCGTGAACATAGTCTTGGCACTCATTATAAAGCTTTTGCCACGCGCGCGTTCTGCCTATTGTCCTGATCGCACCGGGGATTATCATGTCTTCGGATTTACTCTTCCTGAACATTGTGCACTGACGGTGGCGCTTGAATTGTGCCCAACAGCATTCACTCATGTGGATTTCAAAGACAAGATCGGCGAGCTCAAAGGCGCGCGGAACCTTGTGCCAGCTCTTCATTCCGGCAAAAACTTGTTCCCAGAGTATGTTCTTCGTGGAAGCGGGAAGTTCAGAGATTTCAAAGATGTTTTCTCCCCAATCCATCTCGCTTTGTTCATAGATCAAACCGGCGAGAATGAGGTCGTCTATGTGTTCGGATTGGGTCATGGCTTTCACGATCTCAAAGGGCGCAAGGCTATTGATAAAGGGGAGTTCCTGTTGCAGGAAAGAGCATTCGCTGATGAGCTTGAGATCTATCTGCCCGTTGTAGCCGTCGTCTTCGGTATAGCGTAGTAACGAGGGTGTGATCGGCGCGACATTCTCCATGATGAGCTCGTGCAATTCTTTGGCTTCCAGAAGGTTGCTCTTTGCCAATCTGCGCAAGAGGTTTTCCAGGCTGCGGGCGTTTATCGTCATGCCCATCTGGGTTTTAGTGGACATGGGCAGGATGTAGCGTGCGTCTTCTTTTGCCATGCACTGACGCTCGCGCACTTTCATCTCCGGTTTTCTCTTCTGATAATGCTTGTCTAAAAGTTGATAGCTCTTCTCATATTCGCGGAATAGCTTGTCAGATAGCTCTTTATAGCGTCTGAGATGCTCAGGATGTTCTTTGAGTTCTTCGGGGATGATATAGTCTCTTCTGAAGGTGACATAGCGCTGGGATTTCTCCGTGAAAGAGGCGATGCGGCTACGCTGAATGGTGTCTGTAAGCCAGCGCGAGACTCCGATGATATCGATGTTATAGACGGCGTGTTCGGCAATCGATGCGTGTCCCATTTCAAAGATGATGTTCTCGTTTGATTTGCGCGCTTTTTCTATCTCGACTAATGCTTCTTTGCGTAGTTCTTCAACGCTTTTTTGGCTGCGACTGATGCGTGCATAGGCTGCGGAAATCACTTCCGGCGTGGCGTTTTGATCCTCAAGAGCGGCGATGAGGGAGGAGTCGATATTGTATCCTGCAACAATTAGCTTCATGATTTTCTTCCTTATAAAAGTGCTGAGACGCTGCTTGCGCCTATGCGACTTGCGCCTGAATCAAGCATTTCCTTGGCGGCTTCGGGGTTTCTGATGCCTCCGCTGGCTTTCACGCCAAACTTGGGGCCAACCACTTCTCTCATCAAAGCGATGTCTTCAGCCTTTGCGCCGGCTGTTCCAAATCCTGTAGAGGTTTTCACGTATTTAGCGCCTGCTTTCTTGCTGATCAGGCAGCTGAGAATGAGTTCTTCTTTATCTAAATAACAGGTTTCTAAGATCACCTTGAGCAAGGCATCTTTAGTAAGGCAAAGCTTGGCTGTTTCCTGGATTGTCTTTAGTGCATCGTCCCAATTACCGCTCTTGATGGCGGCGAGGTTTTGCACCATATCCACCTCATCAACACCTGCGTTCAGTGCGGCATCTGCTTCATTGGCAACAGCTTCGGGGAGTCCTGCGCCAAGCGGAAAGTTTATCACGGTACAGCTTTTAACATCCGGGTCTAAAAGCTGTTTGATCAGAGGAATGAAATATGAATTGATGCAAACCGAGGCGGTCTTAAACTCATTTGCCATCTCGCAGAGCTTCTCAACATCGGCTGCGGAGGCGTCGGCTTTGAGCACTGTTGCGTCTATCACCGAGGCTATACCGGCTTCAGGTTTGTAGATCTCGTCTTCTTCATCGGCGCGGCACTTAGCACAAAATAGACAAATCTCGTGTGCGCCGCCGCATCGGGCTTTCTTATCGCTTGGAAAGTGCTCCATGGCTATTTCTTTGATGCTTTTCATAAATCCTTGCTCCTTTTATTGTTGACCTGCCAATTGACCGCAGGCTCCGAAGATCTCGGCTCCGCGGCTGCGACGCAGGGTGATTGCTTGGTTTAGGCTCTGTGCTTTCTTTAGGAATAGCTCTATCTCGGGCTCGGTTGGCGAGCGATAGGGCAGAGAGGGCACAGTGTTGTAGGGGATGAAGTTCAGCTTGCAGGAAATATCGCCCACAAAGCTTCTCAGCGCGGAGATGTCTTCATCGTCCATATTAAAATCCGGGATGAGAATGTATTCAAAAGTTATGCGATAGTTGCTCTTGGTCAGGTAATATTTAAGGGATTCTTTCAGCTTTTTGAGTGGATGCATGTCGTTGATGGGCATGATCTTGCTGCGCTTTTCGTCTATTGCGGAGTTTAGTGATACTGCCAGCTTGGTCTTGATCTTGCTATCGGCGAGGGCTCTGATGCCATCGGTGATGCCGCAAGTAGAAACAGTCGTGCGTCTGGGGCTGAAGGCTAAAGTGTCGTCAGCTTGGATGATGGTGAGAGTCTTGAGCACGTTTTCCAAGTTATCCATTGGCTCGCCCATGCCCATGAAGACGAGGTTGCTGAGGCGGTTCGGCTGGCAAAAAGAGGAGGCAAGCATGATCTGAGCGACTATCTCGTGGGTTTCAAGGTTGCGCTTAAGTCCCATTTCACCGGTGGCGCAGAAGCTGCAAGCTCGCGCACAGCCTACCTGTGAGGATACGCAGAGCGTGTTTTTCTTGCCATCGGGGATGAGCACCATCTCTATGATGCTGTCGTCTTCGAGCTTTAGTCTGTATTTGCTGGTGCGGTCTTTTGCAGTCTTCTTTAGGTCTATCTCCGGTAAGCTGAAACTGAGCTGCCTACCAAGGTCGTCTCTGGTCTCGGCGGGCAAATTGCTCATCAATTGAGGATCAAATACGTGCTTTTCATAAAGCCATTGTAAAAGCTGTTTGCTGCGATAGCCGGGGAGATCGCTCATGAACTCTCTAATCTCGTCGGGGTGCATGGCAAAGATGTTTTTTAGCATTCTTGCAAGTCCGGGACGCTGATCACCTTTAGTTTGGCAAATTCTTCGGGCTTGATCTCATACACGTTTTGATCGTCTGTGGTGAGGAAAATCTTGCGAGACATTACATCGTTGCGATAGACCATGGCTTTCTCTCTTTGATAGAGAACGCAGGTGCCCAAGATGGGGAAGTCTTTACCGGCTTCTACGTAGTAGTCTTCTTCGAAGTTTAAACAACAGAGCAGTCTGCCGCATGGGCCGGATATCTTCGAGAGATTACCCGCTAAGTTCTGGTCTTTTGCCATCTTGATGGTCACTTGGCTGAAGCGTTTGAGGAAGCTGCTACAGCAATATGGCTTGCCACACATGCCGAATCCGCCGAGGCGCTTTGCTTCTTCGCGTCCAGTGGTCTGATGCAGCTCGATGCGTGTCTTGAAGATGGTTGCCAGTTCTCTTACGAAGGCGCGGAAGTCAATCCTGCCGTCAGCCGTGAAGAAGAAGGTCAGCTTGTTGCCGTCATATTGAAATACTGTGTCTATCAGCTTCATTTCAAAGGGATAGTGGAGCAGCAGGTTCACGAATGTGTTTGCCGCTTTCTTCTCTTCATTGCCGAGGAACTTGAGCTTTTCTAAGTCGTCCCTATTTGCTAAACGGCGGATCTTATACACTTTATCCTGCCTGTCAAGATTGGTGCATTCATCCTTGGGAACTGCCATGTGCACGATCTGCGCGATGTCTTCGCCGCGTTCTACTTCTACTATAATCAGGTCTTCAGGTTGCAGGCTAAGCCCTTCCGGCTGAGGGAAAAAGCCTATGCGCCCGCTCCTGAATATTACTTCTATATATTCTTGCATTTATTCTCCATGAAATAGTTTGAGCAATTCAGATTCTATCTGCTCTAACTCTAACCTGCGTCTTGATTTGACCTTGCCGGCGGTGTCTAAAAACTCGTCTATGCGATAGGTATTTAGCGAGTCGGCTTCACCCCAGGAAAAGTCGGGCACGAAGCCGCTGAAAAGCTTGTTGCCATATATGTTTGCGCCGAGGCCTATCACCAGCCCGGTGTTCAGGCTGCAATTTATGCCTATCTTTACGTGATCCGCTATCAGGCTGCCCATGAATTGCGTTCCGCTGTCAAAGAGCTCGCCGCTTTCATAGCTATATTGAAACACGTTTTTATAGTTATTCTTAAGGTCGCTATTGTTTGTATCTGCGCCGATATTTACCCATTCGCCCACGTAGGAGTGCCCTAAAAAGCCATCGTGTTGTTTGTTTGAATATGCTTGGAAGATGCTGCTTTCTATCTCTCCGCCTACTTTGCAGATGGGGCCAATGCTGCTTCCGCCATAGATCTTGGCGCCTATCTTCACTAAGCTGCCTTTGCCTATGTATGCGGGACCTACTATCACTGCATTTGCCATCACGCTTGCATCCTCGTCTATCACGATAGGCCCTTCGGAGGCATCAAGAACCACGTTCGGAGCAAGCTTCACGTTCTCGCCTATCCACACGTTATAGGGATGTAAAACGTGCACTCCCTGCTCTATTTCGAAGAAGTTCTCCTCTTCATAGAATATGTTTTCAAAGTCGCGGGTGATGAGTCTGCCGTTGTCGTGCACTACGTCCACCATATTCTTGTAGAGCTTTGCATCTATCTCTCTTGTATAGAAAGCGTCGCGATCAAAACCGAAAGCAAGGTCTTTCTCTGTGCGTATAGCCACGATATCGCCGTTTGAGACGAGAGCTTCTTCCTCTTTGACATCTTTGATTTGTTTGATGATCTCGTCGCCTATCTTAAGACGGGAGTTTACATATAGCTTCTTGCCTTCGGGGTTGTCATTGATGCGCCAATCGGGTTGTCTATATCTATAGAGCGAGTCCAAGCCGGGACGCACGATGATGGCTGCTTTATCAAATCCCAGTTCAAATATCAACCTCTGCCTGAGCTTGAGTATTCCACAGCGGATGTCGCCCACGCTACGCAATTGTGAGGCGGGGTAAAAGGACTTATATCTCTTGTCGTCAAATATTACTAAGTGCATTTTTATTCCTCTTTGGGGGTCTTTTGCCGTGCCAAACGAAGAGGCCTAAGGAGCCTAAAACCATGGTGAAAACCAACATGAAGGTTTGGATAATCACCCAAAACGGGTAGAAGCGAAGCATCCTGCCGCTTACACCAAAGTGTTTCCTCGTATAGGCTATCATGATGTGTTCTATGATGATGCGATAGGCAAAGACGGCGAGTCCCAGCTTGAGATTGATAAACATAAGTATTATGCTGCCCCAATAGAGGCAGGCCATTGAAAATAGGATAAAGAAGAATTCAGGGTTAAACTTTAGCTGATACTTCATATTTGAAGCCCAGCGACTGCGTTGATTTACAAATTGCTTCCAGCTTTGCACGGGGTGGGTGTAAGTGAAAGACTTTGCCGAGAAGTTGAATATGATCTTGTGCCCCTTTCTGCGCATGAGTTGCATGAGGTTCACATCATCGCCGCTGATGAGGTGCATGATCTTCTCAAAGCCGCCCACATCCTCCCACGCACTCTTGCGATAAGCCATGTTTTGCCCTATGCAAGCCCAGCTTTTGCCCAAGGTGTAGCCTCCGCCTAAGACCATATAGGTAAGCGCAAAGTCGAGGTGCTCATACTTCTGCACCATCGGCGCTTTGTCCCAATCTTTAAGATACGTTCTGGAGTATCCCGCCACCATGCTCACATCATCGGTGAAGTGGGAGATCATGCTGCTTATCCAGCCTTGTGGTACAATGCAATCGGCATCGGTGGTGAGGATTATCTCGCCTTCTGCCATGGTGATAGCACGGCTGAGTGCCAGCTTCTTAGGCGAGATGGCTTCTTCTCTGCCCAAAGATCTAAAGTAGCGGATGTTGTGCCCTTGATCGATGAACTTCTGTATCACTTCTTCGGTGTTGTCTTCAGAATCGTCGTCACCTATGATTATCTCATATAGCTCTTTGGGATAGTCTTGCGAGATCAGGCATGTCATGAGCTGCAAGAGGTTATGAGCTTCGTTGCGAGCTATTACTACTACCGATACACGGTGCTTAACATAATTCATGGGTCTTTTGAGGTTCTTCCATCCCAAATAAAAGCGGATGACGAAGATGATGTATGTCAAGCCGCCGGAAGCGATTAACCCTAAGAGGATGTAGTATAATACTTTTGCTGTCACTATTAAAATAACTCCGTTGCGTCTTGCATTCCCCAAGCTGTGGGATAGAAGTTGTATGAGAGGCTGTCCGGGCTTGCTTCGGGGATGTTTCCGTCTATAAATATCTCGTCCAAGCCTTCTTCAGAGGAAGATAGGAAGCCCGTTTCGGGATCTATCTTATAGCTCACGATCTTCTTGGGCTCTTTGAAGATATAGCGCGAATCATTGCCTGCAGGAAGCTTGCCCTTGTTATCAAGGCGCATGCATTCTCTCATGATTTGTCCCCAGATAGGGGCGCAGACGGCACTGGATGAGACGCTTGCATTGCTGTCAAATCCATTCCATATTCCTAAAGTAAAGCGCGGATTAAAGCCTATGAACCAAGCATCTCTGTGATCGCTGGATGTTCCTGTCTTGCCGGCTACTTGCCAGTGATAGTTATTCCTTGCAGCAGCACCCGTGCCTACGCTCGTCACGGATTGCATCATGTTTGTCATCATGTATGCCACTTCTTCGGTTGTCACTTTCTTTTTGATGCTGATTCCTCTTTCCAGCATCTTGCCATTGGTATCTTCCACTCTGGTGATATAAACGGGGCTGACCCTCGTGCCTCCATTAGGGAAAGCGGTATAGCCGGTGATGAGCGTCATGGGCGTCACTTCATAGCTACCCAAGGCAGCAGAATAGTCCGTGACTCTGCGCGTGATGCCAAATCTATTGAAAGAGTCCGTAAGAGCGTCTAAGCCTAAGTCAACGGCGCATTTGACAGCCCACACGTTATATGAATGTTGCAAAGCCACTCTCATCCTGGTAAAGCCGTTATATTTTCTATTATAGTTCGCCGGAGTCCATTTCTTGTTATCACCGCCTATCATGGATATCTCTGCATCGTTGATAACCGTTGCCGGAGTATATCCCTTTTCTATTGCCGCTGTGTAATATATGGGTTTGATGGAGCTACCGGGCTGTCTTCTGGCCTGCGTCATGCGGTTGAACTTGCTATGTGTGAAGTTCCTGCCGCCTATCATGGCTCTTACATATCCCGTGTCGTTTTCAATGAGTACCAAGCCGCCCTGCAAATAGCGCGTATTTATATCAAAGGCATTAGGCGCGATGTCTGCCATCTTGTGGCGATAGTTATGCTGCTTTTCTATGCGCGTGAGATAGCCGTTTAAGACGCTGTCTGCATATACGGTAAGCTCTTGATCCAACGTGGTATAAATCCTTAGTCCACCTTCAAAGAGGCGCTCTGTTCCGTATTTCCTTTCCAGATAGAGGCGTATGTGTTCTATGAAATAATCTGATGACGCCTGCCTGATGGAGCTACCCGGTTCACGCAAGGGTGCAGCGATCGCGAGCTCATACTCTTCCTCGGTGATCTTCTTTGCTTTGAGCATCCTGCCCAAGACGTGATCTCGCCTCTGCGTGGTGCGTTCGGGGTGATTGATGGGATTAAAGTAGTTTGGTCTCTGTATCATTCCCACTAAAGTAGCGGATTCAGCGAGCGTGAGGTCTTTTGCGTGCTTGCCAAAATAGTTCAAGGACGCCGCCTCCACGCCGTGTAATTGCCCTCCCCAAAAGATCTTATTGAAGTAGATCTCAAGTATCTCGTCTTTGGAGAACTCTCGCTCTATTCTGAACGCCAATAGCAGCTCTTTCATCTTGCGCGATATACGTTTATCAAGGCTCAGGAACATATTTCGCGCCATCTGTTGCGTGATGGTGCTGGCTCCCTGCGAGAAGTCCATCCGCGCGATATCCACGATGAGAGCGCGCACATTGCCCATGATATCAACCCCGAAGTGTTTATAGAACTTCTTATCTTCAGTGATGATGAGCGCATCGATGAGATGTTGCGGCAGTTCTTTGACCGACACCAGCTTACGCTTCTCGAAGGCAAAGAGGTGAATCATATTTCCATGACGATCATAGACCTCAGAGCCACTGCGCATGGTGAAGTTTCGCAATTCGTTAGTAGGGGGCAAGCCGTCGGAATAAAACCAAAAGGTGCCCAAGAGCATCCCCGTGAGGATACATAGCGTTAGCCCAATTGCCGCGGGCAATCTCGGATATTTCTGTATAATCTTTCTTTTACTCATTTTAAAGCCTTTAAGCCGGGGATTTTGCCCATCAAATATAGGTATATACCCGCTGTGAGCATCCCACTAATCAAGCCAAATAAGATAAGGATTGGTGTCAACACAAAAACGCTGTCGCTTTTAATAACTGCGTATTTAGCTATCCAAAGTTGAGCGATATTATGCGCGATTGCACCCAATATGCTGATGCCTATGGCGCTGAATCTCGGGCGCATGATCAGTCCCAAACTCATTGCCGAGACCGCTGCAATCCCGCCTCCCAGCGAGAGGAGTATGGTGGGGCTGAGCAGTGTGAAGGTCGCAAGTCCGCCTATGATCGCCTTAAAGATGCAGACAGCATACGCCGCGATGATCTCCTTTTGCAAGACCAGATACAAGAGCACGATATTAGCAAGCCCCAGCTTCAAGAAGGGGATAGGCACAGCGCGGAATATCCAGCTTTCCACCACATGCACGATGGACGCCGTAGCCGTAAGAAAAGCAAAGAACAACCACTTCTTTTGCATGATATTAATCTTGCCTAAAATATTGAAGAATGACTTCGTTATCGCTCTTGATCAGGTTCCGATATGAGCCATAATATATCTGCTCGCCATCGCTGAGAAAGAGGAACTTCTGCCCCAATTGCTCGATGGTCTTTACATCGTGGGTGATGGTGATCACGGTAGCTCGATTGCTTTTCATGATCTCACCGATATAGTAGAGCGTTTCTTCCGCGGTGATGGGATCCAGCCCGGATACCGGCTCGTCGAATATGAGATAATCAGGATCGTAAACCAATGCACGCGCGATACCTATGCGCTTTTTCATCCCCCCGCTGAGCTCTGCCGGATAGTGATCAAGCGTGTGTTCCAAGCCCACCAATTTCAAGGCTGATATCACCTTCTCCAAGATGAGCTCCTCATCCTTCATACCTCGCTCATAGAGCGGTAAAGCCACGTTTTGATAGACGGTGAATGAATCCAATAGCGCCGCATGCTGAAAGACCATGCCAAAGCTCTTCTTGATAGCAAATAGCTCTTCTTTAGAACAATCATAGATGTTTACTCCATCGATGATTATATTGCCCATATCCGGCGGATTCATGCCCAAAAGAGTCTTGATGAAGACGGTCTTCCCGCTCCCGCTTTTACCCAGGATCACGAGGTTTTCACCAAAGGGCAAAACGAAGCTTAAGCCTTTTAAGATTTCCTTTCCCGCCAAGGATACATGCAAGTTTCTCACCGAGATCATTTGCGCCACCTCTTCAGCGGAAAAAGCACCAAGAACGAAGCGATAAGCCCCGCCCAATTGGCAAATAGATCATAAACGGACACATCCCGCCCGGGAATCCATCTTTGGTGATATTCATCCAGCGCGGCCAGGAAGAACATCAAAAGCACCAGGACATTCCTGAATTTCTTATTTAAACCCTTTTTATACAGATAGATATGCGTAAGCGCGCCCCAGATCAGATACACCCCAAAATGCGCGATCTTATCCACGCCAAAAATATTGACTTCAGGGATTTCCTCTGCCGGCAACGATGAAAGCACCCAGATCACAGCCAGCCAGACAAGGCTCAGGATGAGGTAATATCTCGGTTTCATCTTTTAAGCTCCCTGATTTCCCAATTCATTCCCAAGAGCTTTTTCTTGATCTGCGCCTTCAAAGGCACGCCCTCGGATGAAATCCAAAGCGTGAGCACAATATCCTCCGAAAGCAGATTATGCGTGAGCATATCCATATATGGCGCTTTTTCAGGCGAGAGCGGCTTGAAGCTCAAGACATGCTTACGCGCATTAAAGCTGCCGATCTTTGTCTTGATCTTCTCAGCGCTCGCAGGACTCACACTTGCCTCCCAAGCCCGCGAATTGCCATCCACGATATACTTCCTCTGTGGTTTAGCAGTATTACAAATCAAGTTCAAAAGGCTGAAGAAATCTCGCGTATCATCAGCTATATCATAGACATACTCGCTATCTACGCTTTGCTGAGTCATCCTTGCCACACCCACCTCATAGACAGCCTCGATTTCATCCAAAAGCTCGCCCTGATGCACGATTCTCTTATATCTTTCAGGGATAAAATCTCCCCGAGACCTTATAATATAACGGTTATTAATGTGCGGGAAAAGCGGCAAGACCTTTGTGCTCTCAATCTTTATATCTATAAAATCCCGCTCCATCTCAATCTCAAGATCAGCGATCTTTATGCCCAATGAATTCACATTATATTCGGCTCTAAGTGCTATGAGCGACAATGCTATAAGCCAGAGCGGAAGGACGAGATAAAGCCGCTTTTTCATTCTTCATTTAAGAGAACATGTATGAGCTTGATGCTCTTTTCGTCGCTATCACGTATCTCGAATCTCAGCTTCTCATCCAGTTCAAAGACCGCTCCCACAGCGGGAACATTGTTGAACTGATCCAGCAGAAATTCAGCAATATTATCATATTCTTCCACGGGGATGCTGCGCGAAAACTCTTGATTGAACTGACGCACGCTATAGTTTCCGCTGATGGCAAAGCTGCCATCTTCACAGCGCGTGAATTCTGGGGTCTCATCATCGTCATATTCGTCTTGAATCTCGCCTACGATCTCCTCAAGGATGTCTTCCAGCGAGATTATGCCACTGGTTCCGCCATATTCGTCCACGACCACCGCAAGCTGCAACTTCTTTGCTTTAAACTGATTTAACAGCGCCTCCAGCTTCATGTTTTCGGTAACGAACCATGCAGGACGCATCAGCTCCACAATGCTCTCTTTTTCGGGATATAAAATGAGATCTTTCACGTAGATCAGTCCCACGATATCGTCAATAGTCTCGTCATAGACAGGGATGCGCGAGTTTCCGCTTTCCAGGATCAGCTCACGCAATTCATCCATGCTCTGAGTCATCTCGATTGCGTTTATCTTCACGCGCGGCACATATATTTCACTGACAGTTGCCTCTTTGAAGCGGAAAAGCCCTACAAGCATCTGTTTCTCATGCTCTTCCAGAGATACCGGCGATGCTCCGCTTTTTAGCAAATTATGAAACTCTTCTTCGGTGAAACGCTGACCTATTGACTTATCGGGCGTAGTTTTACTGATGAATTCGCTGAGCTTTACAAATATCCAAACGAAGGGGCTTAGGATGACCTGTATCACGCTGAGCGGATATGCCAAAACCAGCGAAAGGCTATTGGCAAACGAGAGCGAGATAAGTTTGGGTATGATTTCACCTATCAGCAGGATAAGTATGGTAGTTAGGATGATCTGCAGCGTGATAGTAAGTTTAAGATTCCACATATAGCTCACGGCAAGATTTTGAGCAATCAGTGTGCTAAAAGAGGAGATGGCTATATTGACGAAAGTGTTCCCTAAGAGAAGCGTTACGAGTAGCTTACGCGGATTCGCCAAAAGCTTAAGCACTAATCTTGCGCTCTTGCCGCCATCATTTTCCAGCTTTTTCAGATATACTCGCGAAAGCGAAAACATCGCCGCCTCACTGCCCGAGAAAAAGGCTGAAAGCAGTATGAAAATAATGAGATAGAGTCCCTTAGCGTCCACCGTTCAGAACTCCTAAAAGCTGACTATTATACTTCTCTTCCGCGTCTTCCATTTTCTTTCTATCCGCATGCGTGATATGATCATACCCTGCAAGGTGCAAGAGACCGTGTATCAACACCTGCCAAAACTCCTCAATTAAGCTGTTTATACCCTTTTGTATTTCAAGCGAATTTATGTCAACAATAATATCGCAAATATGGCTTTTTCTTCCATTTAAGTCCAGTTCATCCGAGACGAAACTGAGTATATCCGTAGTCTCATCTGCCCCGCGATACTGTCGATTTATCTTGCGCATCTCATCGCTATCTACGATGTTCAAAGATATTTCAAAAGCCTTATCCGGACATTCCCTGCCCATGATGTGCTTTGCCAAAGTGCTGATTTCTGAAGGGCTTATCCCCGCAGGCAATTCACCTTCAATCGCTATCTTTATCATTTTCTTGAGGATAGTCCAATCGTTTTCTATAGATGCTGCCCAAGACTGGGAGCATGGATTCTTTGATTACGGAAAAGTCTTTCATCGTGATCGGCGCATCGCTGAATTGTCCATCGCGAATCAAGCGCGAAATCGTGTCATCAATGATCTTTTCAATCTCTTCTTCCGAGGTGATTGTCTTGGATTTCGTGGTGCTTTCAACTATGTCTGCGATCATCACCAATGCCGCTTCTTTGCTCTGCGGACGCGGTCCCGGATAGTGATAATCGTCCGGCTCGATCGGCAAGTCCATCTTTTCCGCTTTGTCATAGAAATAGCGTATGCTGCTATCGCCGTGATGCTGAACGATAATATCAATCACCGGCTGCGGAATCTTGTATTTCTTAGCGAGCTTAACTCCTTCTACCACATGATTTTTGATCAGCCCCGCGCTCTCTTTTGGCGCAAGCTCATCATGAATCTCTGAGGAGTTTTCATTGTTCTCGGTAAAAATCTCCGTATTTGCGATCTTACCTATATCATGATAATAGCTGCCGACGCGTGCCAGGAGCGGGTTTGCGCCGATAGCTTCAGCGGCTCTTTCTGCCAGATTTCCCACGATGAGGCTGTGATGATATGTTCCCACCGCCTCGGTCGCAAGTTGCTTGATGAGCGGATGATTGAAGTCTATCAGCTCCAAAAGCGTCTGTTTCGTAGCCCTATTCCACTTCCTTTCATAATATGGCACGATCACCAAAATCCCCATCACGCTGATCGCCGCCGAGACCACGCTATAGCCCAGATTGCGCAGATATACGATGGGGTTGTCGTTCTTATATATAGAGATAGCGCTGATCACCACAAAGCTGCTGATCAAGAGATAAAACCAAATCGAGAGATACTCGTGTTGCGCCTCTTGCCTTTCAATCATGATAAGTGTCGCGATCGTGCTAAAGAGGAAAATGACGGGCGGAAAGGTCTCCCAATTGATGAAGGGGCTTAACATTAGCATAGAGCATATACTAAAGAGCATGCCAAAATTCACGCCTAAAAGAATTGACGCCGATATCACCATCATCGCGAAGGGGATTAAGAGATTGCTCAGCCCCAAGAGGTGATTCACCGCGATGCTGAATATCACCAGCACGATCAACGCGAGATTCACAGGAAGATAGTCGCGAAAAGTCTCTTGTGCCTCGGGCTTATGTACTACATAGCAATGATTTGCCACCAAGAGGATCATGCTCACATAGAGCAACATTCCAAATGCCAAAAGCATCTGTTGGAAAGGCGATTTATGAATTCCACGGCTCTTGTATGCCTCCAAAAGTGATTCTAATTTCACCACATCGCTGCGACTTACTCGCGTGTTTTTCCTGATGATGACCTCATTTTGCAATATCACCCCTTCCGTTTCAGGGATTTCAAGCAATCTGCGCTGCTTCAGCTCCGTGCTAAGTTCTTTATCTTCAACGATATTGGGCAAGACAAAGCGGGCACCGAGCTCTTTGATCATATCCTCGGCTCCCGGCAGATTTTCGCTGAGATATTCAATGGCTTCGTTTGCTGAAAAGAAGGAGGTTTTCGGATAGATGCTCTCTACACCGCTTGACCATATGCTTAGACTGTCAGAATTTACACGTTCATATACTCCACGACTGTAAATATCGCCGAGATGCTTTCTAAAGTCATCATAAATCTTATCCCGCGTGAGCGCATGGCGCGCGAAGATCACCGATTCCGGGCTGACCTTAAATCCGGCTTTTTCACACTCAGCGGCGAGCTCTTTGATATCCGCATCTTGCTTTTGATAGAATATCTCCCAAAGCCTGTCCATCTCACTGAGAGACAAGAAGTAAGGCTCATCATCCACCATATAGGGGATGTTCATCTGCAAAACGCTTTGTTCGTGCTCCAAAGTGATCTGCTCAGCCGGCTTAATAACCGGGAAATCAAAGGGCGCAATTACTTCCATCTCTGCAATTTGCCCCTCTTTGAGACGCAATTGAGGATAGTCAAACCTACCCTCGGCAAAGATGTGGTATAAACCGACAATCGTAAATGCCGTCAAAATTATTACAAGTATCTGTTTTGAATTCATCAATCCCTTATATGAATAGCTAAAATATTGTCAAGCTACAATTGCAAGATGCTGACTACAGCGGCGTTTCAGGGCTGTGATCGGTATCGTATCTATAATGAAGGCAGCCTCCTTTGAAAGCCGTGATTGAGTGTTATATCACAGTTATTTCACGAAGATAGCTGCCATTTCCTTTTATCTGATCTCATGGTGATTATTTTCAACAATGAATGTTTCACGGCAGGACTTTTCCCACATAGATTTCTGACACGAAATCAGACATTTTGACCAAATCCCTTATGAACATTAATCCAACACACGCTAAGTCCATGCCTTACCTATAGCTTACAGCCTATCTTTCGCCTATGATACGGTCATGCCTATGACCACATCATGACCATATCATGACCAGAATCCAATAGGGAAGAGGTGGGGAAAAGGCGGAAATCGACAATAAAAAAGGGAGCAAAAATGCCCCTCAAATCAGCAAGAATATTGTGAAACATTCACAAGTGCCAAGAAAATGCACAATTTCACTTGACACCATGTCAACTCTTTTTACAGTTGCTCAGATGAAGAAAGGGAAATACGAGGAGAATCATGCCTGACAAAATGTATCAGAAAATGCATCTATTCATCTCGGAGCGCTTTGATTTAAACAGGGTTCTGAAGCTTGTTCAAGATCAGAAAAGTAGTCATCTCTTAGAGGTAGTAGGTCGTTCCGGCTCAGGAAAGTCACATCTTGTCGCTCCGATAATGAGGAGCTTGGGCAAGATATTTCCTGAGTGTGTTTACTTTTCGCCACATCCGCTCAGTTACAATCATTTGCACGAACTGGTGCAAATCCTGACGGGGCTTGATTTCGAAGCCCAAAATAAGATCTATGCGGAATATAAAGAGAAATACCACTCCGGGCGAAAATACGACTTTTTCTTTTACATCACGGAGCAATTTACAGAAAAGAACCTCTTGAAGCCGCTTGCTTTGCTTATCGATGATTGTGATGTACTTGATGCATATAGCAATAAGTTCTTGCAATATGTTGTTCAATATGCACCTGAAATAGGGATACAAATCATTGCGCTCAGCCAAAAGCGGCAGTTCCCCTTTTCCACCGTTGTCGCGATGCCGGATTTCGTTGCGGAAGACATGCAAAAGCTTTTGGCAATGGTGTTTCCGGAAACCGGCTTGAGCTATATCTCCGAAGGCGAGATACTGCATAGCATTTCCGGCGGCAATCTCATGATTTTGGAGAAGATCTTAAACGAACTTTCTCGGAATATCACAGATGGAAAGTTAGACCTAAGTCCATATCTCGAAAAGACCTATGATGCGCTGGAGGTTTATGAGCAAAATCTCGAAAGTCTCAATGAAAGTCAGCAGGAATTGATGTTGGCAATGTATGTCTTAGATGGCATGCCCCTCAGTGAGGCGGCAAAAGCATTGGGGCGCAAAAGCTATAAGGCGGATGCAAATATCCTCATTGAACTCGGACTTTTGGCAGCGATTGACGATAAATTGATAGTGCAAAAAAAGCGAAACTTTAAAACATGGATAAGCAGCAAAAATGAAAGCTTTAATCAGCAGTTGGTCAAGAAGTTGCTCGATCATTTGCTCTCTTTGAATGAGGATCCTCAATCAATTGCAAGACTTGCCCAAAGAACGGGCTTAAGAAGGAAACAGATATTTACCGATGTCCTACATCTCTTTGATCTTATCAGCGATTCCGAGAGCAGTATTGCCATCTGTGAATACCTCTTTTCCATCAGCAAAACCCCGGAAGATAAAATCACATGGCTTCAATGCATCGCGCAGCACTATTCCTTTCTAAATCAAAAGGATAAAGCGGCTGAATATTATCGTCAGAGCTTGCACATTTGCGCCGAAAATGATCTCCCGGCTGCTGAGATAGTCTATCATCTTTCCAACAATCTCTTTGCCATCAATTCAAATAACTTTGCGCTTGAAATCATTAAGAAATATTCGCCTACCACTATTGATGACTCCTGGCGCGCGCGCATACTCCTCCTTAAAGCGGATATCTTGGGCGAAAATGAAGAATTTGTGGAAGCCTTTGCCAATCTTGAAGTTGTCTTGGGCGATCTCAGTGTCATCGAAGATCAGTTGATTCGCTATAAATTGCAGGCTGAGGCCAAAAAAATACGTGGAAAAATCCACTATTATACAAATGAATGGGACAATGCGCAAGAAGCTTTTAAAGAGGCGGAAACGCTCTATCTGCTTGCAAAAGACAATGTTGGGCTTGCTGCAATCTATAATAATATGGGCGTGTTATTTATGTTTCAAGGAGATTGGAACAGCAGTGAGAGCTATTTCCTAAAGAGCCTGGATCTGGAGAAAAAGAATTATAGCCTCAATGGTATCAGCGTGTGTTATAATAACTTGGGTGGTTTGATGGATGATAAAGGGGATGCGCACAGGTCGCTGTATTATCTCGAAGAAGCGCTGAAAATCCAAAGGCTTTTGGCAGAGCCATATAACATCACTAATATCTATAATAATATAGGTGTTACGATGATGGATCACGGGGATTTTGAACGCGCGGAAGAGGCGCTCAAAAAGTCCATGGAAATCGCGATTGAGTTCAACTTCTTCCGTAATACTGTTGCTTCGCATAACAATCTGGGCGCGCTCAGATTCAAGCAGGGGGATTGGGAAGGCTCTATCGAATATTATGAAAAGGCAATCAAGCTCTCCGAAGAAAATAGCTTTGGTGAGGGGCTTTTGCGCTCATTTAACAATCTTGGGGAGATATATGAGAAAAGTGGTGAATTGAATCTTGCTTATGATTTGTATTTCAAGGGTTTGGAGCTCTTGCCGGAAGTCAGTGATGACTTTATCAAAGCCGAGCTCTATGGTAATCTCGGTTCGGTATTAACAAGGCTACATAAGTTTAAGGATGCATATCGCTATCTCGTTGAGAGCCTTGACTTTTTCAAGAATCTCGGTGCACGGGATAAGATCATCGAAGGATATCAGCATCAGGCATACTATTTTATAATGACGCACAATCAAGAAAGTGCTGATTATTATGCAAATGAGGCGCTTTCTTTGGCGCGAGAGTTGCGCAATGATCTGGAGATAGGGAAGTCCTATTTCTACCTCGGTCTCTTGGAAAGAAAGAACTTAGAGCTTGCAAAACAGTACTTTAACGATGCGATCAAGTATTTCCTTTCCTCCAAAAATCAATATGAATTGTCCCTTGCAAATTATGAATTGGCAGGAGTGTTGTTAGATCTCCAAGAATGGGAAAAAGCGCTGCAAATCCTCAAGAATAACAAGAAGATAATACAGCGCTTTGGCTCTATTAAGATATTGGAACAAAATGATATACTGCTACAAAAGGTGATGCGAGAATATTCCGAGGAACTCAAAGAAGTGGAGTTTGAAGAAAACCTCCTCAATCAGTTCTATGAGATCACGCAAAAGCTCAATGAAATCACCGACTTGGATATCATCATCGAGCAAGCGCTCAGTAGTCTCATAGATATCTCAGAGGCAGGTGGCGGCATGCTTTGCCTGGGCGGAAGTCCCGGTAATCCCGAGGCTTGGGAGTATAAGTTCTATGATAATTTCTCGCCGGAAGACGAGGCATTTGAGACCATTATCAAGCTTTGCAGCGAAACATGCCAAGAAAACGAGGTCAAGAACCTCAAACAGCCGCAAATGTCTGTAAAATACAATAACATACTCTTCCTGCCGCTGTCCATTCGTCAGAGCTGTCTGGGTGTGGTTATGCTCTATTGTAGCAGAGGGTCTAACTACTTTAGCGAGCGTATCATAAACCTGCTCAATGCACTTGCAAATCAGGTGATTGTAATCATTGAAAACATTCGCAGCGCAAATCTGGAAAAAACTCATGCCACGATCCGCGAGCAGCTGCTTGAAGACAATATCTATGCAAACATCATCGGCAAAAGCCAAGAGATGATGAAGATCTTTGAGATAGTGGAAAAGGTGAAGGATACACCCACTACAGTGCTTTTGGAAGGCGAGAGTGGAACAGGTAAGGAACTCATTGCCCGTGCCCTGCATTATAGCAGCAATAGGGCAAATAAGGCGTATATCGCACAATATTGCGGTGCATTACCGGAGTCGCTCTTGGAAAGCGAATTGTTTGGTCACGTGAAAGGCTCTTTCACCGGCGCAGCTTATGATAAGAAAGGACTCTTCGAGGTTGCCGATGGAGGCACGTTCTTCCTTGATGAGATTGCAGATATTAGTCAATCCACTCAAGCTAAACTATTGCGTGTCTTGCAGGAAGGCGAGATCAAGCGAGTGGGTGCCACCAAAACAGAGAAGGTCAATGTCCGTGTTGTATGCGCGACAAACATCTCGCTTTTAGATAAGGTGCAAAGCGGTGAATTCCGCTTGGATCTCTACTATCGCCTCAATGTGATAAGAATCCATGTTCCGCCGCTCAGAAACCGTCCGGGCGACGTCCCTCTTTTGGCAATTCATTTCTTGGATAAGTATAATAAGCGCATGGAAAAGAATGTCTTAGGCTTCACATCAGAGGCCATGAAGATGCTTGAAAACTATGAGTTCCCGGGCAACGTCCGTCAGCTGGAAAACGAAGTAGAACGTGCTGTTACTCTCGTTGAGGACAACACCTTCATCGCGCCGGCAGACTTCTCCGAAGAGGTCTATAAACACATGGATCAGAGCCGAACGATTGATCTGCTCAGCTCAAAAAAGAACCTCAAAGAAGCCGTGGAGGAATTGGAACGCAAGATGATAGCCGCAAGCCTGGAGAAAAACGATTGGAATCAAACTCAGGCCGCTAAGGACTTGGGGCTTTCCAGGCAAGGGCTGATCAAGAAATTGCAAAGATATAACCTTAATCGAGATGAATGATGAGCATTAGTAAAGTATTGAATTTTGTAGCGGTAGATATAGAAACAACGGGGCTGAACGAAAGAAAAGATGAGATCATAGAGCTCGCGGCGATAAGATATGTAAAGGGCGTAGAAACAGAGCGCTTCCAGAGCTTCGTGAGGCCTGTTAATTCGCTGCCTAAGTTCGTTCAGCAGCTTACCAATATCACTGCTGATATGCTCAAGGATGCGCCTTTCATCAAGGAGATCTTACCCCGGTTTCGTCAGTTTGTAGGCAGCGATGCCATCGTTGGACACAATGTTAAGTTCGACTTAGGCTTCATCAATTTCAACCTCGAGATGGCGGGGCAATTCCCCATGTCAAACGCGCTAATAGACACTCTCGATATTTCGCGTATCTACTTACCCTTTATAAGCAATCACAAACTCGGCACTTTGGTGAGTCATTTCAATATCCCCTTAGAAGATGCGCATAGAGCAGATGCCGATGCCAAAGCGACTGCGGAGCTCTTTGTGTTGATGATGCAATACATCTCGCAAAACTTTAGTATGATCACCAATGGCAGGTTAAATAGCTTTGGAGTCATCTCACAATCTATTGACAGTCTTTTCTTTAGAACCATTCTCGAATATCAGAAAGGCACTGCTCTCACCTTTGCTGCGCCTAAGAAGATCAAGAGTCCTTTCTTTAATATTATTGAAAACAGCATGCCTGCCGCACCCGATGTGAGCATTCAGGATGTGTTTTCAAGCGATGGACTCTTTAGTCAGAAGTTCCCAAACTTTGAATATCGCGAAGGGCAATTGCAGATGGCTGAAGAGGTCTATGATGCCCTCAATCGCAGCAGACACCTCGCTATCGAAGCCGGAACGGGGATAGGTAAGTCTTTTGCTTATCTCGTGCCTGCCTTGAACTTCTCCAATAGGGGTAAATCACGCGTTGTGGTTTCAACAAATACCAAGAACCTGCAGGAGCAGCTCTTTTATAAAGACTTGCCCCAGCTAAGAGAGATGTTGCCACTGCCCTTTAAGGCCGTGCTAATCAAGGGCAGAGAGAACTACATCTGCGAAAGACGCTGGCAGGAACTCTTGGCGCAAAAGGAACTCAATCGCTGGGATGCACAGGCTTTACTTTATCTCTTTGTGTGGAAGTCTCAAACCCAGACAGGCGACATCTCGGAGAACTCATCCTTTGATCGTCGTAGATTCAGCGTCACCTGGCGCAAGATCTGTTCTGATAGATACCTATGTTCAAATAGAAAATGCCCGCATTACCGCGAGTGTTATGTGATGCGTCTGCGCAAAGAAAGCGAGAACGCCTCCGTGATCGTAGCAAACCATGCCTTGCTCTTGGCAGATATGAAGATGGAGAACTCCACCCTCGGCGAGTATGACTACCTCATCATCGATGAAGCGCACAACCTCATGTCTGCTGCATCAACGCATCTGGGAGCAAGCATCTCATATATAGATATTGCGGTGCTATTCAATCAATTAGCCGGCAGCTCGAAGCGCTCAAGAGGTACATTGTTAGGCAGCTTTGAATCCTCCATCAAAAGCAGTGTGCTCACCGAAGAGAAGAAAGGACAATGCATCTCGCAAATACAAAGGATTGCAGAGCTTACACAGAAGTGTAGAACCCCGGCGTTGGACTTCTTCAACCACGCAGCGCTCATGTGCAGTGCGGCTGATTCATACAACAAACTGAGGATCAAATCGGTAAGCGAAGCAGAAAAGCTCTTTCAGCAGATACAATCTTTTAATATGGACTTCAAGGAGCTGCTCAAAGCGGTCAAAGCACTGGAAAACATACTCAGCACATTGGAGCCCAAACAAGTCAAAGGTTTTGACCAATTGCAGGAAAGCATCAGCGCTATCTATATGAGACTCTCGGAGATAGAAGGCATCTTGCTCTCTATTGTCAATGCAGATTTCGACAACTATGCGCTATGGATTGAGAACGGCATCCGCTCGGATAAAAACGTGCCGCCATCATACCTGAACTATGCACCCATCGAGGTCAATACCTTCTTAAATGACCTTCTTTACAAGAAAGTGCCGTCCATAATCTTTACATCTGCGACTCTTGCGCTGAGAGGCAGGTTCCGCTATTTCATGGATCAATCCGGGCTTTCATTAGTGGAAGAAGGGGGCGTGGTCACCCGCATCGTGGATTCACCTTTTGATTACGACACTCAATCCCGCCTTTTGGTGACGAGCTTTCTGCCAGAACCCAAGGATAAATACTTCCAAAACCAAGCTTTATCATGCCTGAAAAGCGTGCTCAACACCGCTGATGTAGGCACCATGGTGCTTTTTACTGCATATAGAGACCTGGACGCGGCATACGACGAGCTTTCGGACGACTTTTTCCACGCTCAACGTCCACTATTTGCACAAGGCAAGGGCGGCAGCAGAACAAGTATCTTAGAGGAATTCAAGAAAGCAAAGAACGCGGCACTGCTGGGCACATCCTCCTTTTGGGAAGGCGTAGACGTGCAGGGCGAATCCCTCTCGCTGCTCATTCTTTACAAGATCCCCTTCCAGGTTCCCTCCGAGCCTTTAGTTGAAGCATATTTAGACAAGCTCCAACGCGAGAACAAAGACTCTTTTATGCACTATATGCTGCCCAATGCATTGCTTAGACTAAGGCAAGGCTTTGGCAGACTCATACGCAGCAAAAGCGATAGAGGCATAGTCCTCATCATGGACAGCCGAGTAAGCCGCAAGAAATACGGACAATATTTCATGGAGATCTTACCCGGCAAACACGTCCAACTCAAGAACGAACTTGAGATGCAAAACGAAATATCGAGGTTTTTTAGCAAGATATGAAAACACTGAAACAAGCTTTCCCCGAAATGTATGAAAGCGGCAGACTCCTCTTTGATGAGCCGCTTGCGCCCTACAGCAGCTTCCAGATTGGCGGCCCTGCAGACGCACTTGCAAAGCCCAAAAGCCAGCGAGAACTCATAGACCTCCTACTTTGGGCGCTGAATAGCAATACCCCGTGGTTCATCCTCGGCAAGGGAACAAACCTGCTCATCTCTGACAAAGGCATGCGCGGACTCATCATCGGCATGGAGAACTATCACAAGCTCACGCGGGATGAGAACTTCATCTCAGCCTTTGCCGGAGTGACGCTCAAAGAGCTCTGCGACTTTGCCCAAGAACAAGGGCTTGCGGGACTCGAATTTGCCTGCGGGATCCCCGGCTCGGTAGGCGGTGCAGTCTTCATGAACGCCGGCGCTTACGGCGGTGAGATCAAGGACGTGCTCTATTGCAGCAAATGCCTGAAGCCTGAGATAGACTCGCTGACCTCATCCAATCCCATCATACACTTCCGCAAAGAACAGCACGAATTCAGATATCGTAACAGCGCGCTGCAAAGCCTCGGCTTAATCCACCTAAGCTCGGTTTTTGAGCTAAAATATGACGAACCCGAAGCCATACTAATGAGAATGCAAGACCTGCACGATCAGCGTAACGATAAGCAGCCCATGGACATGCCCAGCGCGGGCTCCACCTTCAAGAGACCTGAAGGCTACTTCGCCGGCAAGCTCGTGGACGATTGTGGCCTAAGAGGCTACAGGATTGGCGATGCAGCGGTCTCAGACAAGCATTGCGGCTTCATCGTGAATCACGGCAACGCCACAGCTGCAGAGGTCTTGGAACTCATCCGCTATGTTCAAAACACTGTGAAAGAGCGCTACGGCGTGATGCTTGAGACCGAGATCAGGATAGTAGGGGAAATGTGAGAAAGACTCTGCTCCCTTTGGGGCTTTTGATAGTACTCTTGGCGCTTTGGCAATGGATCAGTTCAAGAGCATTGATCGCCTTTTGGATAGTTCCTGCCCCGCTGGATGTAGTCAGGGTTTTCACCGAACAACACGCACTGATCTGGCAACACCTCAAGCCCACACTATTAGCGGCGATCAGCGGACTTCTCATCAGCATCGTGATAGGCTCGCTATGCGCAATTCTGATGGACTTCTCCAAGATCTTCAAAGAGATAGTCTATCCCTATCTGATTGTTTCCCAGACTGTTCCCATCATCGCGATCGCACCGATCTTGATAATCTGGTTCGGCTATGGCATCTCATCAAAGATATTCACGGTGATCTTAGTCTGCTTTTTCCCGATTACCTTAGGGCTTTTTGAGGGCTTTCAACAGGTTCAGATTGATCAGATCCGACTGATGAAAGCATTGGGCGCATCTAACTATAAATGCTTCAGATACCTCAAATTACCCGCCAGTTTACCGGGCTTTTTCACAGGGCTAAAGCTTGCCGCTACCTACAGCGTGATGGGCGCAGTGATAGGAGAATGGTTAGGTGGATCAGCCGGACTGGGCATCTACATGACGCGTGCAACGAAATCTTTTCAGACCGCTCATGTCTTTGCCGTGATCGGCGTTATCATCGCGCTTTCCATGGCTCTATTTGGGATAGTGGCGATCTTGGATCGAGTATTCCTCAGCTGGCGCTATCAGCATCACGACGAATATATCGAGCCCAAAAGACAAGCAAAAGCCTGACGCCACCATCCACACAGGGCGAAACTTGAATAGATACAGCTTCGCCCCGTGGCTTCTACACTAACACTAAGCCTTAATTTTTCACAATTTTACACGACTATACACTTATAAAAGAACTATAGGGTTCTCTCCATTCACACCACCGTATTTGATTGGTGAACGGCACCCTCTACTTTTATATAGGAGCCCAAAAGTGAAAATTATGACCAAAAACGCGATTTATTTTTCATCTTGAAAATAGTCAGTTTTTCAAATGACACTTAACACCAAGAGCACCAATATGTTCCACTGATGAATAAAAGTTGAAGATTCTTTAGAGTCAGAAAATGTTATGTAAACTTGATGCGAAAATAAGGATAAAACACCCTACTGTTCAGTCCCTGATAAGTGGTTTCGCCCTCAACTCATGAGCATTATCCCTAAGCCATTTTCTATGAACAAGATGCTGCGGGTCATACTTAGCCAATTCATCATAAAAGTCCGCCGAATGATTTGGATGCCTTAGATGACAAAGTTCATGCAAGATAATATAATCCTGAATCTCAGCCGGAGCCATGATGAGCGCATTTGAAAGCGAGATAGCCCCACGCGATGAACAAGATCCCCACCTACTTTTATTCCACCTCAGCGATATCTTTGAGACAGGAAATCCATGCTCTTTTGCCAGACGTAAACAACGATTGTGCAATGCCTTCGCTCTTTCTGTATAAAAGTCTTTCAAGACCTGATCAGCATAATCTTTAAGCTCGATATTGATAAAAAGCTTGCGATCTTCATGCTCAAATCTCCACGATGCTTCCCCGAGATCGCGATAGTGGATACTAATCCTATCCCCTTGATAGGGAAACTCTTCCCCCTCCAAATACAGTGCTCCACTTGTCTTTTTGCCGGCATGTTCAAGCATCTTCTTTATGCGAACCATATTCTTCTCAATCAAATCCTCAATATACTGATGAGAGGTCCCGATAGGCGCACGCACCTGCAAAGAGCTTCCATCCAACGCTCTGATACCAATACTTTTCCGCTTAGAAAAGATCAGCGAAATATCCGGCTTTTTACTCATATCTTAAAAAAGAAAAAGCCCCGCCGAATGATAATTGACGGGGCATTATAAGTGATTATATTATATGCTCTTATCTGCGATATATTTGATGAGTTTCGAGAGGCTATATACATAAGAGCCCAGCTCGTTATCATACCAGCCACAGATCTTTGCATTCGTGATCGGCACGGCTAATTCCTTATCAGTCTTGATTCCATGCTGTGCGAGCATTGCAGAATCCAGTTCGATAATTCCCGTGCGGGTATGCGTTTCATGCGCTTCGATGGTGATAGCTGCACGGCTTCCGATGAGGTCTGCAGAGACATTTTGTCTTTCTGTATAGACCAGCAAATCCTTTTGACTTCCTTCAGATGCAGCCTTATAGATGTCGTTGATCACCTTGTGATTGAGCACCGGTTCGCCCAGATCGTCCAGCTCGGTAGAAAAGCTCACGTTGAGCGCGATCAGCGAGACGGTATTTGTAGGGATGCGCACGCTATCTGCCATGAAGCCAAAGCGTTTGATCTCAGGCATGACCAGCTCAAGCGCCTTAGTAGCACCGGTTGTGGAGAGGATGATGTTATTCAGCAAGCTGCGATTTTTCCTCAAATCTCCCGTGCCGGTTTTGGGAACGTTATCCAAGATGGACTGCGTATTTGTGGCGGCATGGATTGTGCTCATGGAAGCAGTGAGGATCTTAGAGGTAAGATCATTTTCCAAAAGCGGTTTGATCATGTGTGCCAAGCCGGTGGTGGTGCAAGATGCAGCCGAGATGATATGATGCTCATCCGGGCTATAATCGAGGTGGTTGATGCCATAAATCATAGTAGTTGCATCGTCCGGAGTTTTTGCTGCGCCTTTGATTTTGAAAGGAGCGCTGGCGATGACTTTGATCGCGCCGGCATCCAGATGGCCTCTTATGCAGGGGCCGGTATCCGAGGTTTGTGTGGGATCCAAAAATCTTCCTGTGCAATCTGCAACGATCTTCACACCCTCGTTCAACCAGTTGATATCCTTGGGGCTACGCGCAGTTTTGAGTATCTTGATCGGCATTCCTTCGATTTCGATGATCTGCTTTTCAGCGTCCAAAATCTTTATCTCAGCCTTTTTGCCGACCATGCCGTAGAGGAATTTGTGAATCGAGCCATAAGTGCTGTCCGTTTCGATAGTTTGAATGAGGTCGTCCAGCTTTTTCCCAACTTCACGACCTTGGTTAACAACAATCCCCTCAAAATGTCTGAGGTGCACTTGGTTCCAGAGCAACAGTTTACCAATCCTACCGAGGCTGTTGATCCCCAGTAAGTTTTTGTTTCTCAAGCTCATGTCCATTCTTTTGTTCTCCTTATATTCTTTTTTTTATGAGTTAAATTCTTAAACGAGGCTTTGGACGCTGACCAGCGGATAATGACCCTGATAGATCAACCCGCCCGTGGAGTCCAGAGCGATCTTATCTCCTGCCTTTAGATGCACTTGCCCGATCTTCAGTGTGGACTTTTCTTCATCCACAACCAATTCGCGACAATTCACGATTCCGATAAGTCCCAAACGCGTTGCTGTCACCGCTGCATGCGAAGTGACGCCCCCGCGAGAGGTTAGCAGTCCCTGACTTTCAAAAAGCAATGCCATATCATCGGGAACAGTATCCGGGCGCACTAAGATCAAGGGCTCGCCCAAAGCTTTATATTTCTCTATATCAGATGCATTTACGACAATGATGCCATTTACCACGCCCTTACCGATACCGATTCCGCTTCCGAGCACGACGGGCGGCTTATCCATCTTGCCCAAAACCTTATATTCCGGGCTTTTATGTATGATCTGATTCCGCGTTTGCAGAATGTAAAGATCGCTTTCATTGCTGCCTTCAAAGGTAAATTCAATTTCCTGATGCGGGTAGTTTTTGTCTTGAATCAGCTGTCTTGCATAGAGTAGTAGCCTGCGATAGACCAGCGGAAAGTCCTTCTCCAAGGAGGTATCCAAGCCGCGATGAATGCGCTCCGCCTCCGAAATGGGCATGGTGTGCACGAGTCCGGCAACCACGTCTTCACCCTGTGAGCAAAGCGTGAAGTCTCCATTAAGCAAGATTCCCGGCTCCTTACTCCAATCCGCATAAGTAAATAGCACCCCCGTTCCGCCATCATGCGAGAGATTGCCCAAGACCATCTTTTGGATGATCACGGCGGTGCCCCATTCATTTGCGATGTGTAGTTTCTCGCGATAGAGCCGCGCGCGCTCCATATCCCAGCTGTCAAGCACGTGTGATATCGCCAAGACCAGCTGTGAACGCGGATCTTGCTCAAGCGTAACGTTATAACGCGCAAGCACTTCCTTATAACTATCCACCATGAGGCGCATCTGCTGCGGTGTGAATTGAGTTTTAAGCGTCACATCATAACGCTTTTTATAATCGATCATTACGCCATCAAATTCATCACGTGAGATGCCGTAAGCCATGCCCCAGCTTTGAAGCAGGCGACGATAGCAATCCCACGCCGTCCAACCATAATTCGGACGTTGCGAAAGCTTTTCGGTGATTTCGTCATTAAGCCCAATATTCAGGAAGGTATCCATTGCACCGGGAAGGCTGATCGGAGCGCCTGAGCGAACCGAGAAAAGAAGAGGATTGTCAATATCTCCAAAGCCAAGCCCCGTATAGCGTTCCAGCTTGTTCAAATTCTTCCAAAGCAGTTCATAAAACTCTGCCGAGATATCCGGATGCGCATTGATTATATCGCGATTACTAAAAAGATGTGTGGTGATCACAAAGCCGGGCGGGATAGGGAATTCATATTGATACAAACGCTTGAGGAAGAGAGCTTTGGAGCCCAGAAGTACCTGATTCTCAATGCGCGAATTTCGTGAATAGAGATGAAAGAAAAGCTTATCAGGATCGTAGGAAATTACTTTCACTATATCTTCCTTATCAAAGAGCACACGCATCTCATTCAGGGATTGCAAGATACGCGCGATAAAGCCGTCCAAGCCTTGCACCAAAAACGAGCCGGCAAGCATCTCACGATAAAACTCTTCCGCAAAGATTTCCTTATCTCTGAGGCAACTATCATCCTCACAATTGCGATATTCGCTGAGCTCGCCTAATTGTCTGTCATAAAACCTGTAATAGTATTCATTTATGATTTCATTAACGCTATCTTTCAGCAGGTTGAAGACGTCTATATATTGCGCCAAAGAGAGGTTTGTAATATTCTGAAAAGAGGTAAGCATGGCAAGCGAGGAGCTAAATGAATCACTGATTATCATCTCCTGTTTGAGCGCGATTTCATAGAGCTCAAGGATGCGATTGATGCGCCTTAAGGTCTTACCATTCATATAGTTTAGGTTCAGCTGTCTGATATTGCTGGCAAAGAGACGGCGGATCACATTTTCCAAACGGAAGACCATGCCCATTGCTTCAAGCTTCGCCTCGCGATACATGCCGTACATGGAGGGGATTCCTGCCGCAATATGACGCTTATAATAGATGTTCTCCCAAGCACTTGAAGGTCGCGGATCGAGGATCAAAGTATTCAGCCTGCCAATATATCCCAGCATCTGGCGAATGGAGGAATCATAGTCCTTGCGATTCAGGCTGCTCCTGAGTCTCAGCTGTTCCTTAGTATTAAAAAAGGTGTATCGACTGAGGAAGCGAACAATGTCATAAGGATCAAGATTATATTTATCTTTGAGCAGGAAGTGGCAGTATGATATGAGTTTAAGCCGCTTAGTATAGCTATTTTCTTCAAGATTGCGAAAGAGCACTTCCACTCTCTGCCAAGATAGCGCCAAAAACTCACTTTCGCTGAGATCACTTTCTTTTAGGAACTCACGCGTAATACGCCCTTGCTCAATCGTATCCTTATTTTCATTTTGCAGGAAAATCCACACATCTTCCGGCACCATATCTTTTAGCGGAGCGGGATTTTGGCTCACCCAATAGCTCAGAATTTCCTCGATCAACGTGATCTGAGTATTATTGCTCTCGGTGTGTATCTGCTTGCGCAAGAAGTGTATAAGCCTATCGTTACGGAAGAAAAGCTCGTCCATCTCCGTGCTGGCATCGCGGATCTCACCCTCGGCACCGATCTCGCTAAAGAAGACCGGGAATTGCCTGAGAAGCTGCTTACTCTGCACAAAGATATCTTTCAGATTCGCGTTTAGGAATGCAGAAACATCTTTTTGAAAGAGGTCTGTATCCGAGATGAAAATACCATGTTTGCGTATATTGATGACCGTGAAGGCTAATAACTCTTTATTTTGTATGGGATTGATAGCGATGAGCTCAAGCAAAACGCGCAGATGCTTAACATGATTTTTATCTACATCCAATTGCCAATCCCCGGATATCTTGATCTCGCCGGGAGGAGTGAAACCAAGATCTATCACCTTCTCTAAGATGTGCCTTTTGAGTATGATATGGCTGCCATTTAGCACAGACTTGCTGATGGTAAGCACGCAATCCAGCACTATGCCGATATGCGTAACACTGAGCTTTTTGAGCAGATCAAAAACGTTGTCGATCATCTCATGCACTTCTTCAACGCTCAACTCTTTATAAAGCGATGCCAGTTGATGGTTTAAGTCCCAAAGTAGATGCTCGATAAGGTTTTGCATGGCGGGCAAGCCTAAGAGGTGGATGATATATTGGATGCGATGGCTCAGCGTCTTAAATTCTCGGATAAAATCTCTATGCAGAGTAGCGATCTCGGTGAATGCGGGAACTATTTTGAGCTGAGAGACATCCTCGGCTTCCTTGATGGTCTGAAGCCAAAAGTCATAAAATCCGGGAGTGGGAACCGATGAGGTATCCATCTCTTCATCAGGGTTTTGCAAGGCTTCAAGCCACGCGCCGATATCGGTGCTTTCTTGCCAATAGCGTAGGTTTTCAGCCAATACAGTTTTAAGCAATTCAAGGCATCTCTGCGGCTGTTCACAACGCTTTGCAAGCTCTATCAAAAGCTTGCGAGAGGTGCTGCTGAGGCGAATGAATTGCTGCATATTTTCTTCAATCAGCTCTTGCAGGAAGGAGACTATGGAATCGCAGATCAAAATTCCATCTTGTTCGCAAAGGGTGAGCGCAAACTCCATATAGTCTTGAAATAGGCCTTTACGCACTTCTTCCGTCTTAGCAAGATTTTCGGCTTTTCTATAAAGATGAAGTAAAACGGAGAGGACTTTAGCGGGCTCTTCTCTCGAGCAAAACCACCATAGATCGCCGAGAATACTGGTTCTCATGAGCTTGAGCGCGACGCCGATATTTACGAAGGGGTGATATAATTCATCCAAAAAATTACGCAAACGCTGGTTTACACCAAAGAAGTCCTTTGAAAGCGAAAGCAGCCACTTAGCAGGCTCATCCAGTTCGATTTCGCCTACTTGTGTAGCCTGAAGATTAACGGCTAATGCCTTGGATTCGATTCCGTCCACATCCTCATCCTTGAATTATTTTTTGGGTTGAATCTGACTTGCAGGATATATTAGCGGCTTATATTTGTCAAGTGCTTTCCCCGCTTTTCTTGCTGCGCTTTTCGCTCTTTGTGCATAATTCCTGGAAGCCCGCCGTTTAACTCACTATCCTGAATAGCTTTCATCCATGCTCCATCATCGCTTTCTTATACATTTCTGCTATAGATGTGGTCATGATGTGGTCATGGCGATGAGCGTATCATGACCATATCATCACCAATATCCAATAGGGAAGCATGCCCCGAAAGCCGCATCTGTCCAGCATAAAAGAGGCTTTAATAATAATGCAAACAAAAAATCGGTCAAATTACTTGACTGAAAAGCGCTTCATCAAATAGATTGAACTCTTATAAAGGAGAGTGAAAATGAAAGTAGATACAGTGATAATTAATGCAAGAGAAATCGCTACGGTGAGTAGCGGCGGTAAAGCCAAATATGGCAAAGAAATGAGTGATGCCGGAATAATCAAAAATGCAGGCATCGCCATCAAAGATGGAAAGATAATTGAGATAGCAGATTCCAAAGTAATAGAAGATAAATATAGCTGGGATATGATGATAGATGCAAGCGGCAAGATCATCACGCCCGGATTTGTGGATAGCCACAGCCACCCCGTTTTCGTGCATACTCGCGAGGATGAATTTGCCATGCGCTTGGAAGGTAAAAGCTATGTTGATATAGCTCTTGCAGGTGGTGGGATACGCAGCAGCATAGCCTCGGTTTTGGCTGCAAGCGAAGAGGAATTGGTGGAGCTAAGCATTCCGCGCATAGAAAAGATGATTGCGCTGGGAACCACAACCCTCGAAGCGAAAAGCGGTTATGGACTTACCACAGAGAGCGAACTGAAACAGCTCAGAGCCATTCAAAAGCTGGACGATATCATGCCTATAGACATAATTCCCACTTTCATGGGCGCGCATGAATACCCGGCTGAATATAAGGACGATCACGAGGCTTTCATCAAGATTTTGATAGAGGAAATGATCCCCGCGGTGATGGAGCAAGGCATAGCTAAGTTCTGCGATATTTTCACAGAAGCTCACGTTTATAGCATAGAAGAATCGCGTAGAATACTCAGTGCCGCAAAAGAGGCAGGCTTGCAGCTCAAGATGCACGCTGATGAGATAGAAAGCATCGGTGGTGCGGAACTTGCCGCAGAAATGGGCTGCATCTCGGCAGATCATCTTGGCGCGGCTTCGGATGAAGGCATCAAGGCTATGAAGGAAGCGGGCGTGATTCCCGTTCTCTTGCCTGCAACTCTATTTTCACTGAGATCAAAGACTTATGCGCGTGGACGCAAGATGATAGAAGAAGGTCTGCCCGTCGCGATTGCCACGGACTATAATCCCGGAAGCTGTAATTGCGATAGCATGCCGCTCACGATGAGCATCGCCTCTTTGCAGATGGGACTTTCGCCGGTTGAATCTCTTTGCGCTGCAACGATTAACGCTGCCTGCGCTTTGGGGATGGAAGATAGCGTTGGCTCCTTGGAAGCAGGTAAGCTCGCCGATCTGATCATCTGGGATATGCCGAGCTTGAATTTCATTCCTTATCACCTGGGCTCTTCGCACATTCTGCGTGTAATGAAGCGCGGTAAGACCATACATTTGGCGCAGTAAACCATGAACGTAAATAGTTTTGTCACCGAAAAAGTAATCAATCAATCACAGCGTTTTGTGATCTATAAAGCCAAAAGGCGCAGTGATGACGAGCTGGTTCTGATCAAGACCCTTGCTGCCGAAACGAGTGCAGATAATATCTTAGCTAAAAGCTTGAAAAGTGAGGCAGAAGCGGCAATTAAGCTCAATCATCCTGCGATGAGAAAAGGCTTTAGCTTTTTGGGCGAGGAATCTACTCCTGCCTTCGTATCTGAATATATTTCCGGTATGTCTTTGGCGGAATATCTCCTGCAAAATGACGGCAGGGCAAAGCTTGAGCAGAGCCTTAACTGGGCGCGTGATATCCTGCATGCATTGATTTATGCGGAAGAGCAGGGCTACCATCATTCAAATCTGAATCCATATAACATCATAATTGATGAAGGGGGAAAGCTTTACCTCATTGGATTCGGCAAAGAACGCGAGGCTTGGCGTCATTCCGAGGGCAACCCGCGCTATCACTTTCCGCTTTTGTATGTAGCACCGGAAACCTATAAGGGCTCGATAATTAAAGCCAATTCAGATGTGTATTCTTGGGCGGTGATATTATATCAGGCGCTTTGCGGGCATTTGCCTTGGCGTTTGGATAGCTTCAGCTCGCCGGAAGAGAATAAGGGTCAAAGCCTTACGCGCGGCGTGATCTTGCCGGATAGCGATAAGGTTCCCGATTGGCTTTATTCCGTTTTGCTGGCTTGCCTCAAAAACGATCCGGACGATAGGGTGGAGAGCAATCTCGCGCTCTTGGAGCTGCTCAAGATGGAGTCCATTGATTTTGATTGGGACATCGTACCTTTTGAGGAGCCGGAGGAAGAGGAAGCCGAGGCGGTGATGGAAGAATCAGAGGAGCCTGAGGAAGAAGAGATTTTGCCTGTTGAAGCTGAGGAAGTTCCGTCTGAGCCCGATCTTGAAGAGGAAGAAGAGCCGGAGATTGAGGAAGCCCCTGAGCCCGCCTATGATCCGGAAACTCCAATTCATGAACCTTATCAAGAGCCTCCCGCAATTGATGAAGAAGAGATAGATACGCTCGCCTTAGATGAAACCGTGCCGGAAATCACCGAAGACCCCGTTTCATTCACTATCATGGACGAAGTGACCGATGCCGAAGAGATAGAAGAAATCGAGGATATCATTGATCTCGTCGAAGAGGAAATCATCCCTGAAGAGGAGATATATGAAGAGCCTGAAAGCAGCGCAGTAGAGCCCTTTGAGGAGCCTCAGCAAGAGACTTTTGAGCCGGAAGAGCCTGAGGAAACTGCTCCCGCGCCGGAAACTCCAGTCTATACAGTTCCCTCAGCCGATGAAGCTGAATATAAGAGCAAGGATCTCGGAAATATGAGAAAAATATTTTTAATACTTTTGGCAGTCAGCGTCGTTCTCGTCGCCATTTTGGGAATACAGAAATACCTGGAAAATCGTGAGACAAGGCAAGGCGAGATATATGATCCTGAGCCAGATATCGAAGTCGTGGTAGAGCAAACTATTAAGAACCAGGAGCTTAGCATGGTAACGGTCAGAGCTGATACCCTCGTAATGGGAAGCATCAGTCCTGAGGCAAATGACGACGAATTTCCCTTGCTTGTGCTTGAAGTGCCGTCATTTATGATCATGCCCACAGAGCTTACTCAAAAGCAGTGGATGATGGTAAACAAAGAAAATCCATCGCTGTTTAAGGGTGATAATCTGCCGGTTGAAAACGTGTCCTTCTTTGACGCAATCGAATATTGCAATGCAAAGAGCGAGCTTGATGGCTTTACGCCTGCCTATGATTATCACGGCTCGGAGATCGTATGTAATTTTGATGCCGATGGTTATCGCTTGCCCACCGAGGCGGAGTGGGAGCTGGCTGCAAAAGGCGGAGAAGGAAAAGAAAGCAAGAGCTATAGCGGCTCCGAAGATGCGCTCAGAGCCGGTTGGTTTGCCGAAAACTCTGACGGGGGTAGCCATAGGGTGCGCGAAAAAGCAGCTAATGAATTAGGTTTGTATGACATGAGCGGCAACGTAGCAGAATGGGTGTGGAACTGGTATAGCCCTTATAGTACAGGTTTTATCGACACCTTTGCCGGACCTCATGAGGGGCGAGATCGCGTCATTCGCGGAGGCAGCTGGTATCATGGCGGAAACATGATGAGGGTCTCTGCGCGTAGCTTTGCAAAGCCTTATATCAGAAGATCATACATTGGCTTCAGATTGGTTCGCAGCATCAGATAATAATTAATCTATCAAGATTAAAAAGAGAGACTTTCGGAGGGGAACCGAAAGTCTCTTTTGATTGATGCCTTGGCGCTATTCAAGGAGGAGGGCGCCAAAGCTTGGGAAGGGAAATTAGTCTAAGGCCTTCAGGAAGCTTGGAACATCGGTTCTCAAAGCTTTAATTCTGTTTACCTCTTCGCTGTCTTCATCAGCTGTTTGCTCGGCTTTATCAGGTTTGTAAAGGTCGAGTTTTTTAAGGATCTCTTCCGGGGTGGGTTCATCGACATAAGAAGTCTCATCACTGACGGTTTTGGTGGGCGAGGCTATGTCAAAACTGGGAAAGCTGAAGTCGTTTTCTACACTTTCCGCTTTTGAAACACCGGTAGCGATGATGGTGACGGCAATCTTGCCAGCCATGTTTTCATCGATAATCACGCCCATAAAGATGTTTGTATCCTTTCCTGTTTCGTTTACTATAACGCTGTTTACTTCCTCAAATTCGCTCATGAGCAGGTCTTCGCCGATGGTGATATTAAGCAGCAAGGCTTTGCATCCTGCGAGATTGATATCCGACAAGAGAGGGTTTGAAATAGCGTTGCGAGCTGCGTTTATAGCTCGGTTTTCGCCTTCGGCAACTCCACTGCCCATAAGAGCATAGCCCATGTTTTGCATCACCGCTTTCACGTCTGCAAAGTCCACGTTTATAAATCCGTTGATGGTGATGATATCGCTCACCGCCCTCGCCGCTTCATGCAAAATCTGGTTCGCATTGTGAAAAGCTTCATTAAAGCGCACATCGCCGTAGATCTCACAAAGTTTCTCGTTTGGTATCACGATGAGGGTGTCCACATATTCCGAAAGGTGTTTGATGCCGTGTTCCGCATTCTGAGCGCGTCTGCTGCCTTCAAAAGAGAAGGGTGTGGAAACGATGCCAAGGGTCAATATGCCCATTTCGCGAGCGATCTTGGCAATGATGGGAGCTGCTCCCGTTCCCGTTCCGCCTCCCATTCCGGCTGCGATGAAGACCATGTCTGCACCTTCTAAGTGTGCCTTGATTTCGTCCTTGGATTCCTCGGCGCTGCGTGAGCCCAATTCGGGATCAGCACCGGTTCCCAGTCCGCGAGTAAGCTTGCGTCCTATTTGGAGTTTCATCTTAGCTTTTGATTTGTTTAAGTCGCCGTTATCGGTGTTTGCAGCGATGAATTCTACGTTCTCCAGATTGTTGTCAATCATGGCATTTATGGCATTACCGCCGGCACCGCCGACGCCTACGATCTTGATATTTGTTCCGGCAAAGCTTTTGTTATCGTCAAATTCAAGCATAATAACTCCCTTATTTGAAATCCTTTATAATGTTTTTAATCTTTTCCCATATTTTGCTGTTGCTGATGTTGCCCAGCGCGATGCTACGTCCGCTGCTTTCATGCTCGAAACCCATTGCGTAATATAGCATTCCAACCAGGGTGGCAAAGGCGGGATCGTCCAAAGTTTCTACTCCTGAGGAAAATCTCGAGAGATCAGGTCTGGCGATCTTTACTTGTAAGTTAAAAGAGCGGTGTAGGGCGAGGTCTATCCCTTCGAGCTTGGCGCTGCCTCCAGTGAGAATAATGCCGGCGGTGACGAGCTCCGGGGTGTAAAAATCTTTACATTTATCATAGGCTAAGCTCAGCATTTCCTGCACTCTATGCTCTATGATTTGGCTTACTTGCACCTGCTTTCTCTTGGTGCCTGTTCTGCCGCTTATGCCTTCCACTTCGATCTCTAAAGAGTCGTCAACGCGTTCGGCTACGGCGTGTCCAAATTGTTTCTTTATATATTCTGCGTTATTGATAGTCGTTTTTAAGAGTATGGCGAGGTCTTCGGTGATGGCTGTGCCTGCCATGGGGATCATGAAGATGTTTTCCAAAGAGCCGCGATCGTAGATGGAGATGTCGCACGCGCCTCCGCCTATGTCCATCATGATTGCGCCCAGCCTTCTCTCGTCTTCGGAGAGCACGCTATGGCTGAGGGCAACGTGGTTTGAAACAAAGTTTTCAGGCAGAATCTCGTGTCCGGAAAGCTCTATGCACTTGGTGATATTGCGCAAGGGCGTGAGGTCGCCGAGGATGGTTAGAACCTTTGCCGTGAGATGAAAACCGTTCATGTTCAAGGGATTGCGAATGTTATCCTGCGAGTCGATGATATAATCGTGGGGGATGCCGTGCAATATCTTGTGTCTTTCATAGCCTTTTTGGATCTTAACGCTGTTCATGGCATCGTTTATCACCTGATCGAGGTGTTCGTCCAAGATCTCCCCGGGTTCACTGGGATTCTCGCTGGGGATGGCTATTCTACCGTCTCCCACCTGTGTTCTGATGTGTTCGCCGGTGATGTTTGAATAGATGTTTGCGGCAGAGCATTCGGCGGCACTTTCAGCATCGCTTATAGATTTGCCTATGCATTCGGAAAGAGCCTGAATGTCTGTCACCACGCCCTTATCAATGCCATCTGAGGGCTGTTGTCCAATGCCTAAAAGTTCAATTGTCGAGTCCTTCTTGGTGCGGGCGATAGCCGTTCTCACCATGGAAGACCCGATGTCTAAAGCTGTAATCACGCTGCTTTTCATCTTTCTGCTCCCTTAACAACGACCTGGTTTTCAAAACGCAGATCAACGACCTTGTTTCTCGAAATGTTGCCGTTATCTTGAACAAATTGATAACGCTTAAGTTGGGTTGCCATGTCTTCCTCGGAGGGGATAATCCGCGTTCCGTAGCGCGCGTCTATCATATAAACCGTGTTGTCTATCAAGTAATACTCCGAGATAATCGGCAGATAGTCGGAGGCTTCTTGAACAACTCTTTTGTGCATGGCAATAACCTTGTTCAGATCAGCCTTTTTAAGCCGAACTCCGCTTTTGAGCTGCTCGTCCGTATAATACGAGCTAAAAATAGGAATGTCTTCATTGGCGATCGGGCTATAGCTTTTCATTACAATCGCTTCGGAATCGATGGGGTAGAGGCGGCCTTCATAGCTTTTCACATATAAAAAGGCCTTTCTTTCGTTGATTGTAAGCCTGATCGTGGCGGGGATCCTGCGTCTTACTTTCACGCTCTTGATGCGGGAAAAGTCGTTCAGCTTTGCAGCAATCTCACGTGTAGGCACTTTGAAAAGGTTTGTTCCGATGTGTTGATTGCATGTTTCATAGATCAGCGAATCGGGCACGACGAGGTTTCCCGTGATATTTATGTGCTTAACTTCCAGCCAGGGTAAATGAAGCATAAAATAGAAGATACCAAGCCCTAAAGCGAGGATCGCCATCAGACTGAGAGCAAAGAAGATATAATACCTGCTGTTGCCTCTGCGTTTTTTGTGCTTCATCATCCATTCCTTTTATATTCAATGACTTACCGATCTCGCTCTTTGCGAAAATCGAGGGTCAAGTGTATTTCTCACAACTCTTTTAGTCTTTAGGGTTTGTGTCAACATCTTTTTTCAGTTCTTGTAAGATTTCTTCGCCATATTGCCAAATGTTGCCTGCGCCGAGCGTAACGAGTAGGTCGCCGGGCTTGAGAATAGCCAGTGTATCCTTCACTATCGATGCGTTTTTATCTATCACTTTTACCATCTTATGTCCGCTTTGTACGGCTACATCGGCGATGAGTTTGGAATCCACGCCGGGGATGGGCTTCTCGCGAGCGGGATAAATGGGTGCAACGATAAGGCAATCGCAGCTGAAGAATGCTTTGCCGAATTGCTCGTAAAGATCGCGCGTTCGGGAATATAGGTGTGGCTGGAATAGTGCGACAATGCGCCTATCCACACTATCTTTGAAGGCTTCCAACGTTGCTAAAATCTCGGTGGGGTGGTGGGCATAATCGTCATAGACGATGATATCTTGGGCGTCGCCTTTGTGCTCGAAGCGGCGATATACTCCGCTGAATGCTGCCATTCCTTCTTGTATGTGCTTGAAGGGGATGTCCAGTTCGAGGCCTAAAGCGCAGGCGAGAAGCGAGTTCTGTATGTTGTGCCTGCCGGTGACGTCCATGGTTATACGTCCCAGTTTATATCCTTTAAAAGTGAGGTCATAAGAGGCTTTGAAGTCCTTTAAATCTAAGTTTACGGCTTGCACATCTGCTTGTCGCGAGAATCCGTAAGTGATGATGCGCTTTTGTATGCTCGGCAAGATGGCTTGAACGCCGGGGTCATCAAGACAGGCTATCACGCTGCCGAAGAAGGGGACCTTGTTTGCATATTCTATGAAAGCACCTTTGATATCATCGAGGTTACGATAGCAATCAAGATGGTCTTCATCCACGTTTGTAATGCCGGCTATGCAGGGCGTGAGCGAGAGGAAGGAGTGGTCATATTCATCTGCTTCTACCACGATGTAATTGCCGGAGCCCATCACGTTGTTAGATCCGAAATTCTTGACCTTTCCGCCTACTATGATGGTGGGATCCAATCCTGCGGCTTCGAGAACGAGTCCCGCCATGGAGGTGCTGGTGGTCTTGCCATGCGTTCCTGCAATGCCTATGGAAAAGCTCATGCGCGTGATCTCGGCAAGCATCTCGGCACGTCTGATCACGGGTATCTTCAGCGCTTTTGCTGCTACGATCTCGGCATTGTCGTCCATTACGGCAGAGGATTTTACTACCACGTCTGCATCGTGTATGAGTGCGGGATCGTGGCCTTCATTCACTGTTATGCCACGCTTTTCCAGGTGGGCTGTGATCTCTGTCTTCTTGAGGTCAGAGCCGCTGATTTCCAGTCCTTGATTGTGCAGGAATTCGGCTATGCCGCTCATGCCGATTCCGCCAATGCCGATGAAATGTATCTTCTTTGTTCTGCCAAGCATCTTATTCTCCTTCAAAAGTATCTAAAATATCTTGAGTTATGTTCTCTGCCGCATTGTTTTCGGGCAGCTTATCTAAAGCATGTTTGAGAGCAAGCAAATCTGCGCTGCGTATTTGTGCAAGTAGAAAGTTTGGGGTGAGTTCGCTTTGGGGTAAAAGAATTGCAGCTTGCTTCTTTTCTTGTGCCAGAGCGTTGTAATATTGATGGTTTGCAGCGGCGGTGGGGAGCGGGATCATGATCGCGGGAAGCTTTGCTCTTTCCAACTCTGCCGTGGTTATTGCACCGGCGCGGGTGATGGCAAGATCAGCTCTGCTCATCATCTCGTTCATCTGCATGGTGAAATCGAACATATATAGCCCTTCTTTGCCCTTGAAGCGCTCTGAGAACTCGCTGTAGCTGTTTCTGCCCGTTTGCCAGAGTATTTGCCAACCTTCCTCTAAGAGCTCGTCTAATGCGCCTGCTAAGGCCTCATTGATGGCAAGCGAGCCTTGAGAGCCGCCGGTGATAAGAAGTGTCTTCCTGTCGTCCTCTAAACCAAGTTCACTAAGGGAAAAGTCTTTTGCCAAGGCTTTCTCTTGTATGGGAATACCGAGATTCTTCATGTCTGCTTTCTTGATGAAAGTGCGAGTATCTTCAAAAGAGATGTAGAGCCGCCTGAGCTTGGAGGCTATCTTGCGCGTCACCAAGCCGGGATAAGAGTTGCTTTCATGTAGGAAACAGGGGATCTTACACAGTATCGCTGCGATGATCACGGGACCGGATACAAAACCGCCGGTTCCGATCACTGCATCTATCTTCTCTTCTCTTAGTATCTTCTTACAGTGGATCACGCTTTCAGCAAGAAAGTAGGGGAAAGCTAGGTTGCTCAGCGAGAGCTTACGATAGAGCTTGCGCACGCGGATTGTGTGAAAGGGATAGCCCTCATTCTTGCTGAGTCTATCTTCAATGCCGTCTTTATTGCCGATGAAAATGCAGTCATGACCATGCTTTTGCAGTTCTTTAGCAAGGGCAAGAGCCGGGACTACATGTCCGCCCGTGCCGCCTGCACCAAATGCGAATCTCATACCTTCCTCCTATTTGCGCTGATGTTTAAAATCACGCCCATTGCAGCGCTATCCATGAGCAATGCCGAACCGCCATAGCTGATAAATGGCAATGTATTTCCCGTGGGCGGCAATATACTCATCGCCACGCCTGTGTTTACCAGTACATTGCAATAGACGTTCATAGCCATGCCTGCGCAGAGCAGTTTTAAGTAAAGGTCTTCTTGTTTGAAAGATATTCTCATGGCGGCAAAAAAGATTGCGCTATGCAGGAAGAAGACGAGTATTGCGCCCATGAAACCCGCTTCTTCGCCTATGATGGTGTAAACGTAGTCTGTTCTGGCTTCGGGGAGGTAATAGTGCTTTGCTCTGCCTCGCGCGATGCCCGTGCCCATAATGCCTCCGCTGGTCAGCGCAATCAGGCTTTCGCGCACCTGATAGTCTCCGCTGCCTGATTCCGAGAGGTCTCGCTCTTTGAAAAACAAGCTGTATCTCTTATATGTATCCATCCTGTTTGCACGATAGCTATCGCCTTTCTTGATAATGAGCACTCCGCCAAGCATCGCCACTACCAGGATGAGCGCAAGTATTCGCTTCCTTATTCCTGCATAAAAGAGCATGCCCAAGAGCGTCATTCCACCGATGATGATGGTAGAAAGGTGTTTCTCTGCAAAGATGAGCCCAAAAACTATGGCAGTGAGCAAGGTAAGCGCCGGAAAGTTCTCCATAAAGCGCATGATATTGGTAGTGTTTTGCAAAATCTCCTGCTTGTCTGCGAGAATATTTGCATAGAAAAAGACAAGAGCAACACGCGCAAAGAAAGAGGGCTGAAAGCTGATGAAACCAAGGCTTATCTGCCTGGTTGCGCCCTTGATAGTAGAGCCTTTTACCAGCACAAAGATCAGCATTGCAATGGAAAGATAGACCAGCCAAGTGTTCATGAACCTCAGCTTCTCAAATTCAAAGAAATATACGATGAGCACAGCGAAGAGCCATGAGACCATCAAGTAGATCAGATGCTTATAGAAGTAGGTCATAGAGCTTTGCACGGAGGATATGTCCACCATCACGATGAGTCCTATCACGCAGAGCAAGAAGTAGCCCCAAAAGACCGTGCGGTCGTAGCCTACAACATAAGTGTTAAATCTGTTCTTTTTCACTTTTCAGTTCCCATACTATCTTCTTGAAATAATCACCGCGCTCTTCAAAGCTTGAAAAGCGGTCGAAGCTGGCGCAAGCAGGGCTTAGCACAACGCTCTCACCATGCTGAGCATCTTCAAAGGCACGTCGCACTGATTGGGCGAAGTCTTCCTCTATCGTCATGGGAAGCTTACCCTGCCATGCCTCACGCATCTGAGGGATGGTATCGCCTGTTATATATATCTTTGCTGTATGTTCTTTTAGTTCATCGGTGAGCAGGCTGAAATCTTCGCCTTTGTCCGAGCCTCCGAGTATGAGGCGGATGGGACGCTCGAAGGACTTTAGCGCACAACGCACAGAGTCTGTATTAGTAGCCTTTGAATCGTTATAAAAAGATATGCCGTTAATAGTAGTGACATATTCCAAACGATGTGCAAGCGAGGGGAAAGTGAGCGCGGCTTCATAAGCTTGCTGTAGCTCCAGTCCCAATGCCTTGATGATAAGCAGTGCCGCCATGAGGTTTTGATGATTGTGCGGCCCCTTGATGAGAAGTTTTTCAAGATCAAAGCTATCTTGCCCGATCTGCACACTTCTGCCACTGACAAAGGCGTCTGCAGTACTATCAGCCAGCGAGAAGCTCAGCATCTTACCCGGCTTTGCACAAAGATGCTTAAGAGTCTCTGCACAATCTTTGTTGATGATGCCAAAGCCGCTCTCGGATTGATATTTAAAGATGCTCGTTTTGCTGAAAGCATAGTCATCAAAGCCCTCATAACGATTCAGGTGATCCGGCGTGATATTCAAGAGCGCCGCAACTTCAGGCTTGAAACTGCTAATAAGATCCAGCTGGAAGCTGCTGATCTCGAGTATGATATAATCTATCCCCGACTTTTCTATGGGAAAGCTGCTGAATGCCGCGCCAATATTGCCGGCAAGTATAGTTGATTTTCCCATGTTCTTTAATATGTGATGCACGAGGCTTACAGTGGTGCTCTTACCATTGGAGCCCGTCACGGCGATGATCTTGCTATCTTTTGCCTTGATTCTATAGCCAAATTCTATCTCCGAGATCATCTCGATCCCGCGCTTTTTGCCTTCTTTGATGATGGGCACATCCAGCGGGATGCCGGGACTAACTATCCAAGAGTCATATTCAAAGAGCTTCTCTGAATGCAGGCCTAATTCATGCGGAAAGTCGTCAAGAAACTCGGTAGTTTCTGTATCCAGTGGCTTTGCACTAAGCTCACTGATAAAGGGACACAGCCCCAGTTCGCGGAGCTTCTTCGCCGCCGCAATTCCACTACGCGCCAGCCCTAATACGGCATATTTCTTATTCTTATCTAACACAGATGCTCCCTTTACCTTAGCTTGATGGTGCTCAGCCCAAAAGCCACCAAGAGCATAGCGACGATATAAAAGCGCATTACTATCTTGGTTTCGTGCAAACCTTTTAGCTCATAGTGATGATGAATAGGCGCACAGAGGAACACACGCCGCCCCTGACCATATTTTTTCTTTGTATATTTAAACCAATACCTTTGCAGGATAACGCTAAAGGTTTCAAAGACAAAGATAAAGCCGATGATCAGTAGGAATATTTGCTCTTTGAGAAGCACGGAGATCACGGCCAGGATGCCGCCCAGCGCCAGAGAGCCCGTATCGCCCATAAAGATCTGCGCCGGATAGCTATTATACCACAAAAAGCCCATGAGAGCACCGATGAGGGCAGAGATGAAGACCGTGAGCTCGCCCGCATTAGGGATGAACTCCAGATTTAGATAATCCGCCGCCACAAAGTGTCCTTTAAGATAGCTCATGATGCCCAGCCCCAAGGCGGCGATAGCCAGCGTTCCAGCCGCCAGCCCATCCAGGCCATCGGTGAGGTTTACCGCATTGGAACTTCCCGTAATCATAAATATGACGAATGGAATAAAGAGCCAGCCCAAAGGCAGGATGAGTCCTTTAAAGAAAGGTATTTGCAAGTTTGTGATATTGGCATCCGAGGAGCTGAAATAGATGGCGAGCGTGAGTATGAGCGCGACACCGATCTGCCCCCAGAGTTTATATTTAGGCACCAGCCCCTTTTTAGATTTCACAAAGTTTTTAAGATAGTCGTCCAAGAAGCCTAGCGTTCCCAGCCCCAAGGTGCTGAGATACATCATGAGTATCGCCGGATTGGTAAGTATGTTCCAAAACAGCGATGAAAGCATGAGCCCCACGAGTATGATGATCCCTCCCATGGTGGGCGTTCCCGCTTTGATCTTATGTTTTTCCGGCATATCTTCGTCAATGGTCTCCACTGCGTTACCCCTTTTCAGAGCATTGATGATGGGCGGGCCCAAGAACAAAGTAAAGATCAGTGCAGTGATGAAAGCGCCTATGGATCTGAATGTGACATAGCGAAATACGTTAAATACTATGGAATATTTTGCCAGCGGATAAAGAAGGTGATAGAGCATTATTCTTCTCCTAAAAGGTGGGCTAATATTTTAAAGAGTTTCATCCCGTTCGAGGCCTTAAGCAGGATCACAGCCGGCTTTGGCAGCTGAGGGAAACGATCAAGCAGAGCAAAAACATCCTCAAAGTGTCGTGCAGCATCCTGCTGATAGCTTTTTGCATATTTACCAATGCTATAGATCTCATCATGCCCGCTTTCTGCAAAGATTGCGCCTATCATCTCATGATAAAGCTCCGCACTCTCGCCCAGTTCCAACATATCGCCCGCAAAGGCAATGTGGGGGAGATCCGGCTCATAATCGCGCCAAAATTCGATAGCCGCCTGCATGGAAACAGGATTTGCATTATAACAATCAATGATGACAATTCTGCCGTCTATCTCTCTGATTTGCATGCGCATATCCATCATGATCTTTTGCGAGAGAGCGGCTTGGATATCATCCGCATCCAGCCCCAAGCGTAGCGCCAAACAGATGGCGAATGATGCATTGATGGCAAAATGCGGCGCAAGATAGGGGATATGCCAAGTTCTTTCGCCGAGGTCAAAGCTGAGACCATCATCGCCGCGCAAGACATTCTGTATTCTGCAATCCGCATGAGGCGCAAAGCCCACTCCCACCGCGCTATCTCTATATATCTCAAAGCGCGGATCATCAGCGGGATACAGCCTTATCTGCAAAGCTCTTTGAAAGAGGTCGGTCTTTTCTTTAAACACTCCGTCTTCATCTTTGAAATACTGCAAGTGCGAAGGTCCGACATTCAGGATCAGCCCCGCATCCGGAGTGATGGTATTTGCCAAGAGATCAATCTCACCGAGGTGATTGCTACCGATCTCAAAAATGGCATATTTATCTGTGGGACACACACGCAGGATGGTCTTTGTGAGCCCGATTATATTATTTTCGTTTTTACTTGTCTTCAGCACATCTGCTTTATATGAAAAGACTTGTGCAATGAGCTCTTTAACGCTGGTCTTGCCCGTAGAGCCCGTGATCGCGATCTTATAGATCTCAAACATCTGCAGATATTTTTGCATGAGCAGAGCCATGAGCGTCTCGGGCGAAGGAGCTTGAATGAGCCCGGCAGCCTCGATTTCTTTTGAACAAATAACGCTATTGGAAGGATCTGAGAGCACGTCCTCCACGAAGTCGTTCCCGTCGAAGTTCTCACCTTTGATGGCGATGAACAGTGAATGCGGGCGCAAGGTTCGCGTATCCGTAGAGAGATTACGCAGGGTCTTAGGCGCGCGATATCCCTCACCTGTAGGCTCTTCTTCCATCATTATCTTCAAGAGAAGCTCGTCAAAGGGCAGGATGAGTTCATCTTCATGCTTGCTCTCAGAAAGCTCTTGCAGAACCTCTTTCGCTGCAAGTTTATCATCAAAATCGTGTCGAACACCTTCTATTTCTTGATAGTTTTCGTGCCCTTTGCCACAGATGAGAACTATATCTCCCTCAGCGGCGAGGCGAATGGCAGCCTCTATTGCCGCCTTTCTATCGCGCGTGATCCACCAAGGAAGTATCCAAGATGAATCTCTAACCATATCATATATAATGCGATCGGGATTTTCATTACGAGGATTATCGTCTGTGATGATGACCGCATCGCTTCCGCCGAGAGCTGCTTTAAGCATGAGCGGACGCTTGAGTTTATCGCGATTGCCGCCTGCACCGACCACGCTGATGATGCGCCTATGCGGCAGCCTGCCAATGCTTTTGAGCAAACTGATCAGCGCCTCGGGCGTGTGCGCGTAATCAATATATATGCCTATTTCGCGATCGTTTTCAAGAGGCTCCAGCCTGCCCTGCACGGGGATGAGCGCGCTCGACCACTCACTAATCTGCGTAAGAGAATGCCCGCTAAAGTGCATTGCCGCAATGGCAAGCGCAAGATTATCTATATTAAAATATCCGATCAAGGGACTGGATATGGCGACCATTGCCTCTTTGCTTATCAAGTCAAAACTGCTGGCTTCCAAGCTGCTAAACATATTAGAGATCACCAGATCAGCATGAGTTTCCTCGCCTATGCAATAGACCTGTCTCTCAGCCTTTTTGAGCCTGAAGCATATCTCTTCACCGCGGGCGTCATCACCATTGATAATCGAAGTCTTCGCACGCTTAAAGAGCAAATATTTCGCCTCAAAATAGTCATCCATATCCTTGTGAAAGTCAAGATGATCCTGACTAAAATTACTAAAGAGAGCATAGTCGAAATCTATGCCATAAACCCTATCGAGACTGAGCGCGTGGGATGAAACCTCCATCGCCACATGCGTCACGCCTTTCCTGATCATATGAGTAAATATCTCATTGAGTTCCAATATATCCGGCGTAGTATGGGCTGTGCTAAAGCTTTCATCTTCAATCTTATAGCCCATTGTTCCGATCCAGCCCGTCTTATATCCGGCAGCCCTGAGCAATTGAAAGAGCATTAGTGAAGCGGTGGTCTTGCCATTTGTGCCTGTAAAACCAAAGAGCGTAAGCTTCGCGCCGGGATCGTGATAAGAGAGCTTAGCATACAGCGCCGCCGCTTTTCTGCTATCGGTCACTTGAATATTACACTCTTTACTTTCGCCGATGATGAGCACAGCACCGGCTCTCTTTGCCGCGGCGATGTGATCGTGTCCGTCAAAGTTCTCACCCTTGATAGCCACGAATGCCGAGAGTGAGCTGATCTTACGCGTATCGACTGCCAAAACAGGCAGATGTTCAAAATTGCAACACACGGAATCCGAGATATAGATACCGTGTTCTTTATATAGTTCTAAAAGCTTATTTGTCATAGTGATGCCTCCAGGATACAGACGCTGTTTTTCGATATACGCGAGCCGGGCAAGAGCGATTGTTTACGAACGATTCCGCTGCCATTGATGCGAACCTCCAGGCCTTCCCTTGCCGCTGCATCCACAGCTTTGCGCAGGGTGAGGCCTCGTAGATCGGGCATTAGTCCCTTAACGATGGTCTTAGCATCTTCAGGATTATCGCCTTTGCCTATCTTGAGCGTGATGGGATGGTTTTTATCCACGCTTATCCCTGCTTTGGGGAATTGATCTACCACCACGGATGCGCTATCCGGCCCTTCCAATTTATATAAAAAACCATAACTATTGAGGTTTGATTGAGCATTTGAGATGTCCATGCCCACCAAATCCGGCATGATCAGCGAGGTTTGCAATAGCCTTTCATTATATGGCAGGATCTGACAATCGGGCATGAATACGATGTTTTCCACAATCTTCTTGAAGGTGGGTGCAGCGCTCATAGAGCCAAAGCGATAGTAATGCTCAGGTTCGTCATAAAAGACAACTATCACCATCTGCGGATCTTCCATGGGGAACATGCCGGCGAAAACCGCGTTATATTTATTAGCGGAATAGCCGCGACTGCCTTGAACGTTCTTTTCCGCAGTTCCCGTCTTTCCGCCCACACTGATATAATCCATTTTGATATGCGTTGCAGTTCCATCATCCACCACATCGCGAATATATGAGAGCATGGTATCGCAAACAGCTTTGGAAGAGACTTGTCTCAAAACAGATGGCTCAAAGCTTTCCAGGATGTTTCCATGCTGATCTCTATAGCTTTCCACTATGTGCGGCTTCATCATTTTGCCACCATTTGCCATAGCACCATAGGCAACCGCTAATTGTATTGCCGTCACAGAGATAGACTGTCCAAATGAAAGTGAGTGCAGAGAGTATCCGTCCCAATTTTCGAGTTTAGCAAAGATTCCGCTGGATTCACCGAAGAGATTTAATGCACTTTTCTGACCGAAGCCCAGAGAGATATACTCTTCATAGAGGCGAATCTTGCCGGTGCGTTCAGCCAGCTTTGCCACGCCCACGTTGCTGGATTTGGCAATGATCCCGCGTGGAGTTAGAGGGCCGTAGTCGTGGGTATCGCGAATCATGCGCCGCCCAACTTGATAATTTGAGCAATCGATCTTTTCATTGGGGCGAACCAGCTTGTGTTCCAGCGCGGGCAACATACCCAAGGGCTTGAGCGCCGAGCCGGGCTCGAACATAAAGCTTGCCGGGATGTTTGATCTCGTGCGCAACACTCCGGGATCTATGCTTTTATCGGTATTTGAAACTCCTGCTAAAGCGATGATGCGCCCCGTTTTGGGATCCAAAACCACCGCTCCACCATGCGCAGCATTATATTTTTCCACGCCTTCATAAAGCGCGTTTTCCACTATCTCTTGCACCGTGCCATCTATGGTAAGATGCACATTTTTCCCGCTGATGGGCTTCTTTTCATGAAGATCGGGGTAAGGCATTCTATTGCCATTTGCGTCGAAAACCACTTCTTTCCAGCCATATTCACCGGCGAGAATCTTATCGTAAGTAGCTTCAAGCCCATTGATGCCGGCAAGTTTGTACAAAGACTTACTGCCTGTTTCTCTATCATATCCGTCGGATTCTTCTCGCACAGAGCCTAGGAGCCTTGCCGCAAGAATTCCCTTGGAATATATGCGTCTCATAGAGGCAAAGTTGTGGATGAGTCCCGGCATTTTCGCCTTTGCAAAGGCGGCAACTATCTTATCAAGCTCGGCTTCGCTGATTCTATTTGAGATCTGTATAGAGGTTGCCTTTGTACCGCTATTTAGCCTTCTGAGCACATTCTCTTGCTTCAGCGAACTATTTTCAGAGATCAAGAGAGCGGTCTTCTCAAATGCTTCAGCTTGAGTATTATCATTGCGATCCGCCCACCTATTTACCGCATTTCTATCTATATCCAATTGATAATAAGAGATGCTGGAAACCAAAAGATTGCCTTTGGAATCGTATATACTGCCTCTTTGGGGAATCACTATGTCTTTATTGGGGGTATAGCGAATCCTGCGCATGTGTGCGAAATTGAAGGGATCCAAAACCTGGATACTAAAGAGGTATGCGCCCCAAAGCAGCGCAATAATCCCAAAAAAGATTACTAATAAATAGTAGCGGGAACGCATAGGAGTCAGTCGAGTATGATATTTACATTCTTGGCTTCGGCTCGTGAGGCAACCAGATCTATGATGCAATAGCCCTTGCTGCTGCTTTTCTTGGCGGGCTCATGAACATATATCACGTTTCCTTGTTCGTTGCCGGGGATGAATTGACTCATCTCCACACGAACCAAAGAGGCAATGTGCTTTCCGCTTCTGAGTTCGCCGTGTTCCACCACGAGCTCAGTATTGATATTCTTTTCGGCGTTATAGCTCTTCTCGAAATCAGCCAATTTGCGGGTGTAAGCCACATTTCTATTGTTATTATAAAAGTTAAAAAAACCTATGGTCACAAACAGAATTAGTAATATGATTAATTTTCCTCTCATTATTCCCCCTTTTTTTCTGCAGCGCGAAGCTTTGCACTGCGTGAGCGGATGTTTTGCTGAAGCTCTTCCTTATCGGCGAGCACAGGCCTTTTGGTCAACACTTTGAGCTGACTTTTATGATCACAAATGCAATTGATTATAGACGTGGGGCAGAGGCAATCCTGCTCCGCCGTTCTAAATGTGTTTTTTACTATTCTATCTTCCAAAGAGTGATAGCTGAGCACCACGATGCGCCCGCCCGGTGCGAGGATATTGATCGCATCTTTGAGGGCAAAGCTCAGGGCGTTTAGCTCGTCATTAACTTCTATGCGCAAAGCTTGGAAAATCCTCACTTTGGTCTTGAGCGACTCTTTGCTTCCCTTCCCTGCCACTTGTTCGATGATTCTTGCCAGATCGCCGGTAGTCTCAATGCTTTGCTTTCTGCGCTCCTGATCTATCGTTCGCGCAATCTTGGCAAAGAGATTATCCTCACCATATTCTTTAAAAATCCTGCGCAGTTCGCGCGTGTCAGATTCATTTACCACTTGTCTTGCGCAAAGCTCGCTGTCTCTGTCCATGCGCATATCCAAGGGCGCATCTTTGTCGAAACTAAAGCCGCGCTCGGCTTCGTCGATCTGATGGGAAGATACTCCCAAATCAAAAAGTATGCCGTCTATGGCGCTGATCTTTCTCAGCGCAAGCTCGGTTCTGAGATGTCTGAAATTGCTTTTTATGAATACAGGATTGTAATTTTCTAAGGTTTTGCTTGCTTGCGACAAGGCTTCATCATCCTGATCGAAGGCGAAAAGGCGAATTTCGGGCTCTTTTTCGTAGAAATAACGACTGTGCCCGCCGCCGCCTACCGTGGCGTCAATATATATACCGCCCGCGCGTAGGTTGAGATATTCGGCGCATTCTTTTGCCATCACAGGAAGATGATACTCTATCATAACTGATAATCCTCGCTGCTAAATACTTCGCGATGAACTTTGAGCTTGTTCGCTCTCACGGATGCGTAGATTTCAGGATTCCACAGCGTGATGAAATGGCCTTCGCCTTTGATAATGACGCTGTCTTCAATGCCTACCTCATCAAGCAGGAGATCTTGGATGCGAACCCTGCCGGGGCCTTCAAGCTCTTGCTCCATCATGGCAAAATCTATGAGCTGAGTGCGAAGACGGCGTGCCCTCTCGTCTCCTTCTTTGAGACGCTTTAGCGTTGCTTTCCAAGTATCCAAAGGATAGATGGCGATGGTGTTATTTGGACCCATTGTGACCACCACAGAGCGCAGAGCTTCCTCAGCAAATTTCCTTTTGAAACCCGCCGGGATAATCACTCTCTGTTTGTGCACAGAGTTTTCAAAAACACCTAAAAATTCACCTGACATTCTTTCTTCCTTGCATCCTTAAAATTATCATTTTGGGGCTCGCTTTGAGTTCTTGAGAAGCTCGGCTCGCCGGTTTTGACTAAAAATGACTTTATCTGAGTTCTTATGACATCTATTGACACTTTTAGAGCCGTTATCTTTTTTGTCAAGAAATAAAAGGTCTTATTATTTGATTTTGTGCATGGGTGATTTCTAAATATGTGTTAATATGTTGATATATATGTATGTTAGGGTATATAGTTAAAGTGAAAAATTCTTTTTAAAAGCCTTGTTATGTGCTCTAAAATGCCCTGTATTCACTCGATTTTCCACCCTGTTTTGCTGCCATGCGATTTGAGTTTATTTGAGATTTGCGCTATTTTGCTGCTTTTTATAGCATCGTGCCATATTCGGACATTTTCTGTGCAGATATTTTGCACACTACACTCTAAATTACGCTGTTCCTATGGCTTACCTATTGGTCTCAGCCTATGATATCGTGGTGATGTGCTCATGGCGATGACCATATCATGACCACATCACCACCAGAACCCAATAGGGGAGCGGCTTGAACAAAGCGGGAAAAACGAGAATTTCACAGGAAATAAAAAGGTGAAATCAGCAAATCATTTGACACATTTCGCGTATTATAATATTTGGACAAAGGGGAAATACTTGGTGCGGACTGATGTCCCTTATCGAAAATCATCCAAGCTCGCGCCGGCAAGGAAAAGAAATGCTCGAAAAAATACTAAGAAAGATATTTGGAGATAAATCCACCACAGATCTGAAGAAATATCAACCGCTCGTTGCGGAGATAAATTCAATCTATGACGGACTTGCAGACTATACTGACGATCAGCTCAGAGAGCGCATTGCAGAGATAAAAGACGAGATTCGCGCAAAGGTGAGCCCCAAAGAGCAAGAGATTGAAGAGGCGAGAGATGAATTTCGCAAAAGCACGGAAGACGCGGAGCGTAATCGCATAGATAATCATATAGATAGCCTAAGTAAAGAGCTGAAGAAATTTAATAAACAAACCCTCGACGAATACTTGCCGGAAGTGTATGCAATCGTTAAAGATACCTGCAGAAGGCTCTTGGATCAGGAATTTGAAGTGCGGGGTCAGATGATGCGCTGGAACATGGTTCCCTTCGATGTTCAGCTGATAGGCGGAATGGTGTTGCATGATGGCAAGATCGCCGAGATGGCAACGGGTGAGGGTAAAACCTTGGTTGCAACTCTGCCGCTGTTTTTAAATTCACTGCTTGGGCGCGGTGCACACCTGGTCACCGTGAACGATTATCTTGCCGCGCGTGATGCTGAGTGGATGAGCCCCATCTTCAATTTCCATGATCTTAGAGTGGGCTGCATCACCACAGGCATGAATCATGCTGAGCGTCAAGAGGCTTATCTTGCGGACGTCACCTATGGCATGAATAGCGAATTTGGTTTTGACTATCTCAGGGATAATATGGCTATCCGTCCCGAGCAATTGGTGCAGCGAGACTTTTACTATAGTATTGTGGACGAAGTAGATAGCATCCTTATCGACGAAGCGCGAACCCCGCTTATCATCAGCGGCCCAATAGCGCAGGATAAGAACTTCTATCGTGAATTACGTCCGGAGATCGCCTCTCTGGTGCAAAGGCAAAATAGCTTGATCATGCGCTATCTTGGTGAAGTGCGTGAAGACCTCGATGAAAATAATGAGAACGCCAGCGAGGTGAGATTGGCGGATAATCTGCTGCTCATCAGTCGCGGTGCGCCGAAAAACAAGGCTTTCCAAAAGATGATGCAAGAGCCATCGCTAAAGAGATTGGTGCAGACCACAGAAGGCATTTACTTGAGAGATAAGAAGATGCACGAGCTGGACGACAACCTTCTATATGTGGTGGATGAAAAGCAAAACAGCGTTGACTTGTGTGAAAAAGGGCGCGAATATCTCTCCCGTAGAGAGCCGGATCTCTTTGTGGTACACACTCTTGACGAGATATTGGACGAGATCGATGCACGCGAAGATCTCAGCGATGAAAAGAGGTTGCAAGAAAAAGAGATCGCTACCGGCAAGTTCATGGATAAGAGCGAGAAGCTCCACAATATCAGTCAATTACTCAAGGCATTTACCCTCTTTGAAAACGATCAAGAATATGTGGTGATCGATAACAAGGTGATCATCGTGGATGAATTTACGGGACGTCAAATGCCGGGGCGCAGGTTTTCAGACGGGCTGCATCAGGCCTTGGAAGCCAAAGAGAATGTGGCCATCGAGGCTGGAACTCAGACCTTTGCCACCATTACCCTGCAAAACTATTTTAGAATGTTTGAAAAATTGGCGGGCATGACCGGGACGGCTGTCACCGAGGATGCCGAATTTGCCGAAATCTATAAACTCGATGTCGTGGTGGTTCCTACAAACGTGCCGATTACTCGCGTTGATCACGATGATGAGATCTATTTGACAAAAAATGAGAAATATCAAGCGATAATCGATGAAATCATCTATTGGCACGAGAAAAAGAAGCCTGTTTTGGTGGGAACCGTGAGCGTTGAAGTGTCGGAAGTGCTTTCCAGGCTTCTTAGAAGGCACAAGATTCCGCATAATGTGTTGAACGCGCGTCAGCACCAGCGTGAGGCGGAAATAGTTGCCAATGCCGGCGCTCCGGGTGCGGTCACCATCGCCACAAATATGGCGGGAAGGGGTACTGATATCAAGCTGGGCGAGAGCGTGGTCACTGCCGAAAGTGAAAGCTATCAAGGGCTTACAAAGACTCGCACGGTGGAAAATCCCTATGGGCTTCCTTTGGACGGACTTCACGTGATCGGTAGCGAAAGGCACGAAAGTAGGCGTATCGACAGGCAATTGCGCGGACGAGCCGGACGTCAGGGAGATCCCGGAACCTCGCGCTTCTATCTCTCGCTGGAAGATGATCTTATGAGGCTTTTCGGCTCCGATAGAATGGCGCCGCTGATGCAGAGGATCGGACTTCAGCAGGGTGAGGCCATCAGGCATCCCATGATGACCAAAGCCGTGGAAAAAGCTCAGACGAGAGTGGAAGAACACAACTTTGAGATTCGTAAAAACCTGATCAAATATGACGAGGTGATGAATCAGCAAAGAGAGGTGATCTATAGCTATCGTCGCAGCGTGCTCAAGGGCTATGACCTTCGTGGAGAGATAGTTGAGATGATTTCTGATGTGATCTCACGCCGTGTGGAGGAGATCACCGCTATGTCGCGCTATCCCGAAGAGTGGGAGATCGGGCGACTGATACCTTATTTTAAAACTTTGAATATAAAGATAGAAATGGACGATCTCGAAAGCGATCACCAAAATCATGAACTACTAAATAACACGGCGCAAGAAATAGCCGTAAATGCTTATAGTGCAAGGGAAGAGCATGTGGGCTCCAAGATGCTGCGTGAGATAGAAAGGCGCGCGCTTTTGGAGGTTGTGGACGATGAATGGCGCGATCATTTGCACGAAATGGACTTGCTCAAAGAAGGCGTATATCTGCGCAGTTATGCAAATAAAGATCCTCTCATCGAGTATAAAAAAGAGAGTTTCTTGCTCTTTGAAGGTCTCATCGAGCGCATCCAAGATAAGGTTTGCAAAAAGGTTTTTACCACCTACCTTTTCACTGCAGAGCAGATGGAAAGCATGCGCGATCACCTGCAAGGGGCGAGCATGACCCATGAGGCGATCGATAGCTTCTTGAACGCTCAAAAGCAAGCGTATCAAAGCTCTGCGACGATGCCGCCGGAATTTGGTGAGCCCGAAATCAAGGCAAGACCCATCACGAGCGCGCCAAAAGTTGGAAGAAATGATCCCTGCCCATGCGGTAGCGGAAAGAAATATAAAAGATGTTGTGGACAATATGAATAGTGAGGAAAAACTAAGTAAATGGCAAAGAATTTAATAATCGTTGAATCACCTGCAAAAGCTCGCACAATCAGCAAGTTTTTGAAAAATAAGTTCGTTGTGAAGGCGTCAATGGGGCACATCCGGGATTTACCTACTCGGACTTTGGGCGTGGATGTGGAGAATAATTTTGAACCCGAATATGTGGAAGATAGCAAGAAAAAGAAGGTCATCAGTGAGCTCAGAGAAGCCGCGAAGAGTGCGGATAAGATATTCTTGGCAAGCGACCATGACCGCGAGGGTGAGGCAATCGCCTGGCACCTAAGCAAAATCCTGGAAAAAGATATCAAAAATAAAGAACTATATCGTATAGTTTTTAATGAGATAACTCAAAAAGCGATCGATGAATCCCTGAAAAATCCGGGGAAGATCGATATGGCGAAAGTGGACGCTCAACAAGCTCGGCGTATCCTGGATAGGATCGTGGGCTATAGCATCTCGCCGCTTTTGTGGAAAGTAATAGCAAAAGATCTCTCTGCGGGGCGTGTGCAAAGCGTTGCGCTCAGGCTGATCTGTGAGCGAGAGGATGAGATAACTGCTTTTGTGCCAAAGGAATATTGGAATATTGATTCTGAGTTTTGGCGTGATGATCTGCCTAAGTTCAAGGCGAGTTTAGAGAGATATCAGGGTAAGAAAAAGAAGCTTGAAAGTCAGGAAGATACCGATGCCGTATTGGAAGCAATCTCCGGTAAAGAAGCGCTGCTAAAGGAAATCAAGAGAACAAATCGCAATGTTCAGCCGCAAGCGCCTTTCATTACGAGTACCTTGCAGCAAGAGGCTTCAAAGCTGCTTTCTTTTCAGGCACAGCGAACCATGAGCATCGCGCAGCAGCTCTATGAAGGAGTTGAGCTCGGCGGAGAAAGCACGGGGTTAATTACTTATATGAGAACGGATAGCACGCGCGTTACTCCGGAAGCGAACGCAGCCTGTAAGAGTCTGGTCAAAGAGCGCTTTGGTGAGGAATATGTATATAGCTCCATGCGCTTTTATAAAAATAAACAGAGTGCGCAGGATGCTCACGAAGCCATCCGTCCCACCGATCCTTTTAGAACTCCCGAAAGCCTTGAGCCCTATCTTACTAAAGAGCAATTAAGGCTCTATACTCTTATTTGGCAGAGGTTTGTAGCCACTCAAATGACGGCTGCGAAGTTGCTTGTCACCAAGGCAAGCATTGAAGTGGGCGAAGCAGAGTTTTCCGCAACCGGCAATCAAATTAGCTTTGATGGCTTTATGAAGTGCTACCCGCATGTTCATATCCCGCTTGGGGAGACCATTCATCAAGATTATGCTAAGGCAGATACTTTGGAATATATGAAGCCGAAAAAGACTCAGCATTTTACAAAGCCGCCCTCTCGATTCACCGAAGCGGCGCTCATTAAAGAGTTGGAAGCAAAGGGAATAGGCAGACCTTCTACTTATGCTTCCATCATCAGCACCATCAGAAATCGCAAGTATGTCGTCATCGAGAAACGCAGCTTTATCCCTACCCCTCTGGGCATGGATGTGAACAGGTTTTTGGTGGATAAATTCGACTCGCTTTTCAATGTGAAATTCACTGCTGAAATGGAAGATAAATTGGATGAGGTTGAGTATGGCAAACAGTTGTGGCACAATCTCTTGAAGCAGTATTACGATGACATGAATCTACTCATCGGAAAGGTGGATGTGAAAAAGGAAAAAGAAGCTATGACCGAGGAGACGGACATCATCTGTGATAAGTGTAACGAGGCAAAGATGGTGGTGCGTCGCGGACGTAGTGGAGAGTTCCTCGCTTGTTCTGCATACCCTAAGTGCCGAAATAGTAAAAACTTCAAGCGCGATCTTAATGGCAATATCGTAGTCATCGTGCCGGAGGTTTTGGACGAGAAATGTCCTCAGTGCGGCAAAGATCTGATCGAGAAAAATGGTAGATTCGGAACCTTCATCGCTTGCACGGGTTATCCCAAGTGTAAGTATGCGCGTCCCAAGACTATAGATATGAAATGCCCAGAGTGTAAAGAGGGCGATGTTGCCGTGCGTAAAAACAAAAGAGGTAATACTTTTTATAGTTGCACGCGCTATCCGGATTGTAAGTGGATTTCCAGTTATAAGCCTGTGAATCAAAAGTGTCCTAATTGTGGTAATCACTATATGCAAGAACGATTTACCAAAACGCGAGGACACTATATTGAGTGCCCGAAATGTAAACATATCTTAGAATAGGAAAAAGCGTATGCACATAGGCGATGGAATCATCAGCGCGTGGGTCAGCATCAGCTCCCACAAGATGCGTAGTATATTGACAGCTATAGGGATAGTTATCGGAATCATGGCTGTCGTTACGATGTTTTCCAGCGTCTATCTTATCAAAGAATTGATCAGCACAAATATGGAAAGTATGGGCTGGAATAATATGCTTGTGATCTATCCATCCAGTGGGGGCGGCGGGTGGAGCTATTCACACTCGGCTGTCAAGACCCAAAGGCGTGGGGAGCAATTAGTTAGACCGTTGAGCTTTGATGATTATATTGCGCTGAAGGATCAGCTGGAATATAAGAGTATTTACGGCATGATCAATAACGAGCTTTTGCAGCTGGTAGGTGGTGAGCAAAAGTATATCACGGTCAAATCTACCGGGAACGACTTTTTCTTTAGCAAAAGTTATGGCCTTCAGGATGGTAGATATTTCTCGAAAGTGGAGGAAGAGCAGGGCTTGCCCGTAGCGGTGATCGGCGAGAAATATGTTAAAGAATATCTTCCCGAGGGAAATGTCTTGGGCGAGACTGTCATCTTAGGAGAGCATAGGTTCAAGGTCGTGGGCATCTTAGGCGAAGATACGCTGAACAAAGAGGGCAGCGGTATGAACTTCAATTCCTGGGAGCGTAAGAGTGACTTGCAGGCTATATATGTGCCGCTCAAATATGGTGCTTACAGGTTTCAGGGTCAAAAGATGCTGCATAGCATTCATCTGCAGTCAAAAGATGAAAAAAGCTATAATAATATGATGAATAAATCCAGGCAGATCCTGCTTTCGCGGCATAATATGTATCCGAATTTCGTGTTTTGGGATAGTGGTGCCATGATGCTCACCATCACCGAGGAGATGGATAAGATCCTTGGGAAGTGGAATATAACGCTCTTTGCTATTGCCTCTATTTCTTTGATCGTGGGTGGGATAGGGCTGTTTTCCACGCTGCTCATATCTATACAGGAAAGGATGTTGGAGATTGGTGTGCGCAAGAGCATTGGCGCGAGTGAGAAGGATATATTCTTTTTCTTTATAGTGGAATCGCTCATGCTTTCGCTTGCCGGTGCATTGGTGGGGATACTGCTGTCTTCATTGCTCATAAAGCTGGCAGGAAGCGTGATTAAGATGAGTATGGGCATTCCTATTGCCGGGGTGTTGGTGGGGCTGCTCTTTGCTGTTATCGTTGGGGCTGTGTCGGGTATCTATCCTGCATTTAAGGCGGCGAAGCTTGATCCTATTCGGGCGATTTATTTCTTTGAATAGGTGGGTTTTTCTTTGTTATGAGTCTTATGCTGCTTTTTTGCAGAAATAATGCAAATCCTCTGGGGCAAATCACCCACAAGTTTACATAACATTTTCTGACTCTAAAAAATCTTCAACTTTTATTCCTCATCGGAACGAACTGCTATTCATGCCTTTAAATGCTGTTCTGAAAACTGACTATTTTCAATTTGAAAAATAAATCGCGTTTTTGGCCATAATTTTGGGTTTTGGGCTCCTATATAAAAGTAGGGGCGAGTGTGTCGATCTTAAAAATGTTCGCTGCGCTTGTGCCTATAGTTCTTTTATTAAGTGTATAGTTGTGTAAAAAAAGTGTTAAATTAAGGCAAAAGTGAATGTGGAAGCCGCTTGGCGAAGCTGTATCGAGGGGAAAGCTATGTGCGCAGCTTGATCTTTTGTACAATTCCTTCGCCGCAGTTCCTGCATATCTCAATATCCTTTCGGGATCTTAGTATAGTGCGGCGGATCTTGTTCATTTTGGCGGACTTCCATAACGAGAGGAAGCTGTGATCACGTATGTTGCCGATTGGGAAGAGGAGATCCTTGTCATAGCAGCAAATGGCGAGTTCTCCGTCCCAATTGATCACGGGTTGTGTCCAAAGCCTGCGACAGCGATTGAGCAGCTTGGTCTTGAGTTCAAATTTATCCTTGCTGTGTTTGTATCGGCTGAATTGGTGTTTGCTCGGCAAGAAGGCAATGTCCTCCTTGTCATAGATTTGCACTGTCTTAAATTCCAGCTTATCTACTCCGAGTTGCTTTGCCATCTCTCGCGCTTCTTTTATCTCGTCTTCATTATGACTCATCAATATGAATTGCCATACGATGTGCGGGGTCTTGGATGCTCTATTGCGTTTGGCGCGAGTAAGTTCTGCGATATTGCGTTTGACAAGCTCAAAATCTCCGCCAATGCGGTATTGCTCATAGCTTTCGGCTTTGGTTCCGTCGAGGGAAAAGATGATACGATTAAGTCCGCTATCTATGATCTCATCCGGATTCATCTCAAGGCTGCCATTGGTGGAAGTCATTGTGTATATGCCTTTTGATGATGCATAGCTTACCATCTGATTAAAGGCGGGGTTGAGGTAAGGCTCGCCTTGATTCCAGAGGATGAACATGCCTATGTGTTTGTGAACCTGATCCGTGATGTCTTTGAAGAGTTGCAAGTCCATCATGCCGCGAGCTCGTTTCAGTTCACCGCTTCCGCTGGGGCAAAGGGGACAGGAAAGGTTACAGATATTGGTGGGCTCTATCATCAAAGCGGGTGGGTGAGCGTTTACGATGCTGCGCCTCAAAAGTAGTGATAGTCTATAATCGAGATATATCTTAGCAGCTGAATATAGGCGTTTTGGGGGCAGGTAGCTGCTAATCAGCCTGAGTGTGTCTTGCATGTGAGCCTTAGATTTCCGCCTTTTGCAAGAACACCAATCCTATGACGGTGAAGATGAGATTTGGTGCCCAAGCTGCCACAACGGGATGGATAACGCCGTTGTAACCGAGGCTCTGGCTTAGCTTTACGATGATCAGATAAGCAAAGCAGACCACCAGTCCCAGCATGAAAACCCAGCCGCGTCCTTTGCTGCGAATATTGGATGTCGCTATCGGGATAAAGAAGAATATCACGATGAGGTTGGTGAGCGGGAAGGAGACTTTCATGTGGAGATCGACTATCTCACTGCTGGCATCTTCGCCCAGCTTTTTTAGTCTGCCTATGTATTCTTTCAGCTCCATAAAGTTCAGTGCTAAAGTCTTCTTTGTGATACGGATAAAGTCGTTGGGTTCAACGTTTAAGATCTCAATATCGGTTTGAGGATATTGAATGAAATTGCTCTGTTCTTTAGAGGAAAACTCGCGAATTTCACAGTCTTTAAGCAGCCATTTGTCATCTTTCCAGACAGCACTATTGGCGCTGATATGATGGCTTATCTCGTTGTTTTCAAAGTCTATACGGGTGAGTTCTATTATGCGTAGGTCGTTTTTATAGCCGTCGAAAAAGCCAAAATAGTAAAAGTCGTCGTCATCACCGCGATAGTGTATGCGAGATTTCAGCATCTGGTCTTCGGGTTGTTCGCCTTTTATCTTTACATTGTAAACATAATTGCGATAGCTTTCGGCCCTTGGAAGCACATATTCGCCGAAGGCTGCGATGAGGATGGAGATCAGTAGTCCCAGAAAGAAAAGCGGAAGCATTGCACGCTTGATGCTTACACCGGCGGCTCTTATGGCTACCGATTCGTTGTGTTTTGAGAGGCCGTTCATCATAAAGAGGCCGGTGAGTAAAATGGTCACAGGTGAGGTGAGAACGGCGAGATAGGGCATGCGCAGGAGGTAGTAAGTGATTGCAAGATCGACCGATGCGCCTGCTCTGAGCAATTTTGGCAGGTTGTCCACTACGTCGATCACGATGAACACTGCCGCAAAGCTGAAAAAGATTATGAGATAGGTGCGGATAAACTCTTGCAGGATATAGCGATCTAAGCGGCGCATCAGTAGATTACCTCATCAGGGACTTCTGTTTTGCCCAGCTTTCTGTTTTTGATTCGCCAAATGAGTATGTGCAAATCGAGTAGTTTCTTTTCTTTGATTGAGCCCCAGATCAGGAAGCAGGCGATGATAAAGAAGACGAAATTGGAGAGCCACATGGAGATAAAGGGGTTGATATGCCCGCGATCAGCCAATTGTTCGCCCATATTTAGCGCGACATAGTAGATCAAAAAGATGATGCTGGATACGCTGAAAGCCATGCCAATCCCGCTGGTGCGCGTCATTAGTCCCAAAGGCACGCCAATCATGATGAAGATGATGATGGCAAAGGAGAGGGCAAACTTCTTGTGGAACTCTACTTTGAGCGATTGGGTGATCTCTTCCAGCTCTGCTATCCTGGTTTGGGCGATATTTAGCATGGAGTAAATGCGGCGGTTTTCCTCGGTGCCATATTGCATATAGGTGCTTAGTCCTGCGCCTTTTAGCCTGTTTTCCAGCTCTATAACTTCGAGCTTGAGTTTCTCGATCTCACTTGTTCTTTCCATGATTGATTCTTTGATCTGGGGATAGGTCATCTCTCTATCGCTGCGAAAGCCGCTCTCAAAGGGGTCGAAGCTACTTTCCAGGTCGCGGATATTTACCACATATTCATCGAAGCTGCTGCTTTGGTATTTGCCGGGCTCCTGTTCATTGCGCTGGTGCATCACGCCGTTATTCAGCACAATCCTCAGGGCGCTGCCTCCGTCCATCTGCGAGACGTGCCCGCTTTCGGCGAAAATGGTGCGCGGATATCGGCTTTGACTGCGGTCGTAGATGAGAACCTGCTTTAGCTGTTGATCAGTGTTTTCGCCGCACCAGACCGTGTATTCCATGAGGTTGTTAAATTCACCTGCTTCTATGATGGTCATCGGCTTATAGTAGGCGATTTTGAGCATGAGGTTCTTGAGTTTGTGGTTTGTATTTGGCAAAAACCAGTGATTGAAATAGACCATGAGTCCCGTGAGTAAAACGGCGGCTGTGATGAGCCAAGTCAGGCAGCTATATATGTTTACGCCGCTTGATTTTATGGCGTTAATTTCTCTGTCCACGCTCATCCTGCCAAAGGCGAGAATGGTGGCGACTAAGATCGCCATGGGGATGGAAAGTGCGAGCATATAGGGCAAAGATAATGAGAAGACTTTTATCACTATGCCGAGGGGTAATTGCTTTTCTATGATGAGGTTAATCAGGTCTATCACGCGATCGATGAGTAAGACGAAAGTCACCACCAAAAGCGAGATAAAGAATGGCGAGATATGCTCTTTGAGTATGTATCTTTTCAGGATCACTGTTCTTCACCCAAGAGTTTTAAGAGCTCTTCTTCGGAGACTATCTGAACTGTTCCAAGCTTTTGAGCTTGAGTGAGTTTGCCGCCTGCCTTCTCGCCTAAAACGAGGTAGTCTAAGGATTTGGATACTCCGCTAAGTATCCTTCCGCCGTGGCTCTGGATTAGGCTTTGCATCTCTTTACGTCCATAATTCGGTAGCGTTCCGGTGATGAGAAAGCTCTTGCCTTCAAGCAAGTCGGTGGCTTGTTCGGATTCATATTTAAATGATAGTCCGCGACTGCGCAGAGCATCGATCAGTTCGAGGTTTTTGGGGTTATCAAAATAGCTGATTATGATCTCGGCGATCTTTGCGCCAATATCGGGCACTTGACTGAGGCTTTCAAAGTCTGCCTCTATGATGGCGTCAATATTGCCGAAGTGTTTGGCGAGGTTGCCGGCTGTGACTATGCCGATATTGCGGATGCCGAGTGCGAAAAGCACGCGATCAAAGTTCCTGCTTTTGGAGTCTTCTATGGCTCTTTGCAGGTTGTTTGCGGATCTTGTGCCCATGCCGCTTAGCGAGGCAACTCTTTCATAGTCAATGTCATATATGTCGCTGATGCCGGAGATTATGCTTTCTTCTAAGAAGAGCGCAACGTTTGCGGGACCGAGTCCTACGATGTCCATGGCCTCCTTTGAGGCAAAGTGTTCTATGCGTCTTGCAAGCTGTGCCGGGCATTCGGAGGAGCTGCAATAGTGGATTGCGCCTTCATCCTCGCGCATGAGCGGGCTGTCGCACACGGGGCAACGCGTTGGAAGCTCTATTGCTCTTGCGTCAGTCTTGCGCTTGCTTGTGTCAACACCTAAGATCTTGGGGATGATTTCGCCGCTTTTGATGAGTCGCACCGTATCATCATAGTGCAAATCCAGTCTTCTGATCTCGTCAAAATTATGTAAAGTGCTGCGCGAAACCGTTGAACCGGAGATATATACGGGTTCGAGGATGGCAACCGGCACCACTGCGCCCGTGCGTCCCACCTGATATTCCACATCTAAAAGCTTTGTCTCTTTTTCTTCCGGCTTAAACTTATATGCCACAGCCCATTTGGGGCTTTTTGCGGTCTCGCCGATGCGTGTATGCAGTGAGCTGTCATTGACCTTTGCAACTACTCCGTCTATTTCAAAATCGAGCTTGTAGCGCAGTTCTTCCATCTCGTTTAGGAACTCGCTTGCGCGCTGGAAATCATCGCACACGCAGCGCTGTTTTGCAACGGGGAAGCCCAAGCTTTCAAGCCAGTTTAGAACCTCTTCCTGGCTCTTTGGCGGGATCTCTGCGGGTCTTCCACCTAAAGTGTAGAAAAGAACCTTTAGGGGGCGCTGAGCGGTCATTAATGGGTCTTTCAGTTTGATGGAGCCTGCTGCTGCATTGCGGGGATTTGCAAAAGGCTTTTCTTCGCGAGAGGCACGTTCTTCATTGAGCTTCATAAACTCTGATATGGGCAAATATATCTCTCCGCGAATCTCTATATCTTCTTGATAATCAATTTGATGTGGCACTCCGGCAATGGTCTTGAAATTAGGGGTCACATCCTCGCCAATCCTGCCATCACCGCGGGTTGTGGCATATTGCAGCTTTCCATTACTATAAAAGAGATTGATGCCGAATCCGTCGATTTTAAGCTCTAAACATAGTGGAGGACGGAAACCGAGTTCGAGGCTGAGCTTATTCCACCAGTTTTCAAGTTCTTCGAGGCTGTAAGCATTGTCGAGGCTGATCATTCTCTCTTTATGTGCGATGGTCTTTGCGCCTTGTGAAAGATCGTCGCCCACTTTGAGAAGCTCTGCAGCGCGCTCCGTCTCGGGCAACAGGGCAATAAGATCCTGCAATTCACGCACGAGCATATCATACTCAAAGTCGGTGATTTCCGGCTCAGCGTTTTTGTAATAGAGCTCGTCGTGCTTCTTCTTGTCTGCAAGAAGCTTGTCTATCTTAGCGCGCAGTTTCTTCTCGTTCATGGCTGATAGTACATGGATGGGCGGCGATCGCCGAATGCGTTGTTCTTCCCGGAGATTGTCTTATCATTGGCTTCTTCAGGATCGATCTCTACAGTGTAAACCGCTTCTTCATTATCTGTTAGGCGCTTGAGTATCTCACCGGTTTTACCTAATATCTGGCTCTTTCCCGTAAAATAGTAGCTGATTCCGGCGTTCTCTTCCGTGCCTGTGCGGTTGGATGTGATGGAAAATACGCGGTTTTCCAGTGAGCGAGTCTTCATTGCCTCTTGTGCCCAAGGAAGCACGAGATTTGAGGGATGGCAAAGTATCTGTGCGCCCTTTAGTGAGAGGCTACGCGCAGATTCCGGGAAGCTCCAATCAAAGCAAATCATCTGACCGATCTTGACTCCGTCCTTGGCGATATGAACGCTGAAGCCTTCTTCGCCGGGCTCAAACCAGAGCTTTTCACGATTGTAAAGATGCACCTTGCGATAGACGTGGAAGCTGCCGTCAGGATTGATCAAAACGCTGCTATTGTAATAGACTCCGTCAGCCTTTTCGGGGAAGCCGTAGAGTATGCTCATGTCCTTTTGGTGGCTGAGATCAAGAAGAGTGGTGAAAACCAGTCCTTCCGGCGGAGCTTCTGCGACTAAATCCACCTCATCATACGAGGCGAAAAGATAGCCCGTAAAAGCAAGTTCGGGCAAGACTACAAGATCGGTCTCTATGGGCTCAAGCATTGCTACTACGCGCTTTAGGTTCTCTTCTTTCTTAAGAAACTCGGGACGATATTGCAAGACGGATACGCGGTATTTCATTGTTTGTTCTCCAATAATGGGGCGATTGCGCGGTCGAAACTGCCTTGCACCTTCGAGATGACGAGGCCATAGTTCGTGATCGGCACACCGCGGCGATGACATTCTTGTATGCGTCTATTCATCTCGGCGGCGTTGATCATGCAGCCTCCACAGTGAATGCTGAGTGCAAAGTCTTCAAGATTCTCAGGGAAGTCATGCCCGGAATATACCTCAAAATCAAGCTCTTTGCCGGTGTATTCTCTTATCCAGCGAGGTAGCTTGTCGCGCCCGATATCGTCTTCCTGAGCGTGATGTGAGCAAGCTTCGGCGATGAGAACCCTGTCGCCATCTTTAAGCGTATCAATCGCGTTGATCCCTGTTAAGAGTAACTCTAATTCGCCTTTATAGCGCGCAAAGAGTATGGAGAATGTGGTCATGGGGATGCCTTCAGGCGTGATTCTGTCAACTTCGCCGACGATCTGAGAATCTGTGACAACGAGATCGGGAGGATCTTTCAGCATATCCAACGCATCATTGAGCTCTGTATCTTTCACGACGATTGCTGTGGCGTTTGTATCCAATATATCGCGTATGGTTTGAACTTGCGGAAGAATAAGTCTGCCCTTGGGTGCGCCTGCATCTATCGGACAAACGAGGATGATGCGTGCTTTTTCATTGATGATATCGCCCAAGATTTGTCTATCCTGCGAGACGGGCTTTGGGCTGAGATCTATCAGCGCATGTTTGGCTTCATCTATGCCTTGTTTATCTTTTGCGGAAATGTGAACAAAGGGGATTTTATGCTCTTTACAGTAGCTGATATTACTTTCATGAGCTTGTGCTAAGTCTGCTTTATTAAAGACCATTAGCATAGGGATCTTCATATCTTGTATCTTGCTTATCATCTCGATTTCGGAAGGGTGGAACTTTGCTCCATCACTCACGAAAAGCACTACGTCCGTTCTATATAAAACCTTGCTGGTGGATGCCACTCTTTTTGCGCCGAGCTCGCCGATATCGTCAACACCGGCGGTATCGTAGAAGGTGACGGGGCCTAAGGGTAATAGTTCATAATGTTTTGCAACGGGGTCTGTCGTGGTTCCCGGAACTTCTGATACTATCGCGATCTCTTGACCTACGAAAGCATTGATCAGGCTGGACTTACCAGCGTTTCTCTTGCCTACTAAAGCAATGATTAATCTCTCACCGCGTGGGGTTCTGCTCATCTATCAACTCCATTAAATTTCCTTTCGATCAAACAAGCATTTTGTGAATATCCGTCAAGTATATTCTCAGATTCATTCTAATGTTAGCAGTATCTTCTATAATAGTAGATGTTTATACGTTATGCTAAGCTTGGTGATACTTGCATAATCAAGCTCATTGACCGGGGGATGCTAAGACGGCGCTTCCCTTGCCGCTGATACTAAGCTCTGTGCGGGAAGCTGAAATGACAGCTGATTCGCCGCGCGATAGGAGTAGTTCATCTTTATCGGAGATGAGTTTTAGCTCTCCACTTAGACAGAGGACTATCTTGATTCCCTTGATATTCAAAGCTTTATCTTCTTTATTAAGCTTAAGATGATAGAGCTTAAAGTCATTGGCTTCAGATTGATAGCCGTGCAGATAATCATCGTCGCGCGGAGCAGTTTGAATATCAGGCATGTATGGCGCAAAGGTCATTATTTCACATAGCTTTGGGATGTCTATATGCTTTGAAGTGAGCCCTGCACGCAAGACATTATCACCGGATGCCATGATCTCGATTCCTGAGCCTTCCAGATAGGCGTGTATGACGCCTGCATCGAGGTAGATTGCCTCATAGGGGCGCAGCTTGATAAGGTTCATCAAGAGCGGCGATATAATGGCAGGATCGCCGGGATATATCTCATTCAGCTTCTTCGCCCATGTGATTAAGTAGGCATATTCTCCCTTCTCAGGAAGCTTTAACAAGGCATCGTTAAGCTCTTTGGGATCAGGGTATTGGATGACCTGCAAGTATAGCTCTGAAAAGCTTTGCGGATCGAGCTTTTCGGCAAAAGCCTCGAAAGAAGTAAAGAGTCGCCCGAGATTAAGAGCGCGGAATATATCCACAATCTGGGCGTATTCGCGAAAACCGCAGAGCGCATAAAAGTCTGTGAGTGCCATCATGAGCTCGGGTTTATGATTATCATCGCGAAAGCTGCGACGCGGGTCGCTCAGCGCTATTCCTTTCTCATTTTCCTTTGCAAAGCCTTGTTCTGCCTGCACTTTATTAGGATGAACCTGTATAGAAAGCGCCTGATTTGCTGCCAATATCTTGAGCAAAAAGGGCATCTGTTTAGCAGGCGATCCCAGCCAGTATTGTGGGTCTTTTTCAATGAGATTAAGTAGGTTTGTAGAGTCTATAAGCGATGGCGCTTTAGGATGAGCCCCGTACCATGCTTCTGCCAAAACACCGGCATTGTTTATGCTTAAAAGCTCTTGTATAAAGCTCTTACTACCCCACTGATAATCTTGTAAACTTGGTGAAATCTTTCGCATTTAAAACTCCTAAAACTGAAAGTAGATGAATGGCTGAATATCTGCCGAGCCGGTCTGAAAGAGCAGCCATATAATTATTGCCAACATCAACGATTGGACGATGATGGGTGAGCGTCTGATCGCCTTTTGCATGCTGCCTTTCCACGCTTCAGGCGTCCAATGCATAAGATAGCCCAAAACAATGAGAAAAGCTATAATTTGATATTGGGCAAGCCAATGCTTCATGATTGAGAAATTGAAAGAGCCAAAGATCCTTTGTATCATCACCCAACTATCGGCAAAGCTGCGGCTGCGGAAGAATATCCAACTAAACGAGACAAAATTGAAGGTGATAAACGTAGTGAAGACTTTGACAACACGATTATTAGCCATCTTAAATCTTAGCCAGATCTTGTCCAATAAGAGCCCAATTCCATGTAAACCGCCCCAAAAGACAAAGTTCCAGCTTGCGCCGTGCCAGAGCCCGCCTAAAAGCATGGTTGCCAGGAGGTTCAAGCTCTGCCTTGTCTTGCCTTTACGATTGCCGCCGAGGGGAATGTAAAGATAATCCCTGAGCCACGTAGAAAGCGAGATGTGCCATCTACGCCAGAATTCCGTGATAGTAGCGGCTTTGTAGGGACTATTAAAGTTTATCGGCAGATCAAAGCCCAAGAGCGCCGCGATGCCGATAGCGATATCTGAATAGCCGCTAAAATCGCAATATATCTGTAGCGCATAAGCATAGACCGCGATGAGGTTCTCCACGCCGGAAAAGAGCATGGGACTCTCGAAAACTCTATCTACAAAGTTGATAGAAAGATAGTCTGCTATCACGCCCTTCTTGATGAGTCCGGCAAAGATGAGGATGAGTGCACGAGCGATAGTATCCTGATCCAAGCTTACTTTTTTATGGATTTGAGGTATGAAATAACCCGCTCGGACAATGGGTCCTGCCACCAGCTGAGGGAAGAAAGACACGAAGAAAGCAAAGTCTCTAAAGCTCTTAGTTGGCTCTATTTTACCATAATAAATGTCTAAGGTATAGCTCCAAGTTTGGAAGGTGAAAAAGCTGATCCCCACAGGTAGGAAGATATCCATCAAAGGCCACGAACTTCCTGAGATCTGATTGATAGTTTCAATGATGAAGTTTGTGTATTTGAAGTAGCCTAAAGTGCCGAGATTCCAAAGTATGCTAAGCGTAAGCCATGCACGTTTCCCGCCTTTACTGCGCGTCTTAAAAATCGCTGAACCAATGAGATAGTTGATGACTGCCGTGATGAGTAGCAGGATCACAAAAAGCCCGCTGGTCTTGAAATAGAAGTATAAAGACGCAAGGAGCAGGAACCAAACTCGAAGCTTAGTGCGATCTGCAATCAAGGGATAAACAAGCAAGATAGCGATAAAGAAAAAGAGGAAAAAGGTGCTATTAAAGAGCAGCGGCCTTTGAGGATTGTATGCCAGTGAAGCCATGATTTGATCCAAATACACGCTCATTTTGCCTCCGACGTGGCACTTGAGGAGCCCTTACCAAAGAGAAAGTCAATCAACATCCACGCAATCTTGTCGCCGCCATGCCGCGTGAAGTGAGTGTAATCTGTGGAAGCCAAAGGCGGGTTTTGATTCACATAATTTTGCATGGAGTTATAGCCGCCCATGGCCTCAAAGAGATTGAAGAAACCGGCTCCCGTCTCAGATGCCATCTCGCTTTGAGCACGAATGAGCAGCGGGATATCCGGCGAGGTCTGATACTCTGTATCGAGCCTTACGCTGCGATCGTGCATGCCGACAATGAGTATGGGCACACCCGGCATAGAGTTCTGGATGTGTTTAATCGCCCCGATCATCCTTCTTTTATAGCCCTGATAGTTGGTCACACTTGGATCCGTGATGTTTCCACCATACTGTAAAACGACAAGATCATAGCCCAAAATCCTCTGAAACTCAGCTAAGATATCGGCATAAATACGCCTGAAATCCATCCCTGAATAGCCGCGCACAGCGAAGTTATCCACATATACGCCTTCAGTTTCATCGAAAGAAACGCCATAGACGTGCATAGGATCGTCGGCGGAGAAGGTGAGCTTTATCTTTTTAACCGGCTTATCTGGGCTGATATTGATTGTTTGCAAACCGTCGCCTGCGGAAAGTCTGAATGTGATAGGCTCGCCGGAATCGTAAGCACAAGTGAAATAAGAGTCTTGCGAGGCGTTACTGTAGAAAAGCCTGATCCTCTCGAAATTCGCCATGCCGCCGGGAATATCCGCCGCGGTATATTCAACCCAAGGATCATAATTCACATAAGTTCGCACTTCCGTCGTCTCAGCTTGCTCAGTATCAACATGAGTGCTATCAGTCGTATTGAGGCTATCCACAGGGCTGATAACGCTATCTATAACAGCAGTTTCCACCTTCCGGATGGTAGTATAATAAGGCCTGGGAATGAATGTAAAGCCGGATATGCCCAGCGAGGTTCGCGAAGGAGAAGAAGTCATGAACGAGATGCTTTCCCAATTGCGACTAAACTCGTGTTTGACAGTCTTTCTATAGTCGGCAGTGATGGATGTAATGGGCACGAATCCGATGCCTTTGCCGCCGTATTGACTTTGCAAAAAGTAGCGCAGCGGCGCGGTGATAACATCGCCTTCGATGATGGAATCGCCGAAATAAGCTATCCTGAGATTGCGGTCATAAGAGCCCGGAGTCTTGTCGTACACAGGCTTGAGCGCTTCCAGCTTCTTCAAAAATGGGCGCAATTCTTCCTGAGTATGCTTAAGGCTTTTCACCTCGGCAAATATATCGTCAAACTCAGCTGACTGCACCGGAGATGCAGGAAGCCACGGCATCTTACGGATGGTGAAGAGATGGTTATGATGCTCAGGAATTACCCACGCCAAAACGCCCGAAAAAAGCACCGCCAGGACAGCGATGATCAGAGGGCGGATGAAGTCTTTATTCATTTCAAGTCATAAGCCGAGCGGGAGAGAAGGTACTATCCCGCACGGCTTTAACTGTTATCATGTAATGTTATTTCTTTAAGTGATCCTTGATGGCTTTTGCCAAAGAATCTGCATCGAGTCCGTGAGCTTTGTAGAGATCTTTAGAAGCCCCGGAAGCGGGATATTCCTGCACTCCATAGTGAACGAAGTCTGCACTCATCTTACTTTCAACGAGCTTGTCTTTGACGCTCGCGCCCAATCCACCCTGAACGCTGTGATCTTCAATCACGAATATGCTGCCTTTTTTTGCGGCTTCGCTGACGATATTGCCTTCAAGCATGAGAGGTGATCCTACCACATAGAGCTGCAAATTGATACCATCTTTGGCGAGCAAGTCTATGGCATTCACAGCGTTATTGCTTGCCGTTCCACACACGAAGACCGTGCCGCTATCACCTTTTCTGACGAGATCCGCCTTACCGTAATCGAAGACATAATCTTCATCATAAAACACGCTGCCATCCTCTTTTTTGATGATAGGAAGCTTGGAGCGTCCCATTGCAACGATATAATTCCCCGGCTTATCGATGAGCCAGCGAACGATTCTATCGGCATGATTAGCATCTGCGGGGCAAATGATGCGCGTCTTGAAAAGATTGCGCGCAAGAGCGATATAATCAATGCATTGGTGAGTTTTACCATCTTCGCCCACATCGATGCCAACGTGCGTGAGCATGGTCTTAAGATTTGTATGGTTTATATCATTGAGGCGCTGCATGTTATAGGTCTCATCGATGCCAAACATGCCAAATCCCGCCCAGAAGGTCTGCATGCCGGTGGTGGAGAGCGCTCCGCCCATTACTATGGCGTGATGCTCCATGATTCCACACTGGAAGAAATGCTCCGGGAATTCCTTGGCAAAATCAGCGGTTTTGACGCTTCCCGCGAGGTCGCAATCCAGCGCGATGATAGGCGTCTGAGAATCTTTATTCAGCTTTGCGAGGTCTAAAAGCGCATTACCCCAAGCGCTGCGACAGTCTGAATCGCTCTCATAGAGCATAGGAGCGCCTGCTTTGAGGTCAAAACTCTTTTGGAAGAGATGGCTGAGGTCTTCGGGCTTGCCGTCGAAAGCATCTCTTTTGGCTTGCAGCTTAGCGAAATCGTCCTCTGCACCGAGCTCAGCGAGAGCCTTCTGACAGAGCTCCATGCTCAGGGCAGCACCGTGATATTGCTCCTTGTTCTCCATGAAGCTGATGCCCTTGCCCATCACGCTCTTAGCCAGTATCATGGTGGGCTTTTTCGCCTTGCCGGATTCTTCTAATGCGCCGAGAATTTGAGGTATATCATGTCCGTTTACTTCCAAAACCTGCCAACCGTCTGCCTCCCAGCTTCTTCTAAGGCTTTGGGGCATCACATCGTGGATGGAGCCGGAAATCTGTAGCTGATTATAATCTATGATAGCTGTGAGGTTATTGAGTTTATATTTAGCGGCAAAGCGACGTGCCTCACCGATCTGTCCTTTCTGTTGCTCGCCATCACCCATATGGACATAGACGCGGTTGTCTTTACCTTTGATCTTTGCAGAAAGCGCAAAGCCGCAACCCGCGGAGAGCCCCTGACCGAGATTGCCCGTAGTCCACTCCACACCCGGAACCTCACGCTCTATGTGTCCTTCATAGACGCTGCCATATTTACGGAAATATGCAATTGATTCATCGAGCGGGAAATAACCCATGAGACTTAAAGTAGAATATACAGCCGGAGAGATGTGTCCGATTGAGACCACCATATAGTCGCGCTCTTCCCAAAAGGGGTCTTTGGGATCGTGTTTCATGGTGTTATAGATTGAAAGCAGGACGTCGATGCTGGAAAGCGAGCCACCGGGATGTCCGCTTTTTGCCAAGGTGGTCATCTTAAGAATCGCAGCTCGGGCAAGTTTAGCTTGGGCACTGATTTGGGAAATCAATTCTGATCTTGTCACTTCTATTACCTCATTGTCTTAATTATCAATCACTTGAGAGAGATGCAAGACACCGGATATCGGCACCATTTAATGAATCAGCAATCTTTCTCACTGAATATGTCATACTAAATAAGTGCGGATAAGGTCAAGCAAAAAGTGTATGAAAATGAAAAAGGTCTGCGTGAACAGACCTTTTTTTATTGCTGTGCCGATCTTTAGAGCTCGGCATATATCTGGAGCTAAATGGGGGACTCGAACCCCCGACCTACTGATTACGAATCAGTTGCTCTACCATCTGAGCTAATTTAGCCTTCAATTCTTTCTCTGCATAATGCAGATAGATAGCAATCTTTTTATATTAAACTTTTCGTCAAGAAAAATATGCTAAAACGGGCTTCAAACCACTCCCGCACGGATGAGATCATGCATGTGCAGGATGCCCTGAGCCTTGCCTTTTTCACAAAGCACGGGCAAAACAGTGATGCTGTGCTTTTCCATGAGAGAGAGCGCTTCCACAGCCAGAGCGGATGCGGTGATATTCTTGGGCTTGGGTGTCATGCAATCGCTCGCCGGAAGCTTGATCAGCTCCACTCCCTTAGCTTGCAATTGCCTTCTGAGATCCCCGTCCGTGATGATGCCGAGACAGCTTTCATCCTCATCCATCACGAGCGTGCAGCCCAGCTTTTTCCCGGTCATTTCCAGGATCGCCTCTTGCATGGGCGTATCTTTATAGACCCGCGGCATTTCGTCTCCGGAGTGCATGATATCCTGCACGCGCAAAAGCAACCTTTTGCCTATTGCCCCGCCGGGATGGAAGAGCGCAAAGTCTTTGAGTGAAAACTCTTTCTCGTCCAAAAGCGCGATCGCCAGAGCATCTCCCAAAGCGAGAGCAACCGTCGTGCTCGCAGTGGGCACCATTCCCAGAGGCTCCAGGCTGTTATCCACCTTGGTGCAAAGCACGGCGTCAGAGGCTTTTGCCAACTGAGAATCGATATTTCCCGTGATACTGATCAGCGGGATGCCTATGAACTTGATAAAGGGGATGATGGCGAGGATTTCGCTGGTATTTCCGCTATTGGAAACCGCCAAGACCACGTCCTTTTTGCTGAGCATGCCGAGGTCTCCATGAATGCCTTCCGCGGCATGCAAGAAGATGGAGGAAGTGCCTGTGCTGGCAAGAGTTGCCGAGATCTTTCGCGCAATGATCCCCGCCTTGCCGATTCCGGTAAGCACCACCTTCCCTCGGCAGTTTTTCATCAGTTCAAAAGCGTGTTCCACCTGCGCTTGATCCAGCTGATCAATCAGGGTCAAGATAGCCTTAGCCTCTTTATTCAGTTCGCTTTTGATCTTTTCAAATATTGTCATAACTCTTCTTTGATTCTTTGTATGGCTTCGTCGAAGTCCATTACGCCGAGATCGCCTTCACCATGGCGTCTGAGCGTGATGCGTCCTTCTTCCGCCTCTTTTTTACCGATGATGCTCATGAAGGGTATCTTTTGCAGCTCAGCCTCGCGTATCTTATAGCCAATCTTTTCATTACGTGCATCGATCTCACAACGCAAGCCTTCTTTGCGCAATCTCTCTTGAATCTCTTTTGCATATTCAATTTGCGCGTCGGTGATGGGCAAAATCATCATCTGAGTGGGCATTAGCCAGAGCGGCAGATTCCCGCCGTGATATTCTAAAAGCGTGGCAAAGAAGCGTTCCACCGAGCCTAAGATTGCCCTATGAATCATGATGGGACGATGCGCCTGGTTATCCGCGCCAATGTATTCCATATTAAAGCGTTCCGGCTCGTTGAAGTCAAACTGAATGGTGGTGCATTGCCAGGCTCTGCCGATGGCGTCCTTGATCTTGATATCGATCTTGGGGCCATAGAAAGCGCCGCCGCCTTCATCCATGTCAAATTCCAAGCCCAGCTTATTCAGCGATGCGCGCAGGCTCTGTGTTGCCATATCCCACTCCTCATCGCTACCCACGGCAGCTTCCGGCTTTGTAGAAAGATAGATGAGGAACTCCTCGAATCCAAAGTGTTTGAGCATATCCAGCGCAAAGACGATGAGCTTTTCCACTTCATCGCTCACCTGATCCGGCGTGCAGATGATATGCGCATCATCCTGAGTGAAGCCGCGCACTCTCATCAGCCCGTGCAAGACCCCGCTGCGTTCATAGCGATAGACCGTTCCCAGCTCCGCCATGCGCACCGGTAATTCACGATAGCTGTGATGTTTAGCATTATAAATACTGAGGTGGAAGGGGCAGTTCATCGGCTTGAGATAGTAGTCCTGACCTTCCACATCCATCTTGGCATACATATTTTCTTCATAGAAGCCGAGATGGCCGCTGGTTTCCCAGAGCTTGCTGCGTCCCACGTGGGGTGTATAGACCAATTCATAGCCATTTTGCAGATGCATATCTGTCCAATAAGACTCGATGAGATGGCGTATCATTGCGCCTTTGGGATGCCAGAGCACGAGACCGGGACCCACCTCATCGTCAAAGGAAAAGAGCTCTAAATCTCTACCTAATTTGCGATGGTCTCGCTTCGCCGCTTCTTCCAAGAACTCCATGTATTGTCGCATCTCTTTATTTGAAGGGAAGCTGATGCCATATATGCGTTTAAGCATCTTGTTTCTTTCATCGCCGCGCCAATATGCGCCGGAGCTTCTCAGCAATTTCACCGCTTTGATCACACCGGTGTGGGGGATATGCGGCCCGCGACAGAGATCGATGAAATCACCCTGAGTGTAGGTGCTGATGGGGTCTCCATCCGGGATTTCTTCGATGATTACGATCTTGTAATGCTCGCCCATATCGCCGAAGATCTTGATCGCCTCTTCTTTAGAGAGTTCCTGACGCGAATAGGGCAATTTCTGAGCGCTGAGCTCCTTCATGCGTTCTTCTATCTTGAGCAGGTCTTCATCGCTGAAAGCCTCCTCTCTATCAAAGTCATAATAAAAGCCTTGTTCGATTGCGGGACCTATCGTCACCTGCACCTCCGGCCAAAGCTGTTTTACCGCCTGAGCCATGAGATGCGCGCTGCTGTGCCAATATATTTCGCGTCCGGCATCGGTCTTAAAAGTATGTATCACCAGATCGCTATCTTCAGTGATCATGGTATTTATATCAACGAGTTTTGAGTTTATTTCTGCTGCTACAGCCGCACTTGCGAGGCGCGGGCTGATCTCATGCGCAACGTCGTAAGCGCTGATTGCAGCCGGGTATTCTTTCTTGCTTCCATCGGGAAGTGTGATTACTATCGGCATGTTTTCTCCAATATTGTTCATTTGACTATCCAAAAACTATGAAGCTTAATATTTGTCAAGCTTACTGTGGAATCGATTGAGTCTTAAGCTATTGAAGATCACCAGTAAAGTGACGCCCACATCGGCGATGATTGCCTCCCAAAGCCCGCTCACGCCTGCAACTCCCAGCACCATCACCAAGATTTTGATGCCCAAAGCCAGCGAGATATTTTGCCAGATTTTAGTATTTGTTTTTCGAGAAAGTTCAAAGGCGAGAGCTAATTGTTCCGCTTTGTCGTTCATGAGAACAATGTCTGCACTATCGATTGAAGCCTGTGCGCCGATTCCGCCCATCGCGATCCCGATATCCGAGCGCGCCAGAACGGGAGCGTCGTTCATTCCATCGCCCGTATAAGCCGTCATGCCATCATGTTTCTGCATGATCTCTTCCAGCGCAACCAGCTTATCCTGAGGCAAAAGCTCCGCTTTATATCCATCTAAAGCCAGCTCTTCGGATACGCTTGCCGCCTTCTTATCTCTATCACCGGAAAGCAGATACATGTTATCTACGCCCAGCTTGCGCATATGGGACAAACTCTCTTTCATCTTTGGCTTGATATCGTCTCCAAATGCGGCTGCACCGAGATAGACGCCATCTTTCACCACATGCACGGCACTGTATTCGGCGGTATCAAAAAGCTGCTTAAAACCGCGCTCAAGGATGAAATCATAGCTTCCGGCGAGATATTCTTTGCCGTCATATTCCATCATTATCCCCTTGCCGGGCAATTCATTATACTGGGTTCTCTTCGTGAGATCAAAGTCATATTCCATGGCGTTTTTCACAGCGATAGCGAAGGGGTGGCGCGAGCCGAATTCACTCTCATAGAGCGCGCGGCTGAGCTCGTCACCACTGATATTATCTGATGTATAGAGCTTTTCCAGTCTGAGATCGCCGGTGGTGAGCGTTCCGGTTTTGTCGAAAACTACGCTTTTTACCTGCCTGAGTCCATCGAGGAAGGTGCTGCCTTTGAAGATGATGCCGCGCTTAGCAGCGATCCCTATCCCTATGTAATATGTGAGCGGAATGGAGATGACCAGCGCGCAGGGACAGCTCACGATGAGGAAGATCAATGAGCGTTTTAGCCATATTTGCGAACTGTATCCCATGATAACGGGGACGAGGAAAACCAACACTGCCATTGCGACAACGACAGGGGTGTAGATACTGGCAAAGCGTGTGATAAAGCGTTCTTGGCGGGATTTGCGCGAAGCAGCATTATCGATCAGCGCAAGAATCTTTGCCACCATGCTCTCGGCTTCGCCACGCAGGGCTTCCATCTCTATCAGCCCCTCGTGATTGAGGCAGCCTGCATAGATCTCATTGCCCGCAGCAACCGCGAGAGGCGCAGATTCACCGCTCACGCTGGAGGTATCCAGGCTGGTTTCGCCTTTTGTAATCAGGCCGTCAACGGGGATGCGTTCGCCGGGATGCACAACGAGTATGTCGCCGGGCTTCACCTGATTCAGCTTTATCTCCTTCAGGCCGCTATCTGTCTTTAGATGCGCTACTTCCGGCTTGAGATTCATGATGGATGAAACTGTTTTACGGCTGCGATTCACGGCTTTATGCTCGAGATAGTGTCCCAATTCATATAGCGCAATCACGGCAACAGCTTCGGTGTATTCTCCTAAATACATAGCTCCAAGTGAGGCGATTCCCATCAGGAAATGTTCTGCTAAGAGTTGGCGTGAAAAGACTTCGCGCCCTGCGTTATAAAGCACGCGCCCGGAAACCATCAGATAGGAAAGCCAGAATAACCATGGGCGAAATGCGAAACTTTCCGGCAAAAGATAGGTGATCAAAAGAAGGAGCAAGCCGCCATAAATCACAAAGGAATAGTAGGACTTTTCTTCTTTGATCTCGTGATCTGAATCATGTATTTTAACTCCCGGTTCAATGCCGGAAGCGATCTTATTAAGGATGTCTAAAGCATTGGCAGCGTCATCTTTATATTGCACAACGAGCTTCTGATTTATGAAGTCGAGATTTACACTGCTCACCTCAGCGAGATTTGAAATCTCGGTCTCTATCTTAGCGCTGCAATTTGCGCAATCTAAATTTTGAACCTTATATTCGCGGACTGTCATTTCTCCTCCAAAATGTGTTCCAGAGCGTCTTTGAAGAGACTGTCTATGTGGGAGTCATCCAAGGAATAATAGACCACGGTTCCTTCCTTGCGATTCTTTACTAATCGCATTAGACGCAAGGTCTTAAGCTGATGGGAAACCGCTGAGGGACTCATGCCGGCAAGGGCTGCGAGATCTGCAACGCAAAGCTCGGCACGCGAGAGATAATATATCAAAGTAAGACGCGAGCTATCTCCAAAAACTTTGAAGAATTCTGCCATATCGGATATGGTCTCGGCATCCGGCAAGTCTTTCTGAATCTTGTCTATCTCCTCAGGGGAGATGAGTTTACATAAACATTGTTCTTTCATTTCTGCTCCATATATGAATATCTGTTCATATACTAATGGAGTCGGGGTTTTTGGCAAGGGAAATCTTTAGTGCGGGGGAGTGCAAAAAAGCCTGTTATGTGGTCTATAACAGGCTTTTATTTATATCAAAGAAAGAAGTATTTATTTAGAGCGAGGAAAGTAATGATCTATAATTTTCCCGTCTTTATCCTTCCAATTTGTGTAACCGTTTGTATTTCTGCCTTTAATAATACTGGCAGCGGTTGAAGGAGCAGTAAAGACAATATCACGCCTGAAAAGCAGCTTTGTGCCATCTGCATTAGGATAGAGATCGCCGGCAGCAATTAGCTCGTTTTTTATCCTTAACCCTGTGGAACCGAAATATGGGGCGTTCTCTAAAACAGCTTCGGAACCTTTAAAGACAATTGTTTTTCTACTTTCTATGTCGAAAGAGCCTTTTGCCAAACAGCCTTTAGTTGTCATACTAACATCAATAATGCCGGTTTTTGGTAAATCAATTGCTTTGAAGGCCATTGGTTTATCTTTTTTCGGTACATAGTAACCCAGGTTTCTACCTTTATTATCTTTCCATCTTGTATAACCATTCGCGGAGCCGCCTCTGACGATAGTAGCGGCAATAGTAGGTGAAGTGAAAGCCACATCTCTATTAAAAATCCATTTCGTATTATCATTGTTGAGATAAATATCTCCAGCTTCGATCAGGCGATTTTTGTGAGCCAGTTGATATCCTGAAAAACCTGGGGCATGATGTGTTGAAGCTTCAGAGCCTTTGAATATAATCGTTTCTTTGGTCTTTATGTTAAATGAGCCTTTAGCAAGGCAGTCTTTACTTTTCATAAACACTTCTATCACATCATTTTCAGGTAATTCAGCAACTTTGTATGATTCTTGTGGTTCATCCGATATATGGCTGCAACCCGGAAGTGTTTTATCCCACAATTTCTTAATTGTTTCCAAGTCTATAGAAGTGCGCTGCTTAGTCTCCAAAAGCCTTTTTGCTGTTTCATAAAGGTCAAATCTTGTTGAGCTTGCAATCTTTGTTGCCTCATCTTTCACCATTTGAATTTTGCGTATATGGCCGAGCTCTTTATACATTTGTTCTGCAGCAGAGACGGCGTATTGTCTATAGTTATTTCTGCCAAGGACTCTTTGCAGGATTTGCGAAATGCTTTCCAAATCATCTTCTAATAGATTGAATTCATTGAATAGAGTGTTTGCAAATGTTCCGCCTATATATGAATAGTAGAATCTCCAGCTAATTCCGTCTGTTAAGATGCAGATTGCGACCCTATCCCAAAAGGTGTATCGTTGTAATTGATCTTCCGCTGCTTCCAAGTCGCTTCTGAGCCTGTCAATATTTTTCACTTCAATAAATACTTCTGCCATTTCCGAGTTTCTATCTGCGAGAAACAAAGCAACATCCACCTTGCCACGCAATTGTGCAGTGATATCACTCGGCGGATATTTGTTTACAGAATACTCAGTAAAGAACTCCGCGGGATTCCAAATATTCCAACCCAACTTCTCACAAATACGCCCAACGATCGCAAACCTTACATGTTGCTCATCTTTATATAAACCAAGCTTTATCATCTCTCTGATATCGGCTAATGTTTCTAACATTTTCTTCCTCTCAGCATCTATTATCGGATTTTCCCAAGATTATAAAAAGCGATTGAAATGTCAAGATAAAGTATGGCGAGGGATATATGGCATGCACTTTATGTCTTTTAAATCTCCTTGCCCAAATGTCTCTTAAATAATGAGATACCTACTCCTTCCTCATTGGTTTCAGCTATAGATGTGGTCATGATGTGCTCATGGCGATGACCATATCATGACCACATCATCACCAGGATCCAATAGGGAAGAGGCATTGGTGCCTTAGTTATAATATGCTTCCCCTGCGCGAATTGGCTAAAAACTTCAGTGCAAAGTCGCAGTAATCATTCAAATAATAGACATTAAAGTCAAATATATTTGAATTCTTGAATAAAAAACAATTTGCACACATACCCCCAAAATTTTGGTTCAACTTGCCATAACTCTTTATGATATAGAGCATTGAACTATGTTTTGTGTTGAAAATTGAAGATTTCAGCCCGATTCGATACTTTGTAATAAAACAAATGCTTCAACTCATTAACGGCTGTTTTCTCGTCGTTTTCACGGACTTATCCACATTTGTCCTTCAAAAACCGGAGTTTTTGTGGATAAACTACCTTTTTAGCTCCGAAAACTATATTTGTCTCGAGAAGTCTGTGAATGAATGTGGATAACTATTCTTGATACAGATAATTACGGATATTTATTGTCATAGATTTTGCTTTACAAAAAGGGCGACTCCAAATTTGATGAAATCTGCAAATAACACAAAAAGGAGTCACCCATGATTTGCAGACATCAAAACAAAACTAAGCATTCTTTGCAAGTAAAACTTCATCAATTACTGAACTATTTTAGACCATTCTTCACGTTACCGGAACATAAGTTTATGTTTGATATGGTTTTAGGTATAATAAAGAGCCAGTCGGTAATTTGCAATAGAATAGCTCAAACATTAGGCGAAAATATCACAAACAAGAAAACTTGTGAGCGACTTTATCGGAATTTAAGCAGAGAAGACTTTGGAGTCAGACTGCAACAACACATTATCGATAAACAGGCTAAGAGTATCGACAATGACAGTGTTATCATAGTTGATGATAGTGA
>FZPS01000175.1_pt66 | contig 100426 bp, 106 predicted proteins | sample 1817821 | NCBI WGS metagenome assembly FZPS01 (sample SAMEA104158645, study PRJEB21678) | metagenome | place: Germany | collected 2015-04-21
GAATCATCCTCTTCCTTCCCTCTCTGCAGTCTTGCCTGAGCAAAACCTGCGAGGTCTGAAGACGATGCCTCAAGAACAACATTCGTTGTCTCAAGATCAATGTTCAGTTTTCAAGGTTCTTTGACCCCAAAAAGTCTTAGCGTTTTTTGGGGACAGCGAGATTATCTTATCATACAACCGCCCCTGCGTCAACGCCTCAGCACTTACAATTGGGTTCTTTTTTGTAAAATCATGCCGTCCTGCTACCTCAAGGGCCAGACCCGTTGGGTGGGGACGACAGTTTCATACTCTATCACACAACCAGACCGCTGTCAACACCTCCGCGCAGAATCCCCTAATTGGCTGCAGACGCGCAATACCGCGAAATCGCAGCGGAGTTTAGCTGCAATTCGCGGCAAATGGCGGATTCTTCCTGTTTCTCAAAGATCAATCTTCATCCACAGGATCCTGTTCGACGACTTCTGCAGCGGCTTCAGGCTCTGCCTCATCGTCTTCTTCTTCACGGCCGGCAATATCCGCAACGCCTACAACGCGGTCACCTTCATCCAAACGCATCAAGGTCACACCCTGGGTATTGCGTCCGAGCCTGGAAATCTCAGATACCTTCATCCGAATCATGATTCCATCCACAGACAAGATCATGATTTCATTACCTTCCCTGACCACATGAACCCCGACAATCGGCCCGGTGCGTTTCGTCTTCCTTAAGGTCAGAACACCCTTGCCACCGCGATTTGTCTGGCGATACTCGGCCAGAGATGTCCGTTTCCCAAATCCATTTTCCGTTACCACCAGTAGATCAGCGTCATCGCTGACCACAGCGAGACCTACCACATTATCTCCTGAATCCAGTCGAATTCCGATCACGCCGCGGGCAGGACGTCCCATGGCTCGGATCTGCTCCTCGGAGAAGCGAATGGCTTGGCCGTCTTGGGTGACCAAAAGAACTTCGGAGCTGCCATCGGTCAGTTCAATTCCCACCAACTCATCATCATCGTCTAAGGTGATGCAGATTAACCCGCCGGTTCGATTGGTATCAAAGGCGCTTAGTGCAGTCTTCTTGATGATTCCGTTGCGTGTAGCCATGGTCAGATACTGATCGTCAGAATACTCCGCAATGGGAATGGTGGCCTCCACCCGTTCCCCCGGTTCGAAGCTGATCAGGTTGATTACCGCTAAACCTCTGGCATTTCTGCCGGCCTCTGGTATCTCATGACCCCGCAAACGATAGACACGTCCCTTGTTGGTAAAGAAGAGAATGTAGCTGTGGGTACTGGCCACAAACACTCGTTCCACAAAATCATCGGCCTTGGTATTCAAGGCAGTAATACCTCGTCCGCCTCGTCTTTGGGTGCGATACGTATCCACTGGAAGTCGTTTGATGTAACCTTGATGGGTTAGGGTAACAACAATATCCTCCTCCGCAACTAGGTCCACATCCTCTAGATTTCCCACGGATAGGCCGATTTTCGTACGCCGGGGATCGGCGAACTTGTCTTTGATCTCAATGAGTTCGTCTTTGATAATCTCGTAAACAAGCCGCATATCGCCTAAGATCGCTTTGAGACGGGCGATGGTTTTCAGTAATTCATCATATTCGGCATCGATTTTCTCCCGCTCCAGTCCACTTAACCTGCGGAGCTGCATATCCAAAATGGCCACCGCTTGCCGCTCTGTAAAACCAAAGCGTTCGATCAAGCGCTCTCTAGGGTTGTCATAGGAGGCCCGAATGGTGGCAATCACCTCATCGATATTGTCCAAGGCAATGCGATAACCTTCTAGAACATGGGCCCGCTCTTCCGCTTTAAGGAGCTCGAAACGGGTGCGCCTCACCACAACCTCTCTTTGGTGATCGAGGTAATGGTTGAGCACTTCCTTCAGATTGAGCACCTTTGGTTCGTTGTCCACAAGAGCGAGCATGATCACGCCGAACGTGTCCTCGAGCTGGCTATGCTTGTACAGGCGGTTCAGCACCACATGGGGATCAGCATCACGGCGGCATTCGATCACGATGCGCATACCGGACTTGTCCGATTCATCCCTGAGGTCTGTAATACCATCGACGCGCTTTTCCCGCACTAACTGGGCTATCTTTTCGATGAGCCGAGCTTTGTTGACCTGGTAAGGCAGCTCGGTAATGAGGATGCGGGTCTTGCCGTTGGACATCTGTTCAATTTGGCTCTTGGCCCGAACTCGGATTCGTCCCCGTCCCGTTTGATAGGCGTCCCTGATCCCTTCCCGCCCTTGAATAATTGCACCTGTGGGAAAATCAGGACCCTTGATGTGTTCCATCAGATCCTTGATCTCAGAATCGGGACGGTCGATCAGTTCTACCAGAGCATCCACCACTTCACCGAGATTATGGGGGGGAATGTTGGTGGCCATACCCACAGCAATTCCAGCTGCGCCGTTCACCAAGAGGTTGGGGAACTTGCTCGGCATCACACTGGGCTGTTCGAGGGTCTCGTCAAAGTTGGGGTAGAAATCAACTGTGTCTTTGTCGATATCCCTGATCATTTCCATAGCCAACCTGGACAACCGGGCCTCGGTATAACGCATGGCCGCCGGCGGATCGCCGTCTACGCTGCCAAAGTTGCCATGGCCGTCCACCAGCATATTCCGGTAGGAAAAAGGCTGTGCCATGCGCACCATGGCATCATAAATAGCGGAGTCACCATGGGGATGATATTTTCCCATAACTTCGCCGACGATTCGGGCCGATTTCTTATGGGGTCTGTCCGGCCGATTACCCAGTTCCATCATACCGTAGAGGATACGCCTCTGTACGGGTTTTAGGCCGTCCCGTACATCAGGTAAAGCCCGTTCCACAATGACACTCATGGCGTAATTGATGTAGGATGTCTTCATCTCATCGGTAATCTTGATGGGAAGCGTTTTTCCATTATGCAGATTTATGCTCAACTCGATACACCTCTCGACTAGATATCCAGATTTGTTACTTCATGGGCATGCTCTTCAATGAACTCACGGCGGGGTTCTACCTTCTCACCCATGAGCGTGTTGAAGATGTCGTCAGCCAAAATGGCATCATCGACCTTCAATTGGAGAATCGTACGCTTCTCGGGATCCATGGTCGTATCCCAGAGCTGATCCGCGTTCATTTCACCTAAGCCCTTGTAACGCTGGATGGTGGCGCCGCTGCGTCCCACTCGATCCAGAATCTCCTCCAGCTCCTGATCATCAAAGGCATAATATGACTCTTTTCCTTTACGCACCTGATACAAAGGGGGAAGAGCAATATAGACGTAGCCCTGTTCCAAAAGGGGCGTCATGTACCGGTAGAAAAAGGTCAAAAGCAGAGTGCGGATATGTGCTCCGTCCACATCAGCGTCCGTCATCAGCACGATCTTGTGGTAGCGGGCCTTGCTGATGTCAAAATCCTCTCCAATACCGGTACCAAAGGCCGTGACCATAGACCTGATTTCGTTATTGCTGAGAATTTTGTCCAGGCGAGCTTTTTCCACATTGAGAATTTTGCCCCGCAAAGGCAAAATGGCCTGGAAGCGCCGATCTCTGCTCTGCTTGGCGGTACCTCCGGCGGAGTCGCCTTCCACGATGAAGATCTCACAGAGCTCCGGATCCGTGAGGCTGCAATCCGCAAGCTTACCTGGGAGCGAAGATATCTCCAGAGCGTTCTTGCGACGGGTCAACTCCCGGGCCTTACGAGCCGCCTGCCTGGCTCTGGCCGCCTGCACTCCCTTGTCTACAATCCTCTTCGCATCCGCCGGGTTTTGCTCGAGATAGTCAGCCAGCTCTTCTGCGACAATGGATTCAACCAGACCCTTGACCTCACCGTTGCCCAGCTTGGTCTTGGTTTGGCCCTCAAACTGCGGATCAGGAATACGGACGCTGATTAAGGCGGTGCAGCCTTCCCGTACATCATCCCCCGTTAGATTCTCATCGGTCGGTTTCAATAATCCTCTGCGACGAGCATAGTCATTCACGGTGCGGGTTAAGGCACTGCGAAAACCGATTAAGTGTGTACCACCTTCGTGGGTGTTGATGTTGTTGGCAAAACTCAGTGTGGTTTCGGTATAACTGTCGTTATACTGAATAGCCGCTTCCACCTCAATATCATCTTTTGCCGCCGAAAAGTAGATCGGGTTTTTCACAATCACAGATTTATTGCGGTTGAGATAATCCACATAGGAAACAATGCCGCCCTTGTACAAAAAGCGATGCTCGCGCCTGGAGCGGTGATCCGCAAAGGTAATGGTGGTTCCCTTGTTCAGAAACGCCAGCTCCCGCAGGCGATACACGATCATCTCGGCCTGGAAGTCCACCGTATCAAAAATAGCCGCATCGGGCTTGAAGCGGATCATGGTTCCGTGTTCCTTGGTGCGTCCCAGCTCCTGCAAGGGCTGCTGGGCTACTCCCCTGGCGTACATCTGGGAGTAATGGTGCCCATTATACCAGACATGGGCTTCCAGCCACTCGGAAAGGGCGTTTACCACAGAGACGCCTACGCCGTGCAGACCTCCGGAGACCTTGTAATGTCCGCCTTCCTGGCCAAACTTCCCCCCCGCATGGAGCATCGTCAGCACCGTCTCCAGGGTGGATATCTTGGTTTTGGAATGGATCTCCACGGGGATACCGCTCCCATTGTCTTTAACCGAAAGGGAACCATCTTCGTAAATGACCACTTCAATGTGGTCACAATAACCGGCCATGGCCTCGTCGATGGCGTTGTCCACTACCTCCACAAAGAGGTGATGCAAACCGTAGAGATCGGTGTTACCGATGTACATACCTGGGCGAAGCCGAACTGCCTCCAGCCCTTCCAAAACTTGGATTTGGTCTGCTGTATAATTGGGAGTCACTTGCTGCTTTTCCAAAATCAATCAACTCTCCTTAACTCAGTTTCTCAAATGAACATATCTCGCGCCCTCTTCGAGAGTGTCTTGGCGGAAATAGGCGAAAGGTAAATATTATGGGAGCAAACTACAAGGGAAACGGGCTCACTAGATAATTGTACCACAAAACCTTCGTCCTCTGCAGTTTTTAGAAACTCCTGGTTTAAGGCAGAGGGTTCCTTTTTCAGATCGATCACACTGATCAGCTCACCTAGTGGTATCATGGTATCTTGTCCTATGTGTAGAAACATACGTTTTTCCCTTTCTTAAGCGAGGATTCTGCCCTGTTCGATCCGAAACACGGTGGCCTGCTTTTTTGTCTCTGGGGTAAAACTATCCAGACTGGTGGTGGTGACGATGGTTTGCGCCTTCTCATTGAGAATGGATAACAGATACATTTGACGTTTTCGATCCAATTCAGACATTACATCATCCAGGAGCACAACTGGATACTCCCCGGTTTCTTGGTGCATCAACTCGAGCTCCGCCAAAATGTAAGCCAGGACAGCGGTGCGCTGCTGCCCTTGGCTGCCGAATTTTTTTAAGTCGTAAGCATTGATCAGAAAGACCAAATCATCCCTTTGGGGCCCCACCAAGGTATACCCCCTGCGAATTTCCTCGGAGCGAAGCGCTTTTAGCTGCGCCCAGAGGATCTGCTCCAGCTCTTCTGCTGCATAGTTTGTGTCTTGAGAGCTGCTGTCCGCTACTTCAAAAAAGGGCGCATAGATTAACTGCAATTCTTCTTGCTCATCGCTGATTTTCTCATGGGCGCTTTTACTGAAGCGCTGCAGAATGTGTACAACCTCTTGTCGGCGAAGCATGATCGCTTTTCCCAAAGAAACCAGTTGATTATCCCAGGCGGGCAGCTGGCTTAGCTGGGAGCGGTTCTCCCAGGCATCCTTCAGGAGACTGTTGCGCTGGCGAACCACCCTTTGATATTTTAACAGTGTGGTGCGATAGATGGGATCAATCTGGCAGATCTGCACATCCAAAAAGCGGCGCCGATCACCTGGAGAGCCCTTGACCAGTTGGAGACTATCAGGAATAAATAACACCGTATTTAACCGACCCAAAAAAGAATTGGCCGTCGTGGACTTCTGGTTCACCAAGAGTCGCTTGGTATCCGTATGACTGACCACCACAGCCAAATCTAGGGCCGCCAGGCGAACGACTTCTGCGGTGACAATGGCCCTGGCCGCCCCCACACCTTGCTGAATCAGTTCTGTTTCACGTGTTGTGCGGTAGGACTTGCTCAGCGAGAGGACGTAGATGGCTTCCAGGAGATTGGTCTTGCCCTGGGCGTTATCCCCTACGAAAATATTCAGCCCCGGGTCAAGCTGGAGGCTTTCCCTTAGGTAGTTTCTGAAGTTATGCAGGGTGAGCTGTTGAATGTGCATTCAGCGTCCCGACCTAATCACAAACTTGTCGCCGCTGGTCAGCTCCACAATTGTCCCGGGACCAAGCTTTACCGATCGCCTTGTTTCCACCTTGCCGTTCACCAAGACCTGTCCGCTTTGGATTAAGATCTTCGCTTCTCCACCGCTTCCTACAACATTGGCCCATTTCAAAAACTGATCAAGCTGGATCTGATCGGTCTTGATTTGCACTTCCTCCACGAATATCAGTCCCCTTCCCCTAAATTCGAATGGGCATGAGAATGTAGAGATGATCGTCACTGTCAGCAGCCTTCAACAGAGCCTGCCGCGAGCCTTCCAAACGAAACTCCACTTGATCAGCATCCATGTTTTTTAGCATATCCAGCATAAACTTAGGTGAATAGGCGGCTTGTTCGTCGGGCCCCTGGTGTTCCACACTGTACTGCTCCTGGGATTTCCCTAAGTTGGATGTGGTCTCGATCTCCAAGACGCCGTCTCGAATTTGGAGGATCACAGGGGTCCGGTCCACTCGGCCGAAGAGAGCGGCTCGTTCCAGTGCCTGGATCAGCTGGCTGCGCTTCATGATCAGCCTGGTTTTCTGTTCAGTGTACAGAACCGATCGATAATTAGGGAAACGGCCATCAATCAAGCGGGTGACAAAGACGGTGTCATCAAACCTGAAGGCCAGCTGATTGTTTCCGGCAAAGACATCTATGATGGTCTCCGTTAAGGGCAGACAGCGGCCCAGCTCCACCAGATTGGCTTTGGGAATGATGAAGTCACCTGAATCTGTATGGACGGTTCCGGTTTCAGCATGGACAAAGGAGAGACGGTTGGAATCGGTGGCCACGAAATTGATCGCTTGATCCTTGATCTCCATCAACACTCCTGAAAAAATCGGTTGGTGATCGTCGTTGGATGTGGCAAAGGCACTGTTGCGAATGAGACGCTGCAGCTCATAGTCTGTTAGACTCATAATCTTTTGATCGCAAACGGGATATTCAGGAAACTCTTCTCCTTCGATGGCATGCAGGGAAAATTCCATTAAACCCGAACGGATCAAAACCTGTCCATCTTGCCATTCTGCTGTAACATCACCGGCTGGGAGCTTACGAATGAGTTCAGTAAACAGGCGGCCGCTAACAATATGTTCCCCTGTTTTGATCACATTACAAGGGAGCTTGGTTTGAATTGCGATCTGCAGATTGTTGGCCGTGATGGTTAGACCGCTTTTCTGGACCGATAAATGCAAACCAGTTAAAGCAGGTGTTTGATCATTGGTGGAAATAGCTCTTTCTACGATGGCGAGACTGGCAACTAAATCAGTATTGTTGATCACGAAATGCATAAACATACCCCCTGTGGAATATTGTCAAAAACGACTTCGCATACTTTAACTAAGATCTTTTTTAGTAGTAATAGTAGTAGGGCCTGTGTAAATGTGGAAAACAGCTTAAGCATGCCTGCAGTCATACTTCGCTTCTAGGAGAACCTGTTGATGATAGTTCCAAACTATCCACAGTCTCAACAGACGCCATTTGGGGCGAAAAAGTTATACCGCGCTTTTCCACAACTTATCATCAGCCCCGCTGAATAACATTGATCAGTTCGTTGATGGTGTTTTGGAGCGAGGGATCGAGTTTCAGCTCCCCCTCGATTTTGTCCACCGCATGGATCACCGTTGTGTGATCGCGGCCGCCAAAGATATCGCCAATTTCCGGAAGAGAGCTGTCGGTTAACTCTCGAGCCAGGTACATGGCTACCTGCCGCGGAAAGGTGATGTTGCGGGTACGGCGTTTGGATTTCATGTCCGCGATTTTAATCCCGTAGTGGTCTGCCACAACGACCATGATGCCGTCAATGGTCACGGGTTTATTGGCGGGTGCTCGCAGAATGTCCTTGAGGGCATCGGCCACCGTTTCTAAGTCCAAAGCTACATTGTGCAAATTGCAGTGTGCGGTGACCCGGACTAAGGCGCCCTCCAGCTCCCTAATATTGGACTGAACATGGGAGGCAATATAGCTGAGCACTTCATGGGAGATGACCAGGTCGTCATCGATGGCCTTTTTCCGCAAAATGGCGATCCTTGTTTCCAGGTCCGGCGGTTGGATATCCGCGGTCAGGCCCCATTCAAATCGGCTCCTGAGACGTTCTTCTAAGGTAGGAATATCTTTGGGGGGCCGATCCGAGGAGATGATCAGCTGCCGATTGGCCTCATAGAGCGCGTTAAATGTATGGAAGAACTCCTCTTGGGTCGATTCTTTGCCCGCCACAAACTGGATATCGTCCACCAGGAGAATATCTACATTACGGTATTTATTGCGAAAATCAACCATAGACTTCTTCCCAATGGCCGAGATGAGGTCATTGGTAAAGGTCTCGGACGTCACATAGACCACGGAGATATTGGGGTTCTGCTCCAGAGCGTAATGACCGATGGCGTGCATAAGGTGGGTCTTGCCAAGACCTACCCCTCCATAGAGGAAGAGGGGATTATACGCTTTGGCCGGTCCCTCCGCAACCGCTAAGGAGGCTGCATGGGCAAAGCGATTGGAGTTGCCCACCACAAAAGAGTCAAAGGTATAGCGGGGATTTAAGACGGATGAAGTGGGAGCTGGGTCCCTAAGAGCAGGCTCATTTTGGGGAAACTCCACAAGGGGACGATTCTCCCCCGCATTGTTGGGAACGTTAGGCCCCTGCCCCTCCTGGTAGGGGCGGTCACCTGTGGTGGCTAGAGATTTCACTCCCTGGGGAATGGTAAAACGAATATCCCAATCGCGATTGGCAACCTGCCGCAGGGTTTTTTGCAGAGGATTCACATAACGAGCCTCAACCCAGTCCTTGGTAAATTCGTTGGGAAATTCAATATAGAGGATATTGCCATCGAGACGCACCGGACGACTGTTTTTAAGCCAGGCATTAAAGGAACGCTCTGGCAAATCAGCGGCCATAACTTCTAAGACTTCATCCCAGACCAAAGCGAGCTGGTTCAGTTGTTCCATGAGGTACCCTCCCGATGACTGTTACTGTCACTGTTACTATTCCCACAGTTCAATTCTTGATTTATCCACAGGTTCCTGCTTTTCTTGTGGTGAAAAGCACAATGTTTGCTGGGAGTTATGCACAAAAAGGGGGTAAAGCAAAAACACTACAGGACAAGGGAACAGGACTTTATCCACAAACCCAACAGTTTATCCACAAAAAGAACAACCCCTTGTCTATCAGCGTCTTTTCTGCGCTGCGCGCTATTTTTCCCCAGAGTTATGCACAATCTGCTTCTGGTGGTTTTACGTCGAGAAGGCTCAATTGTGTAAACAATTATTAAACCAGCTAAAAACCGACAGAGGAAATTATCCACATAGAAAGTGATGGAGTTATCCCCAGGTTATTCACAACTTGTGGATAAAAGAATGGCTTATCATGGGCACATGGAGTGTGGGAACGTCTGTTTAGATCATGTATCCACAGGCTTGGGGATAAGACCATGAGGATACTGTGCACAACTTGGCGCCGAAGGTGGCGCCTCCGCGATTGCTATTGACACGGTTTTGTCAAGTACGATATAATCGCTGTGAATGTTGTCTGCTTGTTTGAAGGGAGGATTACTTGTGAAACGGACGTTTCAACCGAAAAATCGTAGAAGAAAACGCCTACACGGCTTTCGAGCAAGGATGAAAACTACCGCCGGTCGCAGGGTTTTGGCCCGCAGAAGGGCAAGGGGCCGTAAGACACTTACTGCCTAGGTGGCCAACGACGCTCAGGGGGTTTTAAGGTGGAGCGTTTGAAGAATCCTCAAGAGTTCAGCTTGGTGTATAAGCAAGGAAAGCCGCACTTCGGCAAACATGTGGTGGTTTCAGTCTTACCCACGGACAAGGCCTACAGCCGGGTAGGATTTGCTGTTGGAAAAAAGGTCGGTAACGCGGTGACCCGCAATAAAGTCAAACGAAGGCTCAGAGCCATCATGCATAATACTGCTAGCGAGATCGCCCCAGGGTTCGATGTGATCATTGGGGCTAAACGAACGTCGGTCACCGTTAGTTTTACCGAGTTGGAGGGCGATTTGCGTCGGGCGCTCAAGATGTCGGGTCTAGTATTGGCCGAAAAAGTGCAAGGTAAGGGTCGGTGAAGGGCATGCTTAGGGCCATGCTTCTTTTCATTCGCTGGTACCAAAAGTACATTTCTCCCCTTTTGCCCCGGAGTTGTCGCTTTTACCCCACCTGTTCAGAGTATTCCCGCCAGGCGATTACCAGGTATGGCTGGAAGGGGCTATGGTTAGCCATGAAGAGAATTGGCAGATGCCATCCCTGGCATCCGGGAGGTTACGATCCCGTTCCTTAGTTGATTGGAGGACTTATATTGGGTGCTATTATGGATTTGTTTGCCGGCCCGTTAGGCTGGCTGCTCGATCAACTCGTGCAGTTGACTGGAAACTATGGCCTGGCCATAATCTTGACCACCATTATTGTTCGCTTGCTGCTTTTCCCTCTGACCATTAGTCAAAACAAGAGCATGGTGGCGATGCGCCGGATACAGCCGGAGCTAAATGAGATTCAAAAGAAGTATGCTAACAATAAAGAAGAACAGCAGAAAAAGACGATGGAGCTGTATCAAAAACATAAGATCAACCCCTTAGGCGGATGTTTGCCCATGCTTGTGCAATTACCAATCCTTTGGGCGTTTTTTGCTGTTCTCAGGGAGATTCCCGCAGACGGCGCCACATTTTTGGGTCTATGGGTACTCAGTGAAGCGGATCCATACTATGTGTTCCCGGTTGTGGCCGCACTGACTACCTTTTTGCAGTCCAAGATGACAGCTACCGATCCCTCCCAGAAGTCCATGTTGATTGTGATGCCCATCATGATTCTGTTCTTCAGCTTAAGTCTACCTTCCGGGCTGGTGCTGTACTGGATCACCAGTAATGTGTTTTCCATAGTTCAACAAGCGTGGATCAATAAGATGTATCCCGTAAATTAAGGGGGCCGAATAATGAAGTCGATTGAAGTGGTTGCTCGGACGGTGGACGAAGCCATCGCCGAAGCACTTCATAAACTGCAGGCAGATCGGGAAGAGGTCGAGGTTACCATCTTGGACGAAGGTAACAAGGGTTTTTTGGGGATCCTAGGTTCTAAGCAGGCCAAAGTCCTGGTGGAAAAGAAGTCGCCTCTCTACGAGCTGAAACTGGAAAGAGCCTTAGAGTTTGTGAAGGAGCTCTTGGCACAAATGGAGATCCCCGCTGAAGTTGTGGGCGAGGCCAATCCTGAGAGCGTCAATCTGCAGATTCAGGGTGACGGTTTGGGTGTGTTGATTGGCCGCAGGGGGCAGACCCTGGAGAGCCTGCAATACATTACCAGCCTGGCGGTGAATCGCCAAGGCGGCGATTGGATTCGGATTAACCTTGACATTGGCGACTATCGAGCCAAACGAGAAGAGACCCTGCGTTCACTGGCGCAAAGGGCAGCGATGAAGGTCGAATCTACCGGCCGCAGAGTGGCTTTGGACGCCATGAACGCTGCTGAACGCCGTATTGTCCACCAGGAGCTGCAGGAATTTGGAGGAGTGATTACCCAAAGCGAAGGGCAGGAGCCGTATCGCCGCGTGGTCATACTTCCGGACTAGAGGTTAGGGTCAGTGGGGTTGCTCAGAATGAACGCATCGGCGTTCATTGTGCGCGGCCCTTTTTTCTTTTGTGGTAGACTAGGAGTTGAGGTGGTTTCATGATCGAGAACACCATTTGTGCGGTGGCCACCCCCCTCGGTGAAGGGGGTATCGGTATTGTGCGTTTAAGCGGGCCGCAGGCCCTTTCCATCGCCGATCAGATCTTTCAAACTAAGAAGGGCGAGAAACTGAGGGAGATCGGGACCTATCAGCTTCGCTACGGAAAAGTGGTCGATCCCCTCAGCGGCCAGATGATCGACGAAGCACTGGCCTTAGTGATGCGCGCCCCCCATTCCTACACAGCGGAAGATGTGGTGGAGATCCAGTGCCACGGGGGTGTGGTAGCTGTCCAAGAGGTGCTGTCCTTAAGCCTAAAACTCGGGGCGGAGCTGGCTGAACCCGGGGAGTTTACCAAGCGGGCTTTTCTCAACGGGCGTCTTGACCTCAGCCAGGCAGAAGCTGTCATCGATATTGTCCGTTCCCAAACTCGCCTAGGCTTAGAGCTGGCGGTGGATCAGCTCGAGGGAAGCCTCAGCGGGCGCATGAAAGCAATTCAGGAACCTCTCTACCAGATTGTGGTCCAAGTCGAAGCCAGTATCGATTTTCCCGAAGATGATCTGCCCGAAGTAGAGCTTCAGGAGATTGCAGAAACTCTCCAGTGGAGTATCCAGGAGCTCAATACCCTTTTAGCCACGGCCGATGAGGGGAAGATTTTGCGTGAGGGTCTGAAGACGGTGATTACAGGAAAACCGAATGTGGGAAAATCCAGCCTGCTCAACACCTTGCTCAATGAAAAACGGGCCTTAGTGACCAATATCCCCGGTACCACCCGAGACAGCATTGAAGAGCTGGTCAATCTGCGGGGCATTCCCCTGCGCCTGATTGACACAGCAGGGATCCGCCAGAGCAACGATCCCGTGGAGCAGCTGGGGGTAGCTCGCAGTCTGGATCTTCTGCAGCAGGCCGACTTGGTCCTCCATGTCCTGGATCGCAGCGAGGAGCTGACTGCGGAGGATTTTGACGTGATGGAACGAACTCGGAACACAAGACGGATTGTGCTGATTAATAAGGTGGATCTACCTCCCCTCTGGGAGGTGGAGGATCTGGGAGATGTGGGTGCAAGCCCGATCCTGGAGACGTCTCTGCTGCAGGAGAATCCCGAGTTGGCAGGGGAGCTGGCTGATACAATCTTACATTTGGTGGGATCGGGTCGAGTGCAGGCTGCCGCAGGTTCCCGAGCTGTCATTACCCGGACCCGGCATAAGCAGGCGCTGGAAAAGGCCAAAGGGTCTCTTCAGGAATCCCTTGCTACCTTGCAGGGGGGCTTGCCCCTGGACCTAATTGCTGTGGATTTGTATGCTGCTCTGGAGCATTTGGGGGAGATAACGGGGGAGACGGTTCGTGATAATGTACTCGACCGTATTTTTGCTCAGTTTTGCATTGGGAAGTAGCTAGAGGGGGGGTCGCTGATGCCGCAGAGGTATGATGTGATCGTGGTAGGAGCTGGACATGCCGGGGCCGAAGCAGCCCTGGCTGCGGCGCGGCTGGGAGAGCGGGTACTGATTTTGACCTTGAATTTGGATAATGTAGGTCTCTTGCCCTGCAATCCCAGTATCGGAGGATCGGGCAAGGCCACCTTGGTGCGGGAGATCGACGCCTTAGGGGGCGAAATGGGAAAGAACTGTGACGCAACCTTGATGCAGATGCGCATGCTAAATACCCGGCGCGGCCCAGCTGTACAATCCCTCCGCGTCCAGCTGGACCGGAAGCTTTACCAGAGACGACTCAAAAATATCCTGGAGACCACCGAAAATGTCTATCTCAAAGAGGCTTTGGTCACGGATCTCTTGGTGGAAAAGGGAGCGGTCCAAGGTGTGGTACTGCGCGGAGGCGTGCGGATTCATGCTCCCGTTGTGATCCTAGGCACCGGCACCTACCTGCGGGCGGTTGTGCACATTGGTGAGCTGCACTATCCTTCGGGACCCCAGGGCCAGCACACCGCAGTGGATTTAGCGGATAATCTGGCCAGGTGGCTGCCCATGGTACGCTTTAAGACCGGTACTCCTCCTCGGATCAATTTGCGGTCCTTAAACTATGATCGTTTGGAAAAGCTTCCCGGTGAACCCAATATCTCCGGATTTTCCTTTGAAACCGAGGGCTTTGAGCTGGAACAGGTGCCCTGCTGGGTTACGTATACCACACCGGAAACACATCGAATTATTCGGGAGAACCTCGGGCGAACGTCCATGTACAGCGGCGCCATCACAGGGGCGGGTCCCCGCTACTGCCCGTCCATTGAGAGCAAGATCGTGGAGTTTCCTGATCGCCAGAGCCACCAGATCTTCATTGAACCGGAGGGCTGGCAGACCAATGAAGGCTATTTGAGCGGATCCTCCACCTCCCTTCCCTTTGAGATCCAGGAAGAGATGCTCAAGACCATTCCCGGTCTGGAAGATGTGGAGATTATGCGGCATGCTTATGCCATTGAATATGACTGCGTTGATCCCCTAGCTTTGCGGCCCTCTTTGGAAAGCAAGGACATTTCCGGGCTCTTCCTGGCGGGTCAGATCAATGGGACCAGCGGTTATGAAGAGGCAGCGGCCCAGGGCATTATGGCGGGCATTAATGCTTCCCGCTTTCTACAAGGAGAGGATGCCGTGATCATCCCCCGCTCCCAAGGCTACATCGGCGTGCTGGTCGACGACTTGGTCACCAAGGGGGTGACCGAACCCTATCGTATGATGACGTCGCGCTCGGAATATCGTCTTTCGCTGCGTATGGATAATGCCGACGTGCGCTTGACACCCTTAGGCTACTCCCTCGGTCTAATCAGCGAGGAACGCTATGCGGCCTTCCAAAGAAAGCAGGACCAAGTTCAAAGGGAGGTCGAGCGGCTCCAGGCGACCACCCTTGGTGGGACGCCCCAGGTCAATGCGATCCTAAAAAGCCTTGGTACAGCGCCACTTAAACATGGCGTGAAGTTGGCCGATCTTTTGCGCCGTCCCGAATTGAATTACGCCCATTTGGGGCACTTTACCGATCTCCCCCCCCTGCCCCCTTCCGTTACGGAGCAGGTGGAGATTCAGATCAAGTATGAGGGCTATCTAGCTCGCCAGGAAGCGGCCATTGAACGTTTTGAGCGTATGGAACGCAAGCTTTTGCCCCCGGACTTCCCCTATTTAGAGGTCAAGGGTCTCTCTAAAGAGGCCGCTTCCCGCCTCAATCAGGTCAAACCGGCCTCGGTGGGTCAGGCTTCCAGGGTCTCCGGCGTTAATCCCGCGGACATTAGCGTACTCTTGGTCTACCTGGAGCAAGCCCAGCGGAGGTTAGACTGATGGATTTCAACCGGGAGCTGTTCCAATCCTCGCTACTGCAAGGCCTAAAAGAGTGGGAGCTCGACCTTGTGGTCAAACCTCAGCTTCATGCGGTCACGCGCTTTGTGGAGCTCGTTTTGGAAACCAATCGAAGTCTGAATTTAACTCGCATTGTGGAAGCGGACGAAATGGCCATTAAGAATGTGCTGGACAGTCTCGCCCCTTTGCGCCTCAGCTGGCCTTCCAGGCAGAAATGCCTTGATCTGGGAACGGGCGCCGGCTTTCCCGGGATTCCCCTGGCAATCTGCCAGCCCCAGTGGTCTTGGATTCTCCTGGATTCCCTGCGTAAACGCCTGCGCTTTCTGGATCAGGCCGCAGAGAGTTTGGGGATGGTCAATGTGGCCACCCTCCACGCCAGGGCTGAAGATGTGGGGCAGGCGGCCGATCACCGGGAAAGCTATGATCTGGTGGTGAGCCGGGCAGTGGCAAGTCTGCCGGTGCTCTTGGAGCTAGCCGCACCCCTGGTCAAGGTAGGAGGCGTCTTTTTAGCCTATAAGTCCAGCGATGCACTTGCTGAACTTGAGGAAAGCTCCAAGGCGCTGCAGCTCTTACAGATGCAGATAGAACAGGTGTTCGCCACGGACTTGCCCTTCTCCATGGGTGAGCGCAGTCTGCTTCTGTTTCGCAAGACAGGGAAAACTCCCCCGCTTTACCCTCGCCGTGCAGGCTTACCCAGCAAACAGCCATTGAAATAGCGGGACGATTTGGGAGCATCATGGATTGCAGATGGTGCTCCTTTTTGTTTGAGGCAAAGGGGAAGGAACTTATCCATCTATCCAGAATAACTTAAACAACCAGAAGTGAGGTGACTGGCGTATGAAATGGGCAGAAGTTCTGCTGAATCGAAAGCGCACCGAGGCAGAAGCGAACCTGGCTGAGGCTGTTCAAGCCGTTCCCATCCACTTGATTGCCTCTGGCAAGTACCAGCCTCGCCAGTCCTTTGACCAAGAGGCCTTAGACGAATTGGCCCAATCCATCCAATCCCATGGATTGCTCCAACCCGTCTTGCTTCGTAAGAGGGCCAATGGCTACGAAGTGATTGTGGGCGAACGCCGCCTTAGGGCTTGTCGAGATTTAGGCTGGGAAACGATTCCTGCTATCGTCCGCGATGTGCCGGATCGGGAGACCGCAGAGCTTGCCCTGATTGAAAACCTGCAGCGAACCGATCTGCATGTCTTTGAAGTAGCCGAGGGGTATGAGCGTTTGCTGACGGAGTTTGGTTTAACCCAGGAGGAGTTAGCCGGTCGGCTCGGTGTGAGTCAAGCCAATGTGGCCAACAAAATCCGGCTGCTCAGACTGCCCGTTGGGGTTCGCCAGATTATTTCCCGGGAAATGCTGAGCGAGCGACATGCTCGAGCACTGCTTCGATTGGAGAATGCCGACCAACAGCTGCAGGTGGTGCAGAAAGTGGTTCAAGAAGGGCTCAGTGTTCGCCAAACAGAAGAGCTGGTCTCAAGGGTGCTGGAGGCCAAGCCGATCAGCAGAGATTCCGCGGGAGTGCCTAGGCCGCCCCAGTGGATCCCTAAGGATCTGAGGGTCTTTACGAATAGTGTACGAGAGCTCACAGCTACGCTGAAGTCGGCCGGTCTGGCAGTCAAGGTGGATCAGAGGGAAGATGACCAGGTGTATGAGATTGTAGTGACAGTGCGAAAGCCGCATGGGGGTGCAGAGAATGGCCAAGATTATAGCAGTCATTAACCAAAAAGGTGGCGTTGGGAAAAGCACGACGGCTGTGAACTTAGGCGCCTACCTAGCCTTAGCCGGCAAAAAGGTGCTCTTGGTGGATATTGACCCGCAGGGGAATGCCTCCAGCGGGGTTGGCGTTGACAAGCGAAAGATACCCATGTGCATGTACTCCGTCCTGATTGACGGAGAGAAGATCGAGCGCATTATTGCTCCCACAGCCATTGAGGGGTTCTATGTGGCGCCGGCCACCATTGATCTGGCCGGTGCAGAAATTGAGCTGGTCTCCACCATCTCCAGGGAGTTTCGTCTCAAGAAGGCGCTCGAGTTAGTTCAGGACCGCTACGATTATGTCGTGATCGATGCTCCCCCCTCCCTCGGCTTGTTGACTGTGAACGGATTGACGGCGGCCCATTCGGTCTTGGTGCCCATTCAGTGTGAATACTATGCTCTGGAGGGCTTAAGCCAGTTGGTGAGTACCATTGCCATGGTGCAGGAACATTTGAACCCCGCCCTAGAGTGGGAAGGTGTGGTGATGACCATGTACGATGTGCGCACCAACCTATCGCAGCAGGTGATTGAGGACGTGCAGACCTACTTTCAAAACACAGTGCGGGTGTACAAGTCGATCATTCCCAGAAATGTCCGTCTAGGGGAGGCGCCCAGCTTCGGCCAGCCCATTGCACTTTATGATCCGAAGTCCAAGGGGGCCGAAGCCTATGCCAGCTTGGCGCAGGAGGTTTTGAACACATGAGTACGCAACGATTAGGCAGGGGATTGCGCGCCCTTATTCCTGAAGTGGAAGAACCGGCCGCAGGCGAAGAGATCCGAGAAATCGACCTTGATCAGATTGAACCCAATCCGTTTCAGCCCAGGCAGAGTTTCGATCAGGAGAGGCTGCAGGAATTGGCGGCGTCGATTGAGGAGTTCGGGCTGTTAGAACCTGTGCTCTTGAGGGAACATGGAGAGAGATATCAGCTGGTCGCCGGTGAACGGCGGGTTCGCGCGGCCAGACTGGCCGGGCTGCAATCTGTACCCGCCTTGCTGCGGGACTTTGACGATGCGGATATGATGAAGGTGGCCTTGATCGAAAACCTGCAGCGGGAGAATCTGAATCCCATTGAGGAAGCAGAAGGATTCCAGCGGCTGATCGATCAGTTTGGATTTACCCAAGGCCAGGTGGCCGAGGCAGTGGGTCGTAAACGCCCGTCCGTTGCCAATGCACTCCGCCTCCTCAACCTAGGTGAAGTGGAAAAGGATCTGGTGCGAGAGGGGCTGCTGTCTTCAGGACATGCCAAGGTCTTGCTGGGAGTGACACCTGAGGGACGGCGCACCCAGTTGGCCAGAAGAGTGGTTGAAGAGGGGCTCAGCGTTCGCCAGCTGGAAAACCTGCTCAACCCGGCACGAAGTGTTCCACGTGGAACACTTCGTGCCAAGAGCCCTGAATTGGTGGATTTGGAGGACGACTTGCAGAGAATATTCGGGACGAAGGTGTCGGTGATCTACAGGAAAGGTGTGGGCAAGATCGCCATTGAGTATTATTCCGACGAAGAGCTAGAACGCTTACTAGAGCTATTTCGCACAGTCTAAGAGGGTGTGTTCCACGTGGAACACACCCTCTTTTAGGCCACTCTCGCCAAGATGTTCCACGTGGAACACTAGAGGGTGGGTGAGACTCCAGGCGCTACTTCCGCTTGGGAAAGATGGCTGCCTAAGCAAATGGTTAAAGCCTCTGTGATCACATCGGCCATCTGGATCACAAGGCTTAACCGGGTATTCTGCAGCACCACATGTTCCATAAAGCCCGCCACATTGACCACGCCGATGATGTGGAAATGTCCTATTGTAGGCAGTTTTTTGCTTACGCCTGTGCCTGGATGGAGAGGTCCTCTCTTTACCGAGATATACCCGATGCTTTTCACACGCCCCAGACAGGCATCAATGGCTATTACCGTACTCTCCCGGTCTTCCCCGTTAATTTGATCTACAACGTTGCTTAAGTTGAGGGCATGGACTGGATCGTGAATTGTTCCGTGCACTCGGACACTCCAAGGCAGAAGCCCTTCTTCTTGTCGTTTCAGTAAGGCTGAGCCAATAAAGGGTCCCAGCGAATCTCCCGTGGAACGGTCTGTTCCCACGCAGACGATATCCACGTAGGGCTTGAGGGGCAAGGAGGCCAAGGTTACCGCTAAGGTGGCTGAGGAAAGGGGATCGCCAAAATGCGTCCGCCCCAACACATCTGGATCAAAGAACATGGTCCACCTCCCGCATGGCTAGACTTGTCTTAGTCTATGCAGTTTTGGCCTGCGTTATGCGCCCTATAATTAGCCCCGCCGGACATTAGCGCGACGAAGGGTGCATAGGTTGAAGCAGGGGTGGTGCTGTGCGTCTATGGGCTCTTGCCGGGCTTTATGTGGGAGGCGTAATCGGAGCAGGGTTTGCCTCCGGTCAAGAACTGGTGGTGTTCTTTGTAGACTATGGCTCCAAAGGCCTTATCGGCATCTTTGCAGCTGCAGTCTTGCTCTGTTTGGGGACGGTCTTGATCCTTGATTTTTGCGCCCGCTATGCTGTGACCTCTTACGCCCAAATCTTTGACTGTTTGCATCCTAGATTGAGCCGGGCCTTTGATCTATTGTATTCTGCATTCCTTCTAATCGGCACCAGTGTGATGCTCGCAGGTATCGGTGCCTTAGCAAGCACGCCCCCCTGGGGCCTGCTTTTGCGCCTGGGTACAAGTTTGCTCATTCTCTTCGCCTTAGCCGCAGGAGCACAGGGTGTAACCGTCTTAAGCGGATGGCTGGCTCCGATTTTGGTTCTGATTCTTTCCGTCTTGGCTTCGCACCGGCTCATCCAGTATGGCTTGGCCCTGCCCCGAGGAGGCTCTTTCAGGGCGTTTGAGGCGGCCATCCTCTATGGTTCCTACAACTTAGGTTTTGCCCTGGCGGTCTTGGCCGCTGTTCACAAGGAGCTGAAGACGGCGGCGCAGCGCTGGAAACTGGCCATCGTGGCCAATTCCACTTTAGCTGTATGCATGGTGCTGCTCTACTTTGCCTTAGGCACCTTGAGTAAAAGTCAGCTTAAGGAGGCCTTTCCCCTGGTGCACCTCGTGGCTGATCTGGGTCCTGTGGCCTATGCCAGTTATCGGTTTATGCTCTGGGGGGCCATGTTTTCCACCGCCGTCGCCCACTCTTTAGCCCTGGTGCAGCGTCTAAGCCAATTTCAGGGCTCGTCCTGGGGCACGAAGTCGCTGTTTGCAATCGGCGCCTCCTTAGGCCTGTCTTATTTTGGGTTTAGCACTTTGATCCGCATTGCCTACCCCATCCTGGGTCTAGCTGGTCTTTGGATCATGGCGCTCCTAATCCATGAACGCAGAGGCTAAGAGTGGCTTTTCCCTGCTTTTTTAGGTATAATAGAGACACTGAATTCGAAGGTGGTGCGTCCCTTTGACACCTGACATAGATGCGTTGTACGAACAAGCCTTAGCTGCATTGGAGCGGTGGGAGCTCGATGAAGCGGAAGAGGCCCTGCGAAGTCTGATTCAGGCCGATCCGGAGCATGCCAGAGCCCATAATAAGCTGGGTGTTGTGTTGGCCCGTCGCGAGGACTTCAGGCAGGCCGAGGACTGCTTTAACCAGGCCCTGCTCCTCGACTCTAAGCTGGCCAGTGCCCATTCCAATCTGGGGAACATTTACGCCGAGAGAGGCTGGACCGACCGGGCCAAGGACGCCTATGAACGGGCCATAGCCTTGGATCCGGGCAATCCGACCGCAACCCACAATTTAGGGGTCTTATATAAGAAGAGCGGAGATATTGGCAAAGGAATTGAGCTGATGAAACAGGCCAGCCGATCCGAGCGAACCAGGATCCGGGATTCCGTGCGCCGCAGCCCTAAGGGCCAGCGCATGAGCAGAATTACTTGGGCGGTGGCCCTGGCTGCCGCACTGCTTGTCTTTTACTTTTTGAACAGGTAATATCCACATTGTTATCCACAGGGCCTGTGGATATTGTGTATAACCTAGGGTAAAAGCCCAGCTAAGGACATTTAGTGCCGGCGGCGTTTGCGGTGCCAGATCAGAATCATGGTCTTGCCCCGCGCCTTGAGAATCGGATCCATCACTCTCTTTAACAGGCCCATTTTTCCATCCCCCTTACTTGACCCAATGATCGCCTTTTATCATATCCATCCCATGACGAAAGGTGACAGAAGGAAACGCGTTTCTTGTAGAGAAAGATGTGTATATCAATGGACGTATGACAAAAAATGGAAGGAGATGGACAATTGAAGCAAACCCCACTCACCGCCAAACACAAGGCCTTAGGGGCCAGGATGGTGGAGTATGCAGGTTTTGAAATGCCCGTTCAGTATTCCGGGGTTTTGGAGGAACATCTAACAGTACGCAGCAAGGTGGGCATCTTTGACTTAACCCATATGGGCGAGTTTGAGCTGCGCGGCCCAGGGGCTCTGGTCACCGTCAACCATCTGATCACCAATGATGCCGCTCGGCTCAAAGAAGGTGAGATTCTCTACTCCCCCCTTACAAGCGAGGATGGCGGAATTATCGATGATATCCTGGTGTATCGCAGGGCGGAAAGCTTTCTCTTGGTAGTGAACGCTGCTAATGCGGCCAAAGACCTTGCGTGGATTCAAAGCCATTTGCTGCCGGATACCGAGTTTTTGGATCGCAGTGACGAATTGACCCTCATTGCTGTGCAGGGGCCGCAATCGGAGCCCCTGATGGAGGAGGTGCTCGGTCTATCCCTGCATGACCTGAAGTCGTATCACTTTGTTGAGCCAAGCTATCAAGGCGAGGTTTTGCTCCTTTCCCGTACTGGCTACACAGGGGAAGATGGGTTTGAGCTTTACTTACCCAACTTCTTGGCGGAAACGCTCTGGGATGAATTTCTCGCCAAGGGAGAAAAATACGGGGTAAAGCCCATTGGCTTAGGGGCCCGTGACAGTCTGCGTTTAGAGGCCCGTATGCCCCTTTACGGCAACGATATTGATGAATATACCAGCCCCTTGGAGGCAGGTTTGCAGCGTTTTGTCAAGCTGGACAAAGATTTCTTTATTGGGATCGATGCTCTGCGCCGGCTGAAGCAAGAGGGTTTTCCCCGTAAGTTGGTGGCCTTTACCATGGTGGACAAGGGGATCCCTCGACACGGCTACTCAATTCTGAATCTTCAGGGAAAAGAAATCGGTGCAGTGACCAGCGGTACCCACTCCCCAACCCTGGATCATCCCATCGGCATGGGGTATGTGGATGTTGCTTACGCCAAGGCCGACACTGAGATTCAGATTGAAATCAGGAAGAGGCTGGCCAAGGCCAGAGTGATCAAAGGACGTTTTTTGAGCTAACATAAAACACATGAGGAGGTTTCATCATGAATGAACAACTGCGGTTTACCAAGGAGCATGAGTGGGTGTTGGTGAAGGGCAATATTATCCGTGTCGGCATCAGTGACTATGCCCAAAACGAGTTGGGTGACATTGTCTTTGTGGACCTTCCTTCCATCGGTGATATTGTGGAAGAGGGCGAAGGCATTGCTGTTCTGGAGTCCGTCAAGGCCGTCTCTGACGTCTATGCTCCTGTCAGCGGTGAGATTGTCGCCATCAACGAGGCCCTGGAAGAGAGTCCTGAGCTCGTGAACGAATCTCCCTTTGAAGCAGGTTGGATTGTGGAAATCGAAGTGGCCGGGGTGGCCCAGACTGGTGATTTAATGAATCAACAGGAGTATGAAGCGTTTCTGAAGGGGGTTTAAGCATGCGCTACCTTCCGTTAACACAGGAAGAAAAGGCTGAAATGCTCCAGATCCTCGGAGTGGACGAAGTGGAGGAGCTGTTCGACGATATCCCAGAGGGCATCCGCCTGAGAGAGGAGCTGGATCTGCCCGGGGCCCTCAGCGAAGCGGAGCTGGTGCGCCATTTTGCGGAATTGGCCGGCCAGAACAAGAATCTCAAAGAAGTGGTCTCTTTTTTGGGGGCTGGTTCCTATGATCATCTCGTTCCCGCCCTGATCAAGCATATTGTGGGCCGTGGTGAGTTTCTTACCGCCTATACGCCCTATCAGCCCGAGATTACCCAGGGTGTGTTGCAGAGCATTTTCGAGTACCAGACCTTGATTTGTGAACTGACTGGTATGGAAGCTTCCAACGCCTCCATGTATGACGGGGCCAGCGCACTGGCGGAAGCGGCCCTGATGGCCTGTGCTGCCACCCGCAGAGAACTGGTGGTGCTCCCCAGTACACTGCATCCTGAATGGAGGGATGTGGTCCGTTTGTACTTGGAGAGCCAGGATGTTTCCATTGTCGACCTTCCCTATGATCAAGCCAGCGGAATTGTTGATCCCCAGGCACTAGAGGGTATACCCTGGCCTGATGCGGCCTGTGTCGTCGTGCAGCAGCCGAACTTCTTTGGTCTTCTGGAAAATGTAGCCCCCTTCAGGGACGTCGTCAAGAAACATGGCGGCCTCTTGGTGATGGCTGTGGATCCCATTAGCCTCAGCCTGCTCAAGTCCCCAGGTGAACTCGGGGCCGATATTGTGGTGGGTGATGGGCAAAGCTTAGGCAATGCCATGGGTTTTGGAGGACCGTCCCTGGGCTTTTTTGCCACCTCAGGATCCAAATTGATCCGGCGTATGCCGGGCCGAGTGGTGGGGGAGACGGTAGATTCCGAAGGCACCAGGGGGTATGTACTCACTCTGCAGACCAGGGAACAACACATTCGCAGGGAAAAAGCGACATCGAACATATGTTCAAATCAGGCCCTGAATGCTCTGACCGCCGCTGTTTACTTGAGCGTCATGGGGAAGGAGGGCTTTAGGGATGTTGGCTACCAGTCTCTGCAGAAAGCCCACTATCTTCAGGAACAGCTGCTCTCCATGGAAGGACTGTCCGCTCCCTTCAGTGCTCCCTTCTTTAGAGAGTTCGTCCTTAAAGCCGCAGTAGACTGGGAGGATATCAATTTGCGCCTCATGGAGCAAGGCTTTGTGGGAGGTCTGCCTTTGGCACGCTTTGGCCTGCCTGAGCTGGTACTCTTTTCGGTCACGGAGGCCAGGACCAAAGAAGAAATGGATCACTTCGTAGATTTGCTAAGGGGGTTGATCGCATGACCATGAACAAGACTGTCCCCTTAATTTTTGAACGTTCTGCACCTGGACGCCGGGGCTATCGGCTGCCGGATCTGGATGTCCCTGCAGTACCGGTCGGGGATTTGATCCCACAAGACTTCCTGCGGGAGGAGCCTCCTGCCCTGCCAGAAGTAAGCGAGCTGGAGGTTGTTCGCCACTATACCCAGCTGTCCAGGAGAAATCACGGCGTGGATGTGGGGTTCTACCCCTTAGGTTCCTGTACCATGAAGTATAATCCCAGGGTCCACGAAGATGTAACCAGCCTGCCGGGGCTCGCCGCCATTCACCCCTATCAACCGGAGGAAACGGTTCAAGGCGCCCTGGAGCTGATGTACAACCTTGGACAGTATTTGGCCGTTATCTCTGGACTGTCAGCTACAACCCTGCAGCCTGCTGCAGGTGCCCACGGCGAGCTAACGGGGCTGATGGTGATCAAGGCCTACCATGCCAAGAGGAACGAGAACCACCGCAGGGAGATGATCATTCCCGATTCCGCCCATGGAACGAACCCGGCCAGTTGCGCTATGGTCGGCTACAAAGTGGTGGAAGTTCCCTCTGATGAGCGGGGCGGGGTGGATGTGGCGGCCCTGAAGGCTTTAGTGGGTCCGAACACAGCTGGGCTGATGCTCACCAATCCCAACACCCTGGGACTCTTTGATGAAAACATCTGTGAAATCGCGGATATCGTGCATGATGCAGGCGGCTTGCTCTACTATGATGGAGCGAATGCCAATGCCATTATGGGAATTGCCCGACCAGGGGATATGGGCTTCGATGTGGTCCACTTCAACTTGCACAAAACCTTTTCAACCCCCCATGGCGGCGGCGGACCGGGAGCGGGACCCATTGTGGTTTCCCAAGAACTGGCCCCGTTTTTGCCGGGACCTGTAGTGGAGAAGCAGGGTGATCGTTACCGTTTTGTCACCCCCGAGCACTCCATCGGACGCGTGCGCTCCTTTTATGGCAACTTCCTCGTTTATGCCAGGGCCTACGCCTATATCCGCTCCCACGGACCGGAGGGACTGAAGCAGGTGAGCGAGACCGCAGTGCTGCATGCCAACTATATGATGCAGCGCCTAAAGGATGTGTACCATCTCCCTTATGACAGAACCTGCATGCATGAGTTTGTGCTTTCAGGCGTGTGGCAGAAGGAGCATGGTGTGCGCACTTTGGATATTGCCAAGCGCCTTTCGGACTATGGTTTCCACGCCCCCACAGTGTATTTCCCCATGGTGGTGGAGGAGGCCATCATGATTGAGCCCACTGAAACGGAGCCGAAATCGACCTTGGATCAGTTTATTGACGTTATGAAAAGGATTGCCGAGGAGGCCCAAGAGGATCCCGAACTCCTCACCACGGCGCCCCATCGCACGCCGGTGAAGAGGCTTGATGAGGCCAGAGCGGCCAGACATCCCGTTCTGCGCTGGGAAAAACCCTAAAAAGAAACGCCCCCGTCCGTGAAAGACGGGGGCGTCATACTTCGTTAGCGCTTAGGGCTGCCACTGGATGTCAATCGTGGACTCCATTTCCAGCTTCTGCATATAGCTTTGCATATCCAAGGCCGCATTAGCCCGGTAGTCTCGTTCCACTTCGTCAGCGATCTCCTCAAAGACAGCTTCTTCCGCCTCGTACTTAGCATGGACGGTGATCACATGCCAGCCATAGTTGCTTTCCGCTAGGTCATATTCCCCAACAGGCAGGGAGAAGGCCATTTCTTCGAATTCAGGCACCGTATATCCCCGGGGAATCGTGCCGAGATATCCGCCTTGGGAGGCAGTGCCAGGGTCTAGAGAGTACTCGCTGGCCAGGGCCAGTAAATCTCCGCCCTCCTTCAGCAGCGCCAATACTTCCTGGGCTTCCTCTTCTGTTTCCACCAAAATGTGACTCACTTCCACCAATTCCGGCTGGTCATAATAGGAGCGGTTTTGCTCAAAGAAGGCGGCGACCGCGCCTTCGGGCACGTCAACCTCTGCACTGGCCAGTTCGCCAATGAGCATATTCCACTTCAGCTGTTCAATGAAAATCTCTTCGGTCACATTGTTCTGGATCAAAAACATCTGCAAGCCCTGGGCTCCGCCAAGCTGCGCAATGATGGAACTGTAGACTTCAGTGAATTCCTCTTCATCGATACTGACCTGCAAGGCATCGGCCTTTTGGCGTACGAGTTCCTTTTGTACCAGCTCCTGCAGGGCATAATAACCGTATTCGGTTTCTAAGAGTTCATAAAACTGGGCTTTGGTAATCACTACACCATTCACTATAGCCAGCACGTCCCCGTTTTCTTCGGCCAGCATGGACAGGGGCCCAACGATCAGGGAAAGACTGAGAATTACAAGCAAGAGTACAGCATTAATCTTTTTCAAAAAGGTCATCCTTTCTGTGGGTTTCGTCTCTCAGTAATTCTCGTTTGTTTAGGGATACCCTTTAATAATTGTGATCAAAGCTATGCTATAATTATTGTAATACAGGGAAAAGGTGGGAGGTCAGCCATGCACCAGGTGGGACAGATTCTGCGTTTGAGGAAGAAGCACGCCTGTGGAGGCCAGACCTGGGAGGTCCTCAAACCGGGTGTGGATACCCGTTTGAAATGCACCACATGCGGAAGGGTCATTTTGGTGGCCCGTGACAAATTAATGCGGCAGGTCAAAGGAGTTTAGGCACAACCTCCCTGGGAAGAATATACTAAATGTGCGCCATTTCAGATTTCCAGGGAGGTTTCCAGCGATGCAAATTCGCCATTTTTTTGCAGGCAGTAACTCAGGGGAAGGCTTCTACTCCCTCTTTGACTACATTATTGGATCCGAGGCCAAGAAGATCTATCTTCTCAAGGGTGGGCCCGGAACGGGCAAGTCCAGCTTTATGCGCTATATTGCCCAGGAGATGGGGAAGGCTGGATATGATCATGAGCTCTTTTTCTGCAGTTCCGACTCCAGGGCCTTAGACGCGGTCTGTTTTCCCGACTTGGGCGTGGCACTCCTTGATGCTACCGCTCCCCACGCCAGAGAACCCAAGTGGCCCGGCTGCCGAGATCAGCTGCTCTGTCTGGGGGATTTTTGGCAGGGGGACATCCTGGAAGCAAAACGGGAGGAGATTATCGCCGGCGGCCGCATCAAACAGGCCCATTTTGCCTCGGCCTTTCGCTATTTCGCAGCCGCCCTGGCCCTCGAAGAGAACATGGCGGCCCGCAACGGGCCAAACAGACGGGATTGCAGCGAAGAATTGGAGGAGATCCTGGCCACCGTCCATGGGGCCCGCCCAGGCTATCTGGGAAAACCTGGACTGATCCGGCACCTCTTCGCCTCTGCGCTCACGCCGGAGGGTTATGTGAGTCACTTGGAGAGCCTGCTGGCAGAGATCTCCACTCTCTTTGTTCTAGCGGGAGGTCCCGGCACAGGAAAGTCCGGGTATCTGCAGACCATTGCCCAGCATGTCCAAGGATTGGGACTGGACGTGGAAGTCTTTCATTACCCCCTCAATCCCCGTAAATGGCTCCATCTGATCATCCCTGCCCTGGCCATGGCTGTGGTTACAGCAACCGACCTGGAGCCTTTGGAGGATCTCTCGGGGCCTAGAGTAGACTGCGGCGGGATGCAGAATCCGGAAAACGCAGGAGAACACGGGCTCTGGCAAGAACTACTGCATCTAGGGGTGCACTCCTTGCAGCAAGCACAGTCTAGTCATCTTGCTGTGGAAGAATTCTATACACGGTCGATGGACTTTGCTGCTCTAGCAGCCTACCGGGACCAGGTCCTGGCGGAGATTATGGGCTATAGAAACCTTTCTTGATTCTTCTGTACGAAGCGCAGGAGGGGAAGACCCAAACCAAGGATGACGATGCTTTGCCCCAGTCCGATACTGAGGACAAGGAGCCAGTAGGATGGGACGTTGAAAATGTAGCGTAGATATAGGCTGACCAGAAAGGCATTGAGCAGGATGGGGGCAGCGTAGCCCAGTAATCGTCCCCGGAAGCGGTAGGTGAGGTAGGCCGCCAAAAGGCTAACCAAGCTGCCGCCGAAAACATCCCAGGGGCCTTGGCCGCCTAAGATATTGGCCAGGAACACTCCCACATAGATGCCTCCTATCGCTTCAGGATAGACCATGGGCAGCAAGGTTAAGGCCTCGGCCACTCTGAGCTGGACAGGGCCGAAACTGGCAAATTGAAAGAAGAACACTAAGACGATGTAGGCAGCGGCAATGATGCCGGCCCTGGCGATGCGGTTCATGGAACGTCTCCTCCTTCTGCCTTAGTCTACCTTTTCGGGGGTGTGAAATCAATGGCATTACGAATAGGAATCATTGGTCTGCCCAATGTGGGTAAGTCTACTTTGTTCAATGCGTTGACAAGACTTCAGGTGCCTGCTCTGAACTACCCCTTCTGCACCATTGAACCGAACCAGGGGGTGGTGCTGGTGCCCGATCAGCGTCTGGAGATGCTGGCCCGGATCAGTCAGCCCAAGATCCTGACGGGAGCCACTGTCGAGTTTGTGGATATTGCGGGCCTGGTGAGGGGCGCCAGTGAGGGAGAAGGTTTGGGCAACCAGTTTTTGGGCCACATCCGCGAAATGGATGCACTGGTTCATGTGGTCCGCCTTTTTCAGGCCGATGATGTGGTCAATACCTTAGGGGATACGGATCCGGTAAGGGATATCGAAATTGTCAACATCGAACTTATGCTGGCGGATTTGCAGATCGTAAAGCGGCGCCAGGAGCGGACAGCCAGGATGTTAAAGACGGGCCAAGCGCAGTATCGCCAGGAGTTGGAGCTCTTAGAACAATACCAGTCTGCTCTGGAGCAAGGTACTCCTTTACGCCTGACAGGACTTCCCCCAATGGGCGATCTACCGCTCCTTTCCTTTAAGCCCGTCATGTATGTGGCCAATGTCAATGACGGCCAGGGGGATTGCGATCCCGCCTTGACCGAGTGGGCCGAAGCCGAGGGCGCCGAGCTTGTGGTCATGGCTGCGGACTTCGAGATGGAACTAAGCCGCCTCGAACCAGAGGAGGCGGAGCTCTTCCTAGACGAGGCCAATATGGACAAGCCCGCTTTGCATCGTTTGGTTGACGCGGGGGTGCGTCTTTTAGATCTGATTACCTTCTATACGATCAAGGGTGACGAAACACGATCGTGGATGGTCCCTCGGGGAATCTTGGCACCCCAGGCCGCAGGGCGCATTCACTCCGATCTGGAGCGGGGTTTTATCCGGGCCGAAGTGGTTCCCCTGGATACACTGATCGCCGCAGGATCCATGGCCGCGTGCAGAGAGAAGGGGCTTGTGCAGATCGAGGGAAAGGACTATCCGATCAGGGATGGCGATGTCATTTTCTTCCGTTTCAACGTTTGACTTCGATCTGGAGCGGTGATATAATGTACCTGCCCTGCCCTAAGCTTGACTTAGGGCCACATGTCCAGAGGGGAGGTGAAGCTGCGGTGCGTGAATATGAGCTAATGATGATCTATGTTCCACAACTCGATGAAGAGGGCTTGGAGGCCCAAATCGAACGGACCAAGGACCTGATTACAGGTATTGGCGGTGAAATCGAGAAGGTTGATAAGTGGGGCAAAAGACGGTTTGCTTATGAAATCAACGATAATACCGAAGGCTTCTATGTGGTGATCGATTTTAAGGCAGAAAGCGGAACGACTTCCGAGGTCGAACGTATTCTCAAGATCACCGATGAAGTCGTCCGTTATCTGCTCGTTCGAAGGGATCAAGAATGAGCAAAGGAGTGACGAAAAGGTGTTAAACAAGGTTATTCTAATTGGGCGACTCGTAGCTGATCCGCAACTGCGCTATACCCAGACCGGTATAGCAGTCACGAATTTCACTCTTGCAGTGGATCGACCCTTTGTGAGCCAGGGAGGCGAAAGGGAAGCAGATTTCATTGACATCGTAACGTGGCGTAAACAGGCTGAGATTTGTGCCAACCACCTGAATAAGGGACGCCTCGTTGCTGTAGAAGGACGTTTGCAGATCCGGTCGTATGATGATCAAAACGGCATCCGTCGTAAGGCCGCCGAGATCGTAGCCGATAATGTGCGCTTTTTGGATCGTGCACGGGGCAGCGATGCCGGATCCGATGAATCAGCAGATGGACCGCCCGAACCGGAGTTTGATGATATTCCGTTTTAATCAGATAGGTTTGGAGGCGAGATAATGGCGAGAGAAAGAGGTCGTAGAGGCAGAAGAAAAGTATGCTCCTTCTGTGTCGATAAGATCGAACAGATTGACTACAAAGAGGTTGGTCGTCTACGCCGCTATGTTACAGAACGCGGCAAGATCTTACCACGGCGGATTTCCGGCAACTGTGCCAAGCACCAGCGGCAGCTGACCGGCGCAATCAAGCGGGCACGTTTTATGGCATTGATGCCTTATACGATTGAGTAAGTTCTAGAGGAGCAGCGGAGCTGCTCCTTTTTCCTAATAAGAACTTGGGGTGAATGTATGAAGACGCGTTCCTTAACTGAAGGGGCCATGCTCGGGGCGGTCACCGTTTTGTTGACCATTTTAGGTGAGTACCTGGGGATTCCATCTGTGATTGTACCCGTGCCCCTGATGCTTTTAGTCTACCGCCAGGGGTTTCAGTATGGTATTCTGGCCGCTGTGGTGGCAGCCCTGCTGTCGAGTTTGGTGGCGGGGCATGTTCTTTCTGGACTGACCATTATCATCTGGGGTTTTGTTGGCGTAGCAGTAGGGATGGCTCTAAGGGAGAAGTTTACCTTTCCCAGACTGATGTTTGTGGGTATCGCTTCCAATATCGTGGTCATTGGCCTTAACTTCCTGCTCTATTACTTAATTATCGGTGGAAATGTGTTCGGGGACATGCTGGTGATGTTCTCCGAAACAATTGAACAGGCTATGCAGACGGCGCAAAGCCTAGGAGCCAGCGGCGAAGCCCTCAGGCTCTATGAACAGCTGCAAACCTTTGGGCCGATGCTCCTGAGGTGGGGTCTGCCCGCCATGCTCTTTTTGTACGCCGTGTCCATGAGCTACATTACCCTGGGGGTAGTGCGTCTGATCTTAAGGCGCATGGGCGATCATTCTACTCCGTGGATTGCGCCCTTTACCCAGTGGCGGCTTCCCCCCTACTTTGGGCTTTTCCTAATTTTCGGGATGCTGATCACGGTCTTGGTTCAACTGACCACCATACCGCCCTGGCTGCAGTTTCTGGGGCTGAACCTGTTTTTACTTTCCTTTTACTCCCACGTCATTACAGGCCTTAGTCTAGCCTGGTTTTATTTCCAGAAGAAGAATGTACCCATGTTCCTCCGTGTACTGCTCCTTTTTATGCTCTTAACCATGCAGGTCGTCTTACTGGCCCTAATTTTTGTGACCATAGCCGATGGAGTTTTTGACTTTCGCAGGTTAAAGGCGTCCCAAGCAGAAGTAGTACAAGAGGACGAGGAAGATTAGAAGGGTGGGTGTCTCGTGAAAGTTATTCTCAAGCAGGATGTGAAAAACATAGGGAAAAAGGGCGATGTGGTCAATGTGGCCGAAGGGTACGGACGCAATTTCCTGATCCCCCGGGGTCTGGCGGTAGAGGCCAGTGCCGGGAATTTGCGCCAAGTGGCGGAGCAGGCCAAAGCTGAATCCAGCCGGGCCGACCGGGAGTTGCGCGAGGCGCAGCGAGTGGCGGATATCCTCAAAGAGCAGAAGGTCGAAGTCAAGGCCAAGGTGGGTGAGGGCGGCAGGCTTTTTGGCTCCGTCACAACCCAGGAAATAGCGGACCAGCTGCGGCGCCAGTTCTCGGTAGAAATTGACAAGAGGAAAATCGAGGTGAAGGAGCCAATAAAGAGCCTGGGATCACATCCTGTGCTTGTGAAAGTGCATCCCAAGGTACATGTCTCCGTCACGGTGAAGGTTCAAAACGAATAGGGTACCGGGAAATACTTGCGTGGAGGGGTCATCCCCAGTGGATACGAAGCAATTAACACAAACACACAAATTGTCGCCTGACAGGCAGCTGACACTGGAAAAGCATGTTGCAGCACTTTTATCCATTCTAGCGGAAGTACATGGTGAAGATCAGTTAGTCCTGAAGGCAGGCAAGCTTGATTCCCTGGAGCTGATGCAGTCGGAAAAAATCGAAGATCGGATCTTGGCTCTGGAGCGATTGGTTCATGAAGATCCCAGCATTGTGGAGCAAAGGCCTCCCGAAGAGGTGGATGAAGTCCTGCATGAACTGGAGGACTATTTAGCCGATCTCTTGGCCAGGCGCACCGTGGAGGAGCAGCTTGAGGCCAAGATTGCAGCCAAAATGCAGGAACGTCACCTGGACTATGTCAAAGAGATTCGCAGCCAGGTACTGAAGGAAGAAGCGGGTCCCGACAACGCCCAGACCCTGAAGAAATATGCTGAGCTGGAGGTTTTGGAACAGCGCAGCCTGTCCCGTTCCACCATCGATCGCATGCGCCCGCAAACGCTGCAGGAGGTGGTGGGGCAGGACGAGGCCATCAAATCGCTGCTTACCAAGTTAAGTTCCCCCTATCCCCAACATATCTTAGTCTACGGTCCTCCCGGGGTGGGAAAAACCACGGTGGCACGTTTAGCTCTCCAAGTGGCTAAAGGGAAGGCGTATACGCCCTTCGGGGACGATGCGCCCTTTGTAGAGGTGGACGGAACCACCCTGCGCTGGGATCCCCGCGAGGTAACCAATCCTCTGATCGGTTCGGTCCATGATCCCATTTACCAAGGGGCGAGGCGGGACTTGGCGGAGGGATCGGTACCAGAGCCCAAGCTGGGTTTGGTGACCGAAGCTCATGGCGGCGTACTCTTTATCGATGAAATCGGAGAATTGGATACGGTTCTCCAGAATAAGCTGCTGAAAGTACTAGAGGATAAGCGGGTTGTATTTGAGTCTTCCTATTACGATCCCCATGATCCCCAGATCCCCAAATATATCCATCAGCTCTTTACCAAGGGTGCCCCCGCGGACTTTGTACTGATTGGGGCCACTACCAGGGATCCTTCGGAGATCAGCCCTGCTTTCCGTTCCCGCTGTGCAGAGGTGTTCTTTGATCCCCTTACACCGCAGGATATTGTGGAAATTGTCCAGGCCGCCAGCGCGCGTTTGGGTATCCGTTTGGAGCCTGGAGTGCCGGAACTTGTGGCGGAATATACCATTGAAGGGCGCCGAGCTACGCGTCTCTTGGCAGATGCCTACGGCGTAGCTTTGTACAGGGGAGAAGGCAGCGAGGGCCGGGTTGTGGTGGCCAAGGAGGATCTCCTGGAAGTGATTCAGTCGGCGCGTCTATCTTCGTTCCTCGGTGCCAAAGCGTCCTCCACAAGTGAAGTTGGTCGGATTTTAGGCTTGGGTGTCCATGGTTATCTAGGTTCGGTGCTGGAGATTGAGGCGGTCGCCTTCCCCAGTAAAGAACCTGGCAAGGGACGGGTTCGCTTTAATGATACAGCCGGGAGCATGGCTAAGGACAGTGTCTTTAACGCGGCCTCTGTCTTCCGCGCCCTGACCGGTCAGGAACTGGACGCCTTCGATCTGCATGTGAATGTAGTTGGGGGTGGAAATATCGATGGGCCCTCCGCCGGCGTCGCCATTTTGGCCGCCATTATCAGTGCCGTGGAAGGGCTGCCCATTCCCCAGGATATCGCGGTTACCGGAGAGATTTCTCTGCGGGGCAAGGTCAAGGCTGTAGGGGGTTTGCACCCCAAAATCTATGGTGCCAAACAAAGCGGGGTCAAGAAGGTGTTTATCCCCAAGGACAATATGGAGGGCCTTCCGCAGTTTACCGAAGGTGTTCAGATCATACCCATTGACCATGTGGAGGAGTTTCTGCGTCATATCTTCCCCGAGAGATTTTCTACCTCCTGGTCTGTGGCCAACTAAAATGGGATTCCGGTGACTTGGCTGAGTCACCGGTTTTTGTTATACTAGGTAAAGACTGAAAGGGGTGACGAGATGAGAATCCAAGACTTTCATGACCTAGAACAGCTGGTGAAAACCAAGGATTATAGGACCGTCAGGGAAGAACTGCCCCAGTTCCAGGACGCAGACATTGCCGCCTTTATGGATGACCTCAGCCGAGAACATGTGGTCTTGGTGTTCCGAACCCTTCCCAAGGACAGGGCGGCGGAGATCTTCGCCTATTTGTCCAGCGAAATGCAGGAGTACATTGTCAGTGCCATTACCGATCAGGAAGTGGGATCCATTATTGATCAGCTCTTTGTGGACGACGCCGCAGACTTCCTGGAAGAAATGCCCGCCAGTGTCGTCAAGAAGGTTTTGAAAAACGCGTCCCCTGAGACCAGAAAGCTCGTGAACCAGTTTCTGCAGTACCCTCCCGAGTCGGCCGGCAGCATTATGACCGCGGAGTTCGTGGACTTGAAAAAAGATATGAGCGTGTCCGAAGCCTTTGCCCGCATTCGGCGCACTGCTTTGGATCGGGAAACGGTCTACATCTGTTACGTGATGGATGCCAACCGGCATTTGGAAGGTGTGGTCACGGTCAAGGAACTCTTCTTAGCCCCTGACGATGCCATGATTGCCGACCTGATGGAAACCAAGGTCATTTATGCCCAAACGAGCACGGACCAGGAAATGGTCGCTCATATGTTCGCTAAATACGATCTGTTGGCACTGCCTGTGGTCGATCATGAACAGAGACTCGTGGGTATTGTCACCGTGGACGATGTGGTGGAAGTAATTCAGCAGGAAGCCACGGAAGACTTTCAAATCATGGCCGCCATGGCCCCTTCCGAGAAACCGTATCTAAAGACCAGCGTCCTTTCGCTGGCCAAAAACCGCATTATTTGGCTCTTAATCCTCATGGTCTCTGCTATGATTACCGGTTCCATTCTGGGCAAGTATGAGGCGGCCTTTGTGACCATGCCCTTCTTAGTCACTTTTATTCCCATGCTCACCGACACGGGCGGTAATGCAGGTGCCCAAAGCTCGACCCTGGTGATCCGCGGCATGGCCTTAGGTGAGATTACCATTCCCGACTATGCCCGGGTACTTCTGAAAGAACTTGGCGTTAGTGCCCTGGTGGGCGTGGTTCTGTCCGCGGTCAACTTCCTGCGGATCATGCTCATGTACCCCGGGGATTACCTGGTGGCACTCAGTGTATCTTTGGCCCTCTTGGCCACCGTCTTGCTGGCCAAGACGGTAGGGGGGATGCTGCCCTTGGTGGCCAAAGCCATGAAACAGGACCCCGCCATTATGGCTGCGCCGGTGATTACTACCATTGTGGACGCCCTGTCCTTAATCATCTACTTTAAGATTGTGGAGGTGCTGCTGCTTCCATAGTCCTGGCACCCTGGGAAGCGCTGAAGACAAAGATCTCCGGCTCTAAACCGGTCTGGGCCCGGTACTCTCGGGAGACAGTCTCCTTAAAGAAGTTGAGGCTCCTCTGGGGCACTAAAGAGATGGTACAGCCGCCAAAGCCCGCTCCCGTCATCCGTGAGCCCAGCACACCTTGCACCTTTTGGGCCAATTCCACCAAGAGATCAAGCTCAGGGCAGCTTACTTCAAAGTCAAAGCGCAGGCTGTCATGGGATGCATTGAGGTACTGACCGAAGCGCACCAAATCTCCGGCTTGCAGGGCCAGGATGCCCTGGAGGACGCGGTCATTTTCCGTAACCACGTGGCGGGCTCTTTGGGCCAAAACAGGAGGAAGTGCCTGGATGAGGGGCATCTGATCCATGCTCACATCCCGGAGGCTGGAAATCCCGGGAAGATGGCGCTTAAGATGTTCCACCGCTTCAGAGCACTCTTGGCGCCGGGCGTTGTACTCTGACTCCACAAGACCCCTTTGTACCCTGGTATTGGTCACAACCACAGAGTAACCTTGCTGTTCGAAGGGGGTGGGGATCAGCTCGTAGTCTAGGCTGCGGCAGTCCAAAAACAGGGCATGGTCCTTTTGCCCCATCATGGAGGCAAACTGATCCATAATGCCCGAGGCCACACCGACAAAATCATTTTCCGCCCTCTGGGCCAATTTGACCAGTTCCACCCGGTCCATCTCCCAATCGTGCAGGGCCGAAATCAAAAGGGCTGCGGCCACTTCCAGCGCGGCCGAGGACGAAAGGCCTGCTCCCTGCGGCACATTGCCTTCCAAGATAAGATCCAGGCCCTGGAGAGGAAGGCCGGCCTTCTTAAACTCTGCACACACTCCCCGGATGTAATTGGTCCAGCGCCGGCTACTGGAAGGAACAATCTCTTCCACAGAAAAGCGATCGGACGCCTCAAAATCCAGGGAATACAGCTGGATCTGGTTTGTTCCGTTTAAGGCGCCTACCATGGTGATCCCGGCATCAATAGCCATGGGAAAGACAAAGCCTTCATTGTAATCTGTATGCTCTCCCAAAAGATTAACCCGGCCAGGTGCCCTCACGACTTGGGGCCGGCCTTGGGTTTTGTACTTCCGTCTCAACTGCTCCAGCAATCGAACGATATCTTCATGATTCATGGATAGAACCCCCTGATAATAGTCTTTCAGCTTGCTCTTCCGGGCTCATATCGGTGATAAATGTACCCGCCCCCGACTCCACTCCAGCCAGATACTTGAGTTTCGTGGCGGTGCGGTTGAGGGGATAGAGTTCGATATGGAAATGATAATGGGGATAGATACCCTTGGTGGGTGCTTGATGGAGCACCATCATATAAGGGAGGGGAAACCCGAAGAGGGCGTCATATTTGACCAGGACCTCCTGAATTACGGCAGCCAGCCCTTCTTGCTCTTCCGGCGTGAACTGGGCCAGACTGGCCACATGGCGCTGGGCGTAGATATGTACCTCAAAAGGATAACGGGCGAAGAAGGGCACAAAAGCCATAAACTCTTCGTTTTGGGCGATAATCCGCACGGCGTCTTCCTTTTCCTCCGCCAGAATATCGCAGTAGAGACATTGGCCCGTCTCCTCCTGGTGTTCCAGGGCGGCCTGGAGTTCCCGTTCCAGGATGGGCGGTACAAAGGGGAAGGCGTAAATCTGTCCATGGGGATGGGACAGGGTAACCCCCACCGCATCACCCTTGTTCTCGAAGATTAATACATAGTGGATATTCGGTTTTTGGCCCAGCTCAAGGTAGCGATCGGTCCAGACTTCAATTAGCTTTTGGATGTGCTCCACCGATTCCTGGGCCAGGGAGCTGTGGTGATTGGAGGAATAGAGAACCACCTCACAGACCCCTTCCGCCAAAGCTGTATGGTAAAGAGCACTGCCCTCGACTTCCAGGGGCGGTGGCGGCTGGCTCAGAGAGGGGAATCTGTTTTCGAACACGACGATTTCATACTCTTCCGCCGGGACCTCGGTGGGGAATTCCCCCGGTAAGGTCGGGCAGAGGGGACAATACTCCGCGGGTGGTTTGTAGGTCCGCTCCTGACGATGGGAGGCCACAATCACCCACTCTCTCAACTGTGGATTCCAGCGTAACTCTGCCATGTCTGCACTCCTCACTCCTTGTTCTTCTTGGGAAAGGTGTAAAAGATGATGTAGCGACCGTCTTTTTTTATCTTTACTTCCTTACGCATCAGCCCACCTCCATCAGCTTGATTCGATAAAAAAGATGCTGACCCCTTCAAGGGAATCCGCCCTGAATCGGGAAAATACTATATAAAGACCGACAACATCACACAAAGGAGAATGGTAATGCGTAAAATAGTTCATACCGAAGGGGCTCCCGCGGCCGTGGGGCCTTATAGTCAAGGGACTCGAGCGGGCAATTTGCTTTTCATTTCTGGTCAACTCGGTGTTGATATGTCTACAGGCGAAATCGCCTATGGTGATGTAGAGACCCAGTCCAGGCAGGTGTTAAACAATCTGGAAGCCATCGCAAGAGCCGGTGGAAGCAGCCTGGCCAATGCCTTGAAGATCTCGGTTTACCTGACCGATATGGGGGATTTTGCAGCCATGAATGCAGTTTACGCCAGCTTCTTCCCGGAGAGGCCCCCGGCCAGAGTGTGTGTGGAAGTGGGTGCGCTGCCCAAAGGTGTACAGGTAGAAATGGATGCAATCTGCCTGTGCCAAGACTGAGTAAGAAAGAGGGGGAACAGGCATGGCCAAATTAAGGGTAGGCGTTATTTACGGCGGCCGCTCAGGAGAGCACGAAGTGTCTCTGATGTCGGCCCAATCCGTGATGGGGGCTTTGGATAGGGAGAAGTATGAAATTATTCCCCTCAAGATCGGCCCCGACGGTCAGTGGACTGACACCATCATCCAGGCGGATCCAAAAGGAAACCCCGGTTTGGATGTTGTCTTTCCCGTACTCCACGGCCCTTACGGCGAGGATGGAACGATCCAGGGACTCCTGGAACTGGCCAATCTACCCTATGTGGGGGCTGGAGTGGCCTCCTCGGCCGTGTCCATGGACAAAGCCATGATGCGGGTCCTCTTCAAGGAGGCGGGCTTGCCTCTGCTTCCTTGGGACGTGGTTTTGGGTCATGCCTGGAGGGAAAACCCCCAGGGTATCCAGGAACAGCTGGAGAACGCCCTGGGCTATCCCATGTTTGTCAAGCCAGCCAATCTCGGATCGAGCGTGGGAATCAGTAAAGTGAAATCCAGGGAGGATTTGGCCTCAGCTCTGGAGCTTGCTTTTCAGTATGACCGTAAAGTGGTGGTGGAAAAAGGCCTGGTTGACGCCGGGGAAATCGAGTGCAGCGTGCTTGGTCACAGTCGGCCCGTGGCTTCGGTTTTGGGCGAGATTGTACCGGCCCATGAGTTCTATGACTATCAGGCCAAGTATCACAGCGAAGAGTCTGAGCTGATTATTCCAGCCCCCCTAGGCGCTGCAGAGACCAAAACCATCCAAGACTATGCCTGCCGGGCGTTTGCCGCCGTGGATTGCTCCGGGATGGGCCGGGTGGACTTCTTCTTGAGCCGGAAAGGTGAGGTCTTCCTCAATGAGATTAATACCATTCCCGGTTTTACCCCCATTTCTATGTATCCCAAACTATGGGCTGAATCGGGCCTTCCCTATCCCGCCCTGCTTGACCGTTTGATCGAGCTGGCTTTGGTCAAGCACAAAGAACGGCAGGCCTTGCGGACCAGCATTTTTTAAGGTAGGTGATGACCTAGCGCCATGATCATCCAGGATCTATGGAAATTCTACGGCGATGAGTTAGTCTTTCAAGAGGTAACCGCCACCATCGGCCCCACCGATCGCATCGGCCTGGTGGGAGCCAATGGTGTGGGGAAGACCACTTTGCTCAAAACCCTCGTGGGCGAACTGGGCGTCGATCGGGGCCAGGTGACCTGCCCCGGAGGCTATACAATTGGCTCCTTGTGGCAGACGCCGCCCAGCACCTCCCAGTCACTCCAAGACTACTTGCAGGAACCGTTTACAGAACAGATCGGGCTGGAGCAGGCTATGCGCAGCCTAGAGGGGGACATGGCGGATCTGCAGCCAGGGGATGAACTGGATCAGGTGATGCTGCGCTATGCCCGTCTTCAGGATCGCTTTGAGCACGGGGGTGGATATGACTACCTTGTGCAAATCCAGGCCGTCACAGTAGGGCTGGGTTTCTCCCATCTCGACTTAAGCCGGGAGCTTGCGACCTTTAGCGGCGGGGAACAAATGCGGGTTAGCCTGGCCCGCCTGCTCTTGGCCCGGCCCTCTCTTTTGGTACTCGATGAACCAACCAATCACCTGGACATGGAGGCCATCGGCTGGCTGGAGGGCTTTTTGGCCAGTTATTCCTCGGCCTTTATTGTAGTGTCCCATGATCGCTATTTCTTGGACAAGGTGTCCACCCACATTTGGGAACTTCAGCAGCACAGGCTGTACCAATACAAGGGCAACTACTCGGCCTATCTGCCCCAGCGCCAGCTGCGTCAGACCCAGATTGAGGAGAGTTTAGAGCGGCAGGAGCAGGAAAGGGCGCGCATGGAGGCCTTTATTCAGAAATTCAGGGCGGGAACCCGGGCCAAACAGGCTAAGAGCATGGAAAAGAAACTGGCGCGGCTGCCCCAGATCGAGCGGGTGATGGATGATCCCTCCCTGAAATTTCGTTTTGAGCCCAGGCGTCAGTCGGGGAATAACGTCGTATTTCTGGAGAATATTAGCAAACACTATGGTCGAGAAGTCATACTCCAAAATGTGCAGGCTGAGGTCAGGCGGGGACAGCGTATTGCCCTGGTGGGGCCCAATGGAAGCGGTAAAAGCACCCTGCTGAAGATCCTAGGAGGGGAGCTGCCCTTTGAAGGCGAATTACGGTGGGGGGTGGGAGTCGATCTGGGTTACTTTTCCCAGCACATCTCCTTTGATCCCAGCAACACCGTTTTGGAAGAGCTTTACGATGAGCACCGTCTCGAACTTGGCGTGCTGCGAGGTGTGTTAGCCCGCTTCCTGTTTCGGGGAGAGGACGTCTTTAAGCAGACCTCTGTCTTGAGCGGCGGCGAGAGAAACCGTCTGGCCATGGCCAAACTGCTCCTGCATCGCCCCAACTTCCTGCTTCTGGACGAACCAACCAACCATTTGGACATTTTCGCCCGGGAAGCGCTGGAGAACGCTCTCTTGGAGTTTGGAGGGACCATCATCTTTGTTTCCCATGATCGTTACTTCCTGGATAAGCTGGCCACGAAGGTGTGGGCCCTAGAAGGTGGGTCCTTATCCGAGTTTGATGGCAGTTACGGCCTCTACGAGCAGTCTCGCCAGGCTCAGGTCGCCCCTCCGGCGTCCGTGGAGAAAAAAGCCCCTGCCAAATCCGGCCGAACCTCCAATTTCCTGCGAAAAATAAAGCAGGAAAGGGCCCAACTTGAGGAGGGCATTGTTCTTTTGGAGGAGCGCATTGAGGAATTGGAGGAAATCCTGGCGTCTCCAGATCTCTACCTGGATGAAGAAAAAAGTATTGCGGTGATCCAAGAATATCGCGAGGTCAAGGGCATACTGCTGGAAAAATACGACCTGTGGGGTCGTCTAGTGGACGAGCACTAAGGAAGGGTGAGGATTGTGTCAGGCCGGAAAAGCAAAGGTGTTCTCCTCCGGGGTGTGGAGGGACTGCCCATTATGGTGCCCCGGGAGATCCTCAAGTGCCAGGCGGTCTTAGGCCCTACTGTAACTCTAGTTTGGATTAACCTTACCGCCCTGTCCCAACTGGGACTGCCTCTGCAGATCCATTCCTTGGCGGAGCAGATGGGCCTGGATAAACGAGAGGTAAGTCAAGCCCTGGCCCTTTTGGCCGATGGGGGCTGGATCAATGATGAAGGGCTGGAAATTCAGCTCACCCTAGCCCAGATGGAGCCCGCGGCCAGTCTGGAACGGGTGGAAGGGGCGGAGCTGGACTCCTTTACATGGTTGGTGGAGTATCTGTCCGCCAGGGTAAATGCTCCCTCGCCGGAGGAGAAGCGCAAACTGCTGCACTGGATGCAGAATAAGAATTTGTCCCACGAAGTGATTGCCGTGGCGGTGGAGGAGATGTGTGCCTCGGGAGTCAATCCCAGCTTCCCCTATCTGGAGGGAATCTTGAGAAATTGGTATGGTGTTGGCATCCGTTCCTACAATGATCTTCTGGAGAATCCTTACTTAACCAAGGTCTTGGGGCCGATTGCCAGCCGTAAGGTGCGAAATCCTGCAGAACAACGCTGGAGGGAGGTTTTCCCCGATGAGTTTGAGTGAATTAGAACCTATCTATGAAGTACCCATGGACGTAAGCGCAGAGCGGCAAATTCTAGGCATCCTCATTAAGCATCCTACCCAGGTGGATCGGGTGGTGGATCGGCTGCGTGCATCCCATTTTCTGGATCCCGCCAATCGCCGGATTTACGAGATCATTCTGGACTTATATCACAAACAGGGGCGCATTTCCTATACCCAAATCTATAATCGCCTGCGCACCGATTCCATCACCGATTCCCCCGCTGAACTTCTGATCCCCCTGACCGAATCCTTTGTGGCCCTCAGTGAGCTCGATCCCAGTGTGCAGACACTCCTGCACAAAGAGGGCATCAGGCGCCTGGTGCAGGCCAGTGATACCATTAAAGCCATGGCCCTGGATCCAAAGAACGAGGATTTACAGGCGGTGCAGGCTAAAGCCCAAGAGTTGATTTTCGCGGCCAGCCAGAGCCTGGATGCCTCCGGCGACGAGGTGAAGAATCTTCTGGAAGTGCTGAACAAGTGCTATATCAACTTGCTCAACCGCAGAGAAGGTTTGGGCGATGCCTATGGACTGTCGGTACGCTTTCCGTCTATTGACGGTATGACCACAGGCTTTAAAAAGAAGGACTTGATCATCTTAGCCGCACGCCCTTCCATGGGTAAAACAGCTTTAGCCCTGAATATGGTGGCCAATGTAGCCAAGAGGGATATTCCCGTTTTGATCTTTAGTCTGGAGATGGATGACGAGCAGCTTGGCGACCGTATTGTCCTCAGTGAGCTCTTTGCCCATAAAGCCGGGGACCAGCACGTGATCACCTCCCGGGAGTATCAGACCAAGCTCAGCGACGAGCAGTTTTTAGTGACCCAAAAGGTCTTTAGTGAGCTCTATCCTCTGCCCATTTCCATTGTGGACAGGCGGGGCCTGACGGTGCCGGAGATCAGGGCCAAGGCCAGAAAGTTTAAGGCCGAACACCCAAGCTTGGGGCTGATTGTCATCGACTACCTGCAGCTGATTAAGCCCCCCAACAATGCGTCCAGAAGCTGGACCTTGATTGTGGGGGAGATGGTGCGTGAGCTCAGGGACCTCGCCGGTGAGCTCGATGTGCCCTTGATTCTCCTTTCCCAGCTGAATCGCGGCGTGGAGAGCAGAGAGAATAAACGGCCCATGATGTCGGACTTAAGGGACTCCGGGAATATTGAGGAGTTCGCGGACGTGATCATGTTCTTGTATCGTGACGACTATTATTACCCCGAGGTCGCCCGAGAGAAGGGGACCGAAGGCCTGGTTGAGGTCATCTTTGCCAAGCAGCGTAAAGGTGCCACCGGCACGGTGCAGCTTCGCTTTGTCAAAGAATACACTCGATTTATCGAGGAAACTACAAGGCAAAATGGGGTGCGGCCATGACCTTATTTGGAGAACTGGAACGAACGAAAGTGGTCTTTATCGATACCTGCCGCAACCTGGTGGAGCTGGGACAGCTATCAAAGAACGAGTACTATGAGATCTGCGATCTGCTCGATCGTTTAGAGGAATACGACAATGAACAGTTTAAAGCAGAATTAAGTAGGATCAGTAAGGGTCTCAGTGATCTGATTGACTAAGGGGGAAGCCATGTCTCGGATAACGAATCCATCCTACGTCACCCGCATCATGAAAGAACGGGGGTTCAGCACCAAGAAGCGCTTTGGCCAGAACTTCCTGATCGATCAGAATATTGTGGGCCGGATCATCCAAACCGCCGATCTCCAGCCGGACGAGTGGGTTTTGGAGATTGGCCCCGGCTTGGGGGCCCTCACAATGCATCTTGGTGAGCAAGCGGCGCATGTCGTGGCGATGGAGATCGATAGGGGCCTGGCCGCCATACTGCGGGACACCCTTGTATCTCCCACAGTCACCGTTTGGGAAGGGGATGCCCTGGAAGCCGATTGGGAGCAGCTCCTTTTAGATGCTGCCTGGCAGGGTGAGCGCCTTAAGCTTGTGGCCAATCTGCCCTATTATCTGACCACACCCTTGGTGATGAAGGCGCTGGAGAGCAATTTGCCCTTTGTCTCCATTGTGGTTATGGTCCAAAGGGAAGTCGGTCTGCGCATGTTGGCCCAGCCGGGAAGTTCAGACTATGGTGTTTTGTCCCTGGCTGTCCAGTATTATTGCCAAGCCTCCCTGGCTTTTGCGGTGCCTAGGACCGTCTTTCTTCCCGCTCCCTCCGTAGACTCTGTCGTTGTGGTGCTTAAGCCGAAACCTCCCCAGGTTGACGCCCCCAGAGCAGAGCTTTTTACCGTGATCCGGGCCGCCTTTCAGCAAAGACGCAAGACGATCCGCAATGCCCTCAGAGAAGTGGCCGCGGGCTGGGGCCTGGACACAGATCAATTGGAGCAGGCTTTACACGCTGTGGAAATTGAACCTACCCTCAGGGGCGAGCGTTTGTCCTTAGAAGAGTATAGTAGACTGACCAAGGAGCTTTTGAAAGGGGTGTAAGCAAAGTGGATTTCATCAGCCCGACGAAGGGGCGCCTCAGCTTTGATCAAGTGTTCGAAGAAGTGATGGCCTACGCCTCGGAAAACCCCGAGGACAGCTACCGTCTCATTGTGGGAACTGATTCTCAGCTCAGGGATGAGACCTGCTTTGTGACGGCCCTGATTGTCCACCGCCGGGGCAAAGGGGGTCGTTTCTTCTACACCCGCAGTCACGACAGTTATGCCCGTTCCCTCAGGCAAAGGATTTTCTACGAAGCTTCGTTGAGTTTGAGTCTGGCTTTTCGTTTGACGGAGAAACTTTCCGAATCGGGACAGGAGCTGAATATGGAGATTCATTTGGACGTGGGGAGCAATGGGGCCACAAAAAGCCTGGTTAAGGAAGTGGTGGGTATGGTGAATGGGTCTGGCTATTTATGCAAAATCAAACCCGATTCCTATGGAGCCTCTTCTGTGGCCGATCGTTACACCAAGTGATTTGCGAAAAATTTGCCAAAAAGTCATTTTCCCACTTGACACCGTCACGCAGCCTTGGTACAATAACAATTTTATTGACATAGCGCCGAAACCGTGATATACTTTTATTCGACAAAATGGTATAGAGGCGGTGACAAGATGGCTCTAGGAGTGAATAACCTCCAGCAAATTAAGCTGGACTTGGAGTCCTGTGTAGGCAAGCGGGTAAAGCTACGGGCAAACCGCGGACGCAAGAAGATTGTTGAAGCCGAAGGTGTCATCGAGAACACATATCCCAAGATTTTTGTGGTAAAACTAGACGCTTCCCACTCCCTCGATCGTCTCTCCTATACATACGCCGATGTTCTCACCAGGACAGTGGAGGTAACTGTAGAGGATTGCACGATTGGAGACGTGTCGGCCAACTAAACTGACGAAGGTAGTCCCAAAGCACCGAAAACGGTGCTTTTTTTTTGTGTCCGTTCATAAGAATGGGCAAGGAGGCGATGGCGGTGCGCTTTTTACCGGGCAAGAAACTGGGATCCCGCACTTTGCGTTTTGGCCATCAAGGGGCAGATGTGCGCCAATTGCACGAGTTTTTGCGCCTCCAAGGCTATGATTTAGGCGCTGAGAAGGACTATGGGTATTTAACCAAGGATGCGGTGGCCAGGTGGCAGAGGGACCATGGGCTTGTAGCCGATGGGATCGCCGGCAAGCGTTTCTTTGCCCTCTCTTTACGCAAGAGCCTGCCCATTCGCCGGCGTGTTCATGTGGTAGCCCCTAATGAAAGCCTGGAGCAGATTGCCGCCATGTATGGCCTGGGCGTCCAGGCTTTTCAGCGTTCCTCCAAGAACGGCCTGGTGTATCCAGGCCAGCACCTCGTATTCTTTGATCGGGAGATCTGGGGACTGTGTACGCAGAGCCCCAAGGGCGATACGCCCCGAGCCGCCTTAACGGGACTGGTCTGCCCGGAGTCTCCTCCCAGATCGGCAGAGCTTCCCTGGATCATGCAGCCCCCTTTCGGCGAGAACGAGGATGTGGTGCAAATCCACCGGCGCCTGAAGACTGGCCGCCGGCGCACCCAGACCGCCAGGGAACTCTTGGCCCTTTTGCCAGAGGAGCCGGGATGTAAAGGCCTGTACATCCCCTGGAAGACTGTGGCGCCCCTGGATGGCCGGCGCTATTTGGGACTTTTAAAGCTGCTTCGAAAGAAGCTCAAGCCGCCCCGTATGCTGTGGGCGCAGCTGGGGCCCGGTATTCCGCCCTGGAAGCTGTGGGGAGGGGTGGACTATGCTGGTGTGAACGAACTTGTAGATCGGGTGGTGCTGGAGCTGCCAGCCCCAGCCCAACCCGGGCCCTTGCTGCCAAGGAGCTCTGCCGAGGAGCTGGTTGCAGAGCTTTTGTCCCGTGTGCATTCATGGAAAATTCTCCTTCTGGTTCCAGTCTATGCCCTGGAATGGGAAATGGGGGAAACGGACCAGAAGGCCCTGCGCCTTCCTTATCAGACCGCCCTCTCCAGGGCATTCCGGCATGGAGCACGCCTGGCCCGGGATGAGCAGAACCTGGCCTACTACCACTACAAGAAGCGGGGAATAGAATACCACATTCGCCTGCCCTACCATAGTTACATGGCGGAGATGGCGGCGGTGGCGAATCGGTATAACCTGGCCGGGCTGGTTTTGGATGCCCTGGGTATGGAAGACCCAAGAATCTGGCAGACCTTAAACGCACATTTCCGTACCGCTTCCTTGATTATTTCCAAGGAATAGACATGTTTTGCCGCCACCCTTCATAGATATTAGGGAGCGTGGGTAAACAAGTTTATGGCAAAAAGGGGGAGAGAGATGAGCCTAAGTGTGAAAGAAAGCCGCCTTGTTGCGGTGAATCGTGTGGGGGAGAATACACTGCAAACAGTCCTCCAGGGTAAGGTCGACTTGCCGAGCACCGCAGCTCCCGTAGAAAGAGTCGTTTGGGTGAAGGGCACACCTGTGCTGGAGTCCTTCGCCACAGATCAGGACCGGGTCTATGTGCAGGGAGCCATCGATCTGACCATGGTCTATGTGCCTGAGACCTTAGAAGACGAGCCGGCGGGATTGAAGCGGGTGGAATGGCCTGGTGCCCTCCCCTTTGACACGTATGTGGAGGTAATTGGGGCGGAGCCGGAGATGATCTCCTGGGTGGATCTGGGGATACTTGCCTGCGAATGGGATCTATCATCCGGGCAGTACAGCTTGGATTTAGACCTGATTGTGGCCGTATCCGCCCGGGTAGAGCAAGTGCAGACCATCAGGGCCATTTGTGACGCCAACATATCCCAGCCGGTCAAGCTGAGCTGCGATGGACTGGTCCTGAACACCCTGGCGCCTGCCGTCTTGCTGCCGGTGGATAAGGAACTCACGGGCATGCTGGACTTGGCCCAAGAAGGGGCCCCTCCAGTTCGCACCGTCCTGGAGATCACAGCTCAGCTGCAGCTGGAAGAGACTCAGGTCAGTGCAGGTAAGCTCGGGGCCAAAGGCGGGGCCAGTCTGGAGGTCCTCTATGAGGATGAAGAGCTGGGGGTGAAGATGCAGAACTTTCCCCAGGCTCTCCAGTTTGAGCTGAGCTTTGGGGATCCGAAAATCCAGGAGGGTATGGCGGTACAACCGAAGCTTCGGGCCTTCTGCCAAGGTTACGTAGTCAATGACGGCAAGAATATCCGAGTGGAGCTCAGCCTCAAGGGTGCCTTAAGTCTAAAAGGAGATCAGACACTGCAAGTTTTAACAGAGATCAGTGCCCCAGGCCATCAGGTGGAAGTTCGTAAAGAACTTGCGGCGGTGGACAGTTTTGTCAGTCGGAAAGAGCAGCAGGTTACTGTGGGAGGTCTCGTGGAGCTAAGCCAGCAGCTGCCGCCCATTCGAGAGCTTCTACAAAGCAGGGCCGAAGCCCACCTAACAGACTTTGAGGTGGAAAACGACAAGCTCGTTGTAGAAGGCGTGCTCGATCTGGAGCTGCTTTACCTGGCCCACTCTGATGAGGATACCAAACCGCTCTTTCGAGGGGTGTTTCCAGAGGTCATTCCCTTTGAGCAGACTCTGGTTATTCCAGGTTTGGAACTGGGCATGCAGCCCAGAATTGAGGTGGAGGTCGTTTCGGTCAGGCCGGATCTGATCAACCGGGAAACTCTGGAAACCGCTGTCACCCTGCAATTTGCAGTGGATGTGGTGGAGTATCTGGAGGTGGAAGTGGCGGTCGAAGCGGTCCAAGTGGAGCCCAGAGAGGAGGATCCCCCTACCCTCACCTATCTCTTCGTCCAAGAGGGAGATACGATCTGGAAGCTGTCCAAACAGTATCACACCACCGAGGATGCAATCCTTGCTGCCAATCCAAGCCTGCAGGATGATCCCCTGGTTCTCAGGGCCGGTGACCGCCTCTACATTCCCCGAACCTAGTTGGCACGACCCATGGACCCTTTCCCGGGTCCTTTTTTTGGGCATACTATCCCTTAAGGCACGTAGAGAGGGGTAGCAGTATGCTTGCACTTCTATTGGCAGCCCTATCGGGATTATGCATGGCTTTACAGGGATCGCTCAACACCGCCCTAAGCAAAGCTGTGGGCCTCCTGGAGGGAACCTTCATCGTCCATCTTGTGGGTTCCCTCTTCGGCGCAGTCTTGCTTTTGTGCGGTTTAGGCCAGGGGAGCCTCGCTCACTTCCGTGACGCACCCTGGTACACCTATTTAGGCGGTGTACTCAGTGTGGCCATTGTCTACCTCGTGGCCGCCTCCATATCCAAAGTCGGGGTGGCCTCGGCCACGACGGCTATAATCGTAGGGCAGGTGGTCACCGCCGCAGCCGTCGATTACTTCGGCTGGTTTGGCCTGGAACCCCTGCCCTTCAGTATCTGGAAGGGTCTGGGCATCCTCTTAATGGCAGGGGGCGCCTGGCTGCTATTGTCCCGCTGAAGGGAGGAGGAATTTCCCCTTTAGTGCGGAAATAGTGCTAGGACAGGAGGAGTGTTGCTGTGGAGCAGATCACTCTTAGAGCCTATGCCAAAGTGAATCTAACCTTGGATGTGGTAGGACGCAGGGAGGACGGGTATCATCTCTTGGAAAGCGTGATGCAGTCTATCTCCCTGGCCGATACGCTTACCCTGCAAAAGGGGTCCGGGGGTATCTCCCTGCACTGCGATCACCCTTTGGTGCCAACCGATCAGAACAATATCTGCTGGCGGGCGGCCGCGGCCTTTGGTGAGTACACTCAAATGCGGGATGTATCTGTGGGGATCAGGATAACCAAGGCTATTCCTGTCGCAGCGGGCCTGGGAGGCGGAAGCGCAGACGCTGCCGCAGTACTCTATGGCTTGAATCGGCTGTATGCAGCTGGCCTCGATTTAGGACAGCTCCAGGAAATCGGTTTGACGATTGGGGCCGATGTTCCTTTTTGCCTGCAGGGAGGGACCTGTCTCGTGCAAGGGATCGGGGAGAAGGTTACAACTGTGCCCACCTTTCCCCAGGCAGCCCTGGTTCTGGTCAAACCGCAGGCAGCGGTGTCAACAGCCGAAGCCTATGGCAGACTTGGTGAGGAAGCCCACGGGGGCCGATCGACCCAGAGTCTAGTGAAGCTGCTCAACGAGAATCATCCCATCCCTTCCTTAGCGGAAGTCTTGGAAAACGCTTTAGAATCAGCCACCATCCCCATCGTTCCCGCAGTAGGCGTGTGGAAAGAGAGACTGATCAGCTTTGGAGCCCATGGCGCCATGATGAGCGGGAGCGGCCCTGCGGTCTTTGGACTTTTTAGCCATGTGCAGCGGGCCAAAGGCTTCCGGGATCGCTATGGGGATGTGGCGGAGGTCTTTGTGGCGGCGCTAATGAACAATGGCCTTTCAGTCCTAAGTGAAGGAGACAGGCAGTGATGAAAGTGGATGCCGTAATACTAGCGGGAGCTCCCAATGACGGTCAGCTCAAGGAGGTCAGCCCGGAAAGGTGGGAGGCGGCCATTCCCATCCAAGGGAAACCCATGGTCAATTACGTCATTGAGGCGCTCCAGAATTCCTCCCGGATTGCCAAGATCGTGGTGGTAGCTCCTTTAGAGATCCAAGGGGACTTAACGCCTGGCGTGATGGTTGTGGAGGCCGGCTGTAGTCTGACGGAGAACATCTTTCGAGGCATGGATGTTCTGCAGAAGGAAAATCCCGTGCTCTTTGTCACATCCGATATTCCCTTCGTCCATGCAGAAGCCATCGACGACTTTCTAGACCGCTGCGAGGAGCTTGAAGGCGAAATCTTTTATCCCCTGGTATCTCGGGAAGCCAATGAGCAGTTGTATCCAGAGGCGGTTCGTACCTACTTCACCTTAAAGGAAGGCTCCTTTACAGGGGGTAATGTCCTTTTGGCCGAACCCCAGGCGGTGATCAACTCCCGCTGGATTATGGATCAGGTCTTCGAGCGGCGCAAGAAGCCCTTCATGATCATTCGTATGCTAGGCCTGTTCTTTATCCTCAAGTTCTGCCTGAAAAAGCTGACACTTCGGGAACTGGAGCGCAGGGCCAGCGAAATCTTAGGCCACAGCGGCGTCTCCATCATTTCCCCTTATCCAGAGTTAGGCACAGATGTGGATAAACCAAGTGATCTGGCTTTAGCAGAAAAAACCATCGCCGCCGTGCAGGGCAAGGAGGCATAGCATGAGGCGAGCACATCGCATTGCCGCCATCACCAAAACCTTGGTGGAGAGACCTCACCATGTCTTCGGATTGGGCGAATTTGCCGATCTGTTCGAAGTGGCCCGTTCTACCCTATCGGAGGATCTGGCCATTATTCGCTCCACGTTCGAGGCTTTAGAGATGGGCCTGGTGGAAACCATCGCCGGTGCCGTGGGGGGAGTACGCTACCTGCCCCTCTTGAACAAGGAGCAAATCCGGTCCCATCTGGAAGAGGTCTGCGAACGGCTCCGGGAGCCCGAGCGCATTTTGCCCGGGGGATTTTTGTTCATTGATGACTTGCTCACATCGCCGCCCCTCTTGCAGAAGGTAGGTTACATCTTTGCCACCAAGTTTCGGAGCCAGCAGCCGGAGCATGTGGTAACGGTGGAGACCGCGGGAATCAGTGTTGCTTTCCAGGTTGCCCAGGCCCTGGACATTCCCCTGGTGATTGTGCGCAGACAGAGTAAGCCCACAGAAGGCCCGGTTTTGACCATGAACTTCATCTCCGGCTCCGACAGGCAAATTGAGACCATGTCCCTATCCCGCCGAGCCCTAAAGCCTGGCAACAGAGTGCTTTTGATCGACGACTTTATGAAAGCGGGGGGTACTTTAAGGGGCCTCACGGATCTAATGGGTGAGTTTGGCTGCACTGTGGTGGGCAAGGGTGTACTGATCGAGACGAATTGGCCTGAGGAGAAGCTGATTAGCGATCATCTTCCCCTTGTTTATCTAGAGGAAGTCGCGACAAGGGAAGCAAAGGTGGTGGTTAGGCCCGCGGATTGGGTTTATCGCGAGGAGTGAGGGTGCATCAAAGAGAATTACGGGATGCTTAATGAAAAGAAGGTCTTGGATGAGTTAACCAGACGCAGACTTCCCTGCCAGCATCGGGTGCAGATTGGCCACTTTGAGGTGGACATTCTTGTGGGCTGCAAGATCGCGGTGGAAGTGGACGGGTATTATCATGCCCTCAAAGACAAAGTCGCTTTGGATGCATCCAAGGACAAGCATCTTGAATCCTTAGGCTATGCCGTACTTCGTATTACTGCAGGCGAGGTCAAAAACAAAAGGCGTTTACGGGAATTTGGGGCCCGGGTGGAGAGGTACTATCAAGATGAGTGCCAGCGCCGCCGGAGGGAGCCTGGCGCCCCTTTAACTGCCGGTGTTCCCCAGGAAGAGCTGCAGCAGCTGAAGGCCAAATTGGAGCAGGAGGAAAGGGATCCGCAAGAACCTGAAGTCAATCAGGAGCGGGAGCTCAGTGAGGAAGAACTTTTTCTGCAGGCGATCGAGGATCTCTCCAAGAGAAGCAAGGATTGAAGGAGGATGAAAGATGGGACAGACAGCGGCCATCATTCTAGCCGCGGGACAGGGATCCAGGATGCGCTCGAAGCAGGCGAAGGTGCTGCATCCCCTGGCGGGCCTGGAAATGGTGAATCACGCGGTGCGCAGTGTGCGCCTGGCCGCTTTTGATCGGATTATCGTGGTTGTCGGCTACCAAGCCGAAAAGGTACAAGGAGTATTGGAGCAAGTGACCTTGGCCGAGCAAAAAGAGCAGCTCGGAACGGGGCATGCGGTGAATCAATGCCGGGAGATCTTAAGGGACTTTGACGGCCCCGTCTTGGTAACCTATGGTGATACTCCCCTCTTTCGCAGTGAGACCTTTCGAGAGCTGGTCCAGTTCCACCAGCAGGGTCAGGCCGGGGCCACGATTCTGACCGCTATCTTCGCGGATCCCACCGGTTATGGGCGGATTGTCAGGGACCGGGAAGGAAATGTCTTAGGGGTTGTGGAACACAAGGATGCTAACGAACGGGAACGGCAGATTACCGAAATTAACACGGGTACGTATTGTTTTGACAGCAAACTGCTTTTTGAGTATCTAGCCCAAATCACACCAGATAATGTGCAGGCAGAGTATTATCTACCGGACGTTTTACCCTTGATGCTTCAGGGGGGACATACGATTAGGGGCTATGTCCTGGAGGATGCCACGGAGAGTATGGGAATCAATGACCGCATCCAGCTTTCCCAGGCCGAAGCGATTTTGCGCGATCGGATCTGCACGCATTGGCAAAAACAAGGGGTGACCATTGTGGATCCAAAGTCGACCTGGATCGAATGGGATTGCCAAATTGGACAAGACAGCGTGATTTACCCGGGTTGCTTTATTCAAAAAGGAACCGTTATTGGCGAGGATTGTAGAATTGGACCCCATTGCCGCTTAACCGGGGCACAAATAGGTGACGGGGTTCGCATGGAACATGCTATTATTGAGGGGCGGGTTGTGGCCTCTGGAGAGAAGATTGCGCCTTTTTCGCTATTGACCAAGTAAATGGAGGGTACGGAGTAGATGAGACTGTCCAATAAAAGACTGAAGGTGTTTTCGGGGAATGCCAATAAAGAACTGGCCGAGGACATCTGTCAATGCCTGGGTTTGGATTTGGGGCTAGGTGAGTTGCTGCGCTTTAAGGACGGCGAGATTAGAGCCAAGATCGGGGAGACGGTACGGGGTGCCGAAGTCTTCATTATTCAGCCGCTGAATTATCCTTCAGCCGAGTATATTATGGAACTTCTCATTTTGATTGATGCCATGAAGCGGGCCTCGGCCAAAGAGGTCTGTGCTGTTATTCCCTACTATGCCTACGCACGTCAGGATCGCAAGACGCAGCCCAGGGACGCCATTGCAGCCAAGCTTCTGGCCAATGTGATCGCCGCCGCCGGGGCCGACCGCGTGGTGACGCTGGATTTACATGCGGGGCAGATCCAAGGATTTTTTGATATCCCGGTGGATAACCTAAGGGGAATGCCGATTATGGCAGAATACTTGCTGCAAAAAAGACTGGAAGACGTCATTGTGGTCTCTCCAGATGTAGGCGGAGTGGTGCGTTCCAGGGAACTGGCGGATCGTCTCCACTGCCAGTTGGCCATTGTGGACAAACGCAGGCCTGCTCCGAACCGAGCCGAGGTGATGAATATCATCGGCGAAGTGGAAGGCAAAACGGCCGTTTTGATCGATGATATGATCGATACCGGGGGAACGATCGTCAATGCAGCCAAGGCCCTTTCGGCCAAGGGCGCGGTGGCGGTTTATGCCTGCGGTACCCATGCCGTCTTTTCCGATCCAGCCATGGACCTTTTGCAGGCCAGCCCCCTCAAGGAGATCATTGTTACCGATAGTATCCATCTTCCTGCGGAAAAACAGATTCCCAAGCTCACGGTACTGACTGTCGCTCCCCTCCTGGCCGAAGCCATTCGGAGAATTTTCGAGGAAGAGCCTGTCAGCATGCTGTTTGACTAACACAGGCAGGAGTGGTATTATAAGTCGAATGGAAAGGAGGCAGCGCAAAATGGCAAATTACCAGCTTAACGTGGAAGAAAGAACGCAAACCGGTAAATCCTATGCACGCCAGCTGCGAGCCGCCCAAAAGGTTCCGGCCGTCATTTACGGCTCTGGAAAAGGCTCGACACCGATTGAAGCGCAACTGCGCGATGTGGAGCGAGCATTGGCTGCCCATGGCAGTCTGATTGACCTTAACCTTGGAGGAGCAATCCGGACGGTTCTTGTCAAGGATATTCATCGTGATCCCGTGCGGGGCACCCTGCAGCATCTGGACTTCCATGAAATTGACCTGACAAAGAAACTCGAGATTACTGTACCGATTCGGATTGTTGGCGAAGATCGTCGTCCCAGCGATGGCGGCGTGGTGCAGACTCTCCTCTGGGAAGTAGAGGTACTCTGTTTACCAACGGATATCCCTGAAGCCATCACCGTTGATGTGGGCGATGTTGCGTTGGAAAGCACCCTCAATGTGGCCGATCTGGAGTTACCCCCAGGTGTTGAGATCCTGGCTGACCCAGATGAAGCCGTTGTGAAGGTGGGCGTTCCAGCCGAGGTTGATCTTGGTGCAGAAGATGAAGCCGAAGAAGGCGCCCTAGAAGCAGGACCTGAGGACGCAGGTGACGCGGCTGAACCGCAAGAAACAGAAGAGTAAAGCACCTCTTACATCAAGATACCATGCGCACAGTGCGTCCCATGTCACTGTGCGTTTCTTCTGATCCCCGTAGAGGAGGAAAGCGTTTTGAAAGTGATAGTAGGTCTTGGCAATCCAGGACTGCGCTACGCCCAGACCAGGCATAATCTGGGCTTTTGGACCGTCGACCGTCTTAGCGAAACCTGGCAGATTGCCCTCACCAAGCATAAGTTCCAGGCGAAAGTGGGCGATGGTCATCTGCGGGGCGAGCGGATTATGCTCGTTAAGCCCCAGACCTTCATGAACCGCAGCGGTCGCGCGGTGGCGGATCTGGTTCATTTTTTTCAACTGGATCTCGCCGATCTGATGGTTATCTATGATGATCTGGATCTCCCCCCTGGCTCCCTGCGCATCAAAGGATCGGGCAGCTCAGGCGGGCATAAGGGGATGAGCGACATTATTCAGCATCTCGGAACCGATGCCTTTGCCCGTCTCAGACTGGGCATTGGGCAGCCTCCACCCTTGATGGGTGCAGCCGACTATGTATTGCAGGGAATGGGTGTTGAGGAAACAAGAATATTGACAGAAGCGGTTTGCCGCGGGGCCGAGGCTGTGGATATGTGGCTTCGTGAAGGACTGGATGCGGCCATGAATCACTTTAACCGTAAGCAAAACAGCGAGGATCAGACCCAACCGGGGGAGGGGGAATAGCTATTGTCTCTGCAAGCTTTGGTCGACCTTTGCCGCCAGAGTAAAGATGTGGACCAGCTACGCCAAGCACTGCAAGGAAAATCGCAGCAAGGACACTTAATTACCGGCCTGTCCGGCGGCCAACGTTCCCTGTTTCTGAGTACCATCTACGATCCCCAGCGAGTGATGCTGATTGTGACAGTAAGCTTAATGCAGGCGGAAAGACTGGCGGCGGACCTGACGGGCCTGCTGCCCGAGGCCAGGATCCTGATTTGGGAAGGCAATGAGCTCATGCCCCAGGAAGAAGCCCTCACGGCCCTGGATTTGCGGGCCAGTCGGCTGGAAGTGCTGCAGGAAGGAGATCGGCCGGGAACCATAATTCTAGCTCCGGTGGGAAGTTTACTGGAAGGCCTTCTGGCTCCGGAATGCTTACGGAAGTCAGAATTGTCAATTAACATTGACTCCCGCCTGGATTTAGAGCAGCTGGCCCTGGATCTGGTAGCCCTGGGCTATGAACGGGTTCCTCTGGTGGAGAGCTGGGGCCAGTTCAGTATTCGCGGAGGAATTCTCGATGTGGCACCGTTTCATCTGGAGCATCCGGTCCGGATCGAGTTCTTCGGAGATGAAGTGGACTCGATGCGCCTGTTTGACTTTTCCACCCAAAAGTCCCTGGAGAATGTGCAGGAGGTCACCTTAAAGGCGGCCAGGGAAACAATCTACGATCCCGGCGATCTGGGTTCGATCAAGGAAGCGATTTGGCAGGCGGTGCTCAAGCAAAGCGAAAGGCTCCACAAACTGGATCTAGCCCAAGAGGCTGATGATCTCCTGGCGCAAGGGGCCCGCCATCTCGAGGCCTTTGACCAGCAGGGTTACTTTCCCGGCATGAATCAGTACAAGATGTTCTTCGGTGAAATTGTCACCCTGCTGGAGTATCTGCCCGGCGATACCATGTTGGTCCTGGATGAACCCGTTCGCCTCAAAGAAGCTGTCACCAACACTTCCATGGAAATCGGCGAACATTTCGCCCAGCTCCTCAAGGGAGGGCGCATCTTAAGCAGCCTGTCTGAACTCTTCTGGGACTGGAATGCACTCTGGGCGAAATTCCAAAGCTACAGCCCCATCTACCTTTCGGTTTTAGGCAAAAGGGTGACCGGGATGGAAGGGCCTCGCTCTATGTCCCTGGGTCTGCGCATGCCTGAGCATTTCGGGGGCAGTATTGAGCGGATGCTGCGCCGCGTGAAGCAGCTTCGCAAAGAGCATTATCGCATTCTGATCCTGGTTTCCTCCAAGGAGCGGGGACGGCGCATCCTCGAACTGCTCCAGGATGATGATCTTCCCGCCGTCTATGTGGATCAACTTCAGCGGGAGCTGCAAATTGGCAACTCTGTGATTACCACGGGCAATCTGGAGACAGGTTTTGAGTTCCCCGCCTTTAAATTAGCCGTCCTAACCGAGCTGGAGCTCTACGGCCGCCAAAGGAGCAAACCAAGGCCGGCCAAGGTGGAAGAAGGCCTGCGCATTCTGCCCCAGGAACTCAAGACCGGCGATTATGTGGTCCACATCAATCACGGTATCGGCCAGTACCTGGGGATTGAAGTTCTGCAGGTGGATAATCGTTCCAAGGACTATTTGCATATTCGCTACGCCGGGCAGGATCGGCTCTACGTTCCCACAGACCAGATTCATCTGCTGCAGCGTTATATTGGGATGGAAGAAGGGGCACCCCGCCTTTCCAAGCTGGGCGGAAACGAATGGGCCCGGGTCAAAAAGCGGGCCAAAGAATCGGTACAGGAAATGGCCGAGGGTCTCATCAAACTCTATGCCGAGCGGGAAGCCATCCAGGGTTTTGCCTTCCCCGAGGATACTCCCTGGCAAAGGGACTTGGAGAACACCTTTCCCTATCAGGAGACTCCGGATCAAACCCGGGCTATTACCGCAGTTAAGCAGGATATGGAAAAACCCCGCCCCATGGATCGCCTGCTCTGCGGCGATGTGGGCTATGGTAAGACGGAAGTGGCCATTCGTGCCGCCTTTAAGGCTGTGGCCAGCAGTAAACAGGTGGCTGTCTTGGTTCCCACCACCATCTTGGCCCAGCAGCATCAACGCACGTTTGAAGAACGTTTCGAAGGTTTTCCCATCAAGATTGCCGCAGTGAGCCGCTTTCAGTCACCGAGTGAAATCGCCAAGACCCTGCAGGGGGTGAAAAAAGGTACCGTCGATGTGATTATTGGGACCCACCGTCTGTTGTCCCGGGATGTGGTCTTTAAAGACATCGGGCTGGTTATTGTCGATGAGGAGCAGCGTTTTGGAGTAGCCCAGAAGGAAAGGCTCAAGGAGCTCAGTACCAGTGTGGATGTCTTAACCCTCTCAGCCACGCCCATCCCCCGTACGCTGCACATGGCCATGGTTGGGGTGCGGGATATGAGTGTGATCGAGACACCCCCGGAGGATCGCTACCCCATCCGCACCTATGTGGTGGAATATGATCCGCAGCTCATTCGTCAGGCGATTTTGCGTGAGTTGGCCAGGCAGGGCCAGGTCTACTTTGTGCATAATCGTGTCCAATCCATTGATTATGTCTACCGGGATCTGGCCCAGCTCGTGCCGGAGGCCCGCATCGCCATTGCCCACGGGCAGATGGACGAGACCGTCTTGGAGCGGGTGATGCTCGACTTTTACCATGGAGAGTTTGACGTTCTGCTTTGCACAACCATCATTGAGACGGGCATGGATATTGGCAATGTGAACACCCTGATCGTCGATAATGCCGATTACTTGGGCCTAGCCCAGCTCTATCAGCTGCGGGGGCGGGTCGGACGCACCAATCGGGTAGCCTATGCCTACTTCACCCATCGCAAGGACAAAATCCTCACGGAAGATGCGGAAAAGCGCCTGGCCGCCATTAAGGAGTTCACGGAGCTCGGTTCGGGCATCCGCATTGCCATGCGGGATTTGGAGATCCGGGGCGCAGGCAACCTGCTAGGTCCAGAGCAGCACGGCTTTATTGCCGCTGTGGGTTTTGAACTCTACTGCAAACTGCTGGAAGATGCCATTTCCCAACTGAAAGGGGAAGAAAAGGCAGTTCCGCCTAACCCGGTCCTGGATCTGCAGATCGATGCCTATATCGATGATACCTATGTCTCAGACCCCGCGCAGAAGGTCGGTCTCTACCAAAAAATTATCGCCCTGGACTCCCTGGAGGCCTGTGACGATCTGGAGGAGGAATTCCAGGACCGTTTCGGCGATCTGCCCGATGCGGCCCGCAATCTGCTGCAGATTGCCAGGATCAAAGTGCTGGCCCGTTTCCTAGGTCTGGGGAGCATTGTGGTCAGGGGCAGCCGCTTTCAGCTCAAGTTTTTGGAGGGGCTGGCCATTGACGCCCACAAGTACGCAGCACTGCACGGGAAGTACAGAGGAAAGATCTCCTATCGCCATGGGCGAGTGGGGCAATTGTTGGTGGAAAAGGACAAGGACGATCAGCAGGCGTTAGCTTTTCTAGCAGAGGTATTAGCTGCTTGCCTCAGTGAATAAAAGTGATCCCAGGCGTTAATACTAACCCCAAGCTAACTTAGGAGAGGGGTGTGACATTGAAAGCAACTGGAATAGTTCGACGCATCGACGATCTTGGACGTGTAGTCATCCCCAAAGAAATACGCCGCACGTTGCGCATTCGCGAAGGTGATCCCTTGGAGATCTTCGTCGATCGAGACGGTGAAGTCATTTTGAAGAAGTATTCCCCCATTGGCGAATTGGGAGATTTTGCCCAGGAGTATTCGGATTCTTTGTATGAGACGACAGGCCACGTTGCCATCATCACAGACCGAGATGCTGTAGTGGCCATTTCAGGGGCCCCCAAAAAGCAGTGGATGGATAAAGCTGTTGTGGCCGTGGTGGAACAGGCCATGGAGTCGCGGCGCACCATGACAACGAAGAAAGGTGATCATCCCCAGGAGGAAGAATGGGATTTCGCCATGCAGGTGATTGCCCCCATTATTTCCGAAGGAGACCCAATTGGGGCTGTGATCTTGGGTACTAACGAAACGAATCGCCAATTGGGTGAACTGGAAATCAAGCTTTGCGAGACAGCCGCAGGCTTTTTAGCGAAACAGATGGAGCAATAGGAAAATAAAGAGGGAGGACTCCTCATAACCCGCACCTTCCCTGCGTAAGCATGAAGAGGGAAGGGACGAAGGGCTATGACAAAGGAGTCTTTCTTACGCGGTGCAGTTATCTTAACCCTGGCCAGCCTAGTCAGCAGGGTGATTGGCCTTGTCTACATGGTGGTCTTACCCCGCCTTATATATGATGATGGAATGGGCTTGTACCAACTTGTGAAGCCCATTCATTATTTTGCTGCCGTGATCGCCATTGGGGGCATGCCTGTGGCCATCTCTAAGCTGATCGCGGAGCAAGTTGCCCTGGGATCCAGGCAGGATGTAGTGCGGGTGTTCCGTGTCGGCGCCGGATTGATGCTGTGTACAGGGGGAACAGTCGCTTTAGCGCTGCTTCTGGGAGCCAACTGGCTGGCGGCCACCTTTGCCAAGGACCTGGGGGTAACCAAGACCTTGGCCCTCTTGGGGCCAGCCTGTCTTTTTTTGGCCTTAAGCGCTGCTTTGCGGGGTTTCTTCCAGGGACTGCAGTGCATGACTCCCACAGCCCTGGCCCAAGTGGCGGACCAGGTGGTGCGGGTGGCAGCGACCGTCCTGATCAGCCTGTCTTTGAGGCCCAGGGGAATTGAAATGGCCGTGACGGGGATTGCCTGGGGCTTTATCATCGGCGAATTCACGGGCTGGTTCGTCCTTTTCGCCTTTTATATCCGCCAGAGAGACTTCCTCCTGGCGGCGATCCCCCGTAGAAGGCCGATTCCAAAGTCCGAACCTGTCTGGGAGATCGCCAGCAAGCTTGTCTTCCTGGCCGTACCGGCGGTTGTGGCCACAGTGCTTTGGCCCGTGATGCAGCTCGCCGACAGTATGCTCATACCCTTGCGTATGCAGGCGGCTGGATTTTCCGCCGAGAGCATTCGGGAAGGTTTGGGGCACCTGGGCATGGCTCTGACTCTCTCCCAGTTCCCCAATATTGTCACAGTGGCCCTGGCCACCAGTTTAGTGCCGGCCATTACTGAGGCCTGGGTGCTGCAAAGCCGGAAGCTTGTCCGTTACCGCAGCCAGGAGGCTTTGCGCATTGCCCTGATCTTCGGTATTCCGTCCTGTGCCGCCCTTTACGTCTTGGCAGAACCTTTAAGCCGGATGCTCTTTGGCTACGGCCAGGTAGCCGCGCCCTTGCGCATCCTGGCCCTGGGCACCATCACCCTGGGTCTTATTCAGGCGAGTACAGGCATTTTGCAGGGCCTGGGGGAGATGCGGCTTCCCGTTTTGCATTTGTTCCTTGGTGTGGTGGTCAAATTCGCCCTGAATTATGTTTTGCTGGCCCAGCCCCGGTTGGGCATTCTCGGGGCTGCCTGGAGCACCAGTCTGGCCTGGGCGCTGGTGGCCCTGCTCAACCTGGTCTCCGTCTTTCGCCAGGTGGGCAAGGCGATCAGCTTGCGCCAGTCCCTGCTCTATCCCGCTCTGGCCGCTGCAGGCACCAGTCTCTTGATGTACCTCCTCCAGGACAGCTTAGCCCGCTATCTGCCAAGTAGTGCAGCCAGCCTCCTGGCTCTGACATCCGGCCTGATCCTCTACCTGCTTCTGACCATGATCTGGGGGAGCTTTACTCTCCGGGATCTGCATCTGATACCTGGTGTAGGTAAGCCCCTGGGACGCTGGCTTCAGAACTGGGGTTTTTTGCCCAAGTGATCCTTGGCCCGATCCCAGAGCGCATCGAGCTCCTCTAGGCTCAGTTCAGCCAAGTTCAGCTGCTCTTCCCGGGCATAGGCTTCCACCAGGTGGAAACGTTCCGTGAATTTCGCTGTAGCCTTCTCCAAAGCGAATTCTGGATCCACCTTGAGGAAACGGGATAGGTTGACCGCGGCAAAGAGCAGATCGCCCAATTCTTCCTCTAGGTCCCTTGGGACTCCCCCTTCGATGGCTGCTTCCAGTTCCCCGAGCTCCTCGTGGACCTTCTGTAGAACATCCGCCGTTTGATCCCAGTCAAAGCCGACTTTGGCTGCTTTTTTCTGGATTTTTTCTGCCCGCATCAGGGCCGGGAACACCTTGGGAACCCCGTCCAGGACAGACACTCGCTCCTCGGAGATATCCTCTGTTTTCTTCACCGCATCCCAGGTTTTTACCACGTCTGCCGGGGTTTCTGCATGGACGGGCCTTCCCCAGGGAGTGCCGCCGAAGACATGGGGGTGACGGCGCACCAGTTTTTCGCTGAGGTTGGTGACTACATCGTCCATGGTAAACGCCTCGTCTTCCTGGGCAATTTGGGCGTGGAGCAGAACCTGCAGAAGCACATCGCCAAGCTCATCCTTGATGGACTGGGCATCTTCTTGATCGATGGCTTCAAAGAGCTCATAACTCTCTTCCAGCAGGAACCGTTTCAGGCTGGCATGGGTCTGTTCCCGATCCCAGGGGCAGCCTTCTGGAGAACGCAGTTTAGCAATGATTTGCAGCAGATTAGACCAGGTCATGGAGGGGACCCCCTTCGATAAAGTAGAAAAGCCCCCTAGAGGGGGCGGTGAAAAGACGTTTTCTTACTTAGGAGCTACGACTTCCCGGAGCGATTTGCCAGGTTTGAAGGCGGGAACCTTCGTAGCGGGAATCATGATTTCTTCTCCGGTGGAGGGGTTTACGCCCTTGCGTGCTTGACGATCTCTTACTTCAAAGGTACCAAAGCCAACGATGGTCACTTTCTCTTCCTTGCCCAAGGTTTCGGAAATAGCTGCAAAAACGGCTTCTACAGCGTCACCTGCTGCCTTTTTCGTCATCCCAGATTTTTCGGCAACACTAGCGATCAACTCTGCCTTGTTCACAAATAAACCTCCTTTAAGGTGGAAATATACCCAGTAATTCTAGGATTATTCGAGTTCTCCTGCTAACAGTGGTAATATTTTCCCCGAAAAGTTGAATATTAGCCGCCCTTTCAGCGATTTTTGCCCATTTTTTTGGTGACACTATAAAAAAACCGAAGGAGACTTCCCATGACCTTCAAGAATAATCGTGCAGTTGTACTCGGGTTGCTGCTTGTGGCCATTGCCAGCGTGACGCTTTTGATCAGTTGGTCGGGAGATGACCGCAATATCGTGCGGGAATTGGAGAAAGAACCCCAGTTGTCCGTGTACATCAATGAAACCGGTCAGATCCAGGAAATGATGCTCGAGGAATACCTGGCCGGGGTGGTGGCGGGTGAGATGTTTCCCGACTGGCCCGTGGAAGCCTATGCAGCCCAGGCCATCTTTGCCCGCAGTTTCACCATGGACTTTATCGCCTCAGGCGGTGTAAAGGACAAATACGGCGCCGATGTGTCCACCTCTATCCAGGAAACCCAGGCCTTCAATCCTGACGCTGTCACCGAGGATATTAAGCAGGGGGTGGAAATGACCCGGGGTGAGGTGATGACCTATGACAATCGTTTTGTACGAGGTTGGTTTCATGCCTATTCGGGGGGCATTACGGCCCGGGCCAAGGAAGGGCTGGATTACCAGGAAGAGGAACCCCCCTTTACCGCCAGCGTTACTTTGCCTCCCAATGAACATGTCCCTGCAGATGTTAAGGAATGGACAGCGCAATACAGTGCCGATGAACTGAGGAATCTCCTGGCCCAGGCGGGCCTTAATGTGGGGGCGATCCAAAGCGTGGAAATCACCGAGCGAGGTCCCACCGAGCGTATTACCCAAATCACGGTGACCGGGAGCGAGGGTGAACAGACCATTACGGGTCCTGAGTTCCGCTTGGCCGTGGATTCAACCAAGATGAAATCGACATTGGTCAGGGACTTCAACTTCGCCGACGGGACTCTGACCATCACCGGCACCGGCTACGGCCATGGGGTGGGCTTGAGCCAGTGGGACGCCTTTATGCTGGCCCAGGAGGGCAAAAACCCGGAAGAGATCGTCAAAACCTTCTTCGCCGATGTGGAGATCCGGAAAATATACGACTGATTCTAACTTGGCTACCTTCTGCATAGAATGTGGTAACACGCTTAGGCAGGGAGGTAGCGCAAATGGATGACAAGCGAGTCAGCAATGTCCGCCACCAGCTGGTTTTGGCCGAACGGGAGCGCCTGACACTGGACGGCGTCATACATGTGGAGAGCTTTGATGAACGGGAGATTGTTCTGGAAACGGAATTAGGGGGTCTTGTGGTCCAAGGAGACGACCTGCACATTAAGGAACTGAACTTAGAGAAAGGAAACCTCTTCGTCAGCGGATACGTGGCTTCCATAGAGTATTTAGGAGATTCGCTGGCCAAGCGGAGTCGGGGTTTGCTGGCTAGACTGTTTAAATAGGGCCAAAAGGGTGGTGTCTGACATGGAACCTTTGGGCACGCAGCTCTATGCCTTTGGAATTGTGCTTCTAGCTGGTGTATCCCTTGGACTCCTCTTTGATCTCTTTCGGGTGATTCGTGGCTTGCTTCGTCCAGGCTGTTTTAGCACACCTCTTTTGGACATTCTCTTTTGGGCTTTGGCCACGCCGATTCTCATTCTCTATCTGATCTTAGCCAACTGGGGTGCCTTGCGGGGCTATGTCTTTATCGGCCTGGCACTGGGCTTCTTTTTCTATCGTCTGCTCCTGAGCAGCATGGTCATTTCCTTCCTGATCTGGCTGGTGCAAGTTTTGGGACAGCTCGTGAGCATGCTCATTTCCTTTCTGGTTTGGCTCGGTTCCTTTCCCATCCTGCTCATTCAGGAAGTGCGCTTCAGCTGGTCCCACAGGAGCAAACCCCTGGGGGGCACCAAGAGAAGCTGGCGCTTTAGGCCCCGGCTGCGCTGGAGAAAATGAAGAGGGGAAATCCTGCAGGAGAATTCCCAAGGAGGGTGAATGAACTACCCAGGAGGGAAGATGGGACATGGCGAAAAAACGCGGGAAAATAAAACCTGGGCGGATTTTGCTTTTACTCCTGGTCTTGTGGGTTGGCTTTAGCTTTGCCAAGAATGCTGTGGCCAATTACCGGCTGCGGCAGGAGATCGACGCGCTGGAAAAACGCCTGGTCGTGCTGGAGATGCGTAAGGAGGATCTGGAGCGGGAGATTGAAGAATGGAAGTCTCCTGAGAATGTGGAACGGGTGGCCAGGGAGCAATTGGGCCTGGTGAAACCGGGTGAAGTGGTGTATCGTGTGTCGGAAACCTTCTCTGGCGATATCGAAAGGGACGTGGAGAAACGATAATTTGACACAAAAGTCCTGATAATATATAATATATGATAGTCGCGTGCCCTGCAACGCAAAATCCAAGAGGAGGAATTTTTCAACGTATGTCAATTGATGTCGGCAATATTGTCGAAGGGAAGGTTACCGGAATAACCAACTTTGGTGCTTTCGTCGAACTCCCCAATGGAAAAACCGGTTTGGTCCACATTTCTGAAGTAGCAGATGCTTACGTGAAGGACATTAAGGACTTTTTGAACGAGAATGACACCGTCAAAGTCAAGGTCATTAATGTGAGCGAGGGCAAGATTGGTCTGTCCATTAAACAGGTGAATCCTACCTCACCGTCACGTGATCGTCGCGGTCCCCGCAGGAGAGCAGCACAGCCTGTGGATTTTGAGGAACGTTTATCGCGGTTCTTGAAAGACAGTGATGAGAGGCAAGTAGCCCTGAAGAAAAGTCAAGACTCAAAGCGGGGAGGCAGGGGCGCAAGATAAACTGAGCATATGGCTTTCTCCGTAAACCAGACACCTCCGTGGGGAGGTGTTTCTTTCTCTAAGGATGTGATCGTCTGCGCTATGAAAAGCCCGACAAAGACACTCTGCGTGTAATCAAGGAACAATTGAGGCGCGAACCCAGGGGAGTGTTGGCGGTAGAGACCCTCTGTCCCTATGGATATCCCCAAGTGATCGTCAATCGGCCTGTATCGGCCACGGATTCCGATATTGCCATTTTTCCCACCCTCTACTGGCTCACCTGCCCCTATCTGTGCAGGGAGCTGGCGGTCTTGGAGGGGGAAGGCCTAATCGCCCGTTTTGAGCAGCGGATTCGGGAAGACGCCCTGTTTGCCGCTGCGGTGGAGAGAAACCATGAAAACTATGCCAAACGCCGCCTCTCTCTCGTTCCTTCCGATGTTCAGCAGCGGCTGAAGGAAGAGTATCCTGAGCGCTATCTTGTGCTGGCCCAAAGCGGGGTCGGAGGGATTCGCAGCAAAAGAGGGGTGAAGTGCCTCCATACCCATGTAGCCGATTATTTAGTCCACGGAGAAAACCCCATTGGGGCCGAAGTGATGGCCAGCTTTGATCGACCCCTGGCCTGCCCTGATAAGCAGTGCGAGGACCCTAGGCCGTGAGGGCAGTTCTGGATCTGGGTACGAATTCGGTGCGGCTGCTGGTGGCGGAGCGGACCCCTGGGGGCCCCAAACCTCTAGTTCGAGAGAGCAGGGTAACTCGCCTCGGTGCAGGTGTGGATCAAAGCCAGATGCTTGATGAGGCTGCCATGGCCCGCGCCCTGGAAGCCTTAGCTGATTTGACCCGGCAGATCCCCCCTGGTGTGCCCAAGTTGGCTGTAGCTACCAGCGCCCTGCGGGATGCCCGTAACGGCCCTGTATTTGCCCGCTTGATCCAAGAGACCCTTGGTCTTCCTGTGCGGATTCTGTCAGGTACGGAAGAAGGGGAGTTGTCCTTTGCAGGTGCCGTTTATTCCCTGCAGTCTTGGGATCTGCAGGGCCCAATTACTGTAGCCGATATCGGTGGAGGCAGCACCGAGATCTATACCGGGACCCCCGAGGGCGAATTTTGGGGTGGGGGCAGTGCTCAGGTTGGAGCAGTACGTCTGCTGGAACGTTTTGGAAACTCTGCACGGACCATGGGAGAGGAGATAGAAAAAGTACTGGCGCCCTTAGCCCAAAAGAGTCTTCCGTACAATCCTAGACACCTCGTGGCTGTGGGAGGGACTGCAACAAGCCTGGCCGCGATTCTCCTGAATTTGGCCGAGTACAGCGACGATGCTGTGACCGGGTGCTCTTTTTCCCTGGAGGAAGTGCGAGAATCCGCTGCCAATTTGGGTAGACTATCCTTGCAGGAGCGGAGGGAGATTCCATCGCTGCAGGCTGGGCGGGAAGATCTGATTATGTACGGCGCTGCCCTGTTGGTCAAGGTCGTGGAGCTTTTGGGTTTTTCCAGATTCTTCGTTAGTGCAGGGGATCTGCTTTACGGCGCCTTGGTCCAGCCGTCCGCAGTTTTCATTGACGCAGGGGTGTAAATAGTCTATAATATTTCGTGGATGCGCCGGGGTGGCGGAATGGTAGACGCTACGGACTTAAAATCCGTTGGGCTAACGCCCGTGAGGGTTCGAGTCCCTCCCCCGGCACCACTGGTTCAGGCGACACCTTGGCGGGTGTTTTTTTGTGAGGAGGGAATGCGATGCGCAGCTCAAAAAAATCAAGCGAACTGGAAAAGACGGTACGTACAGGGATTCACGGAACGCCGCAGCTGAGACCGGATGAAAAGAGACGCTTTCTGGGCTTTTTCCGAGAGCGGGTGATTCAGGCAGTGACCTTTGATCAGCTTCGCAACAGGGACGGCCTCCAAGTCATGACCTCTGCTTTGAAGGACCCCCGAGGAGTGGAACTGGTGATTCACAAAAAGGCCAGGGCCCAGGCCATGCCCCTAATTGTGGACGCCCGCAAGACAGGTCTGGATTTCACCATTGTTTCCAACCCCAACCTCGTGGGGAATGTAGCTGTTTTACTGGTGGCTAAAGATGCAGTGGATGTTCCCCTGCTTTATTCTGAACAAGACGAAGAGGTGCAGCCTTAGGCCGCACCTCGTTTTTAGTTCATGTCCAGGTCTTCCTGGCTGAAGTCAAAGACTCTCTTGGCTTCGTTCTCCTCTTCCTGTTCGACTTCCGCTTCGTTGAGGTCTTCTTCCTCAAGACCGGCGTCGTCCGGAGTTTTTGCTACGCCCGCCTCGGCCGCGGCCAGCTGCGGTTCAGGCATGATCTCTGGAATCACTTCCTTTTTCAGTTTGGCTTTCTCTTCCTTCGGTTTGCCAGGCGCCAGCACCAGGCTCACCAAGACAAAGGCGAGACCAATGAAGAGGGGCAGTAATCCGAACAAGAGCCAGGGGCCGACACCTAAGGTGATTAGGCCAATGGTCAGGGCTAGACCTGTTAGGCTTAAAATAAGACCGGCGGACAGGCTCTTTTTGTGCCCCTCCATGCTGTGGCTGGGCTTTGGAGACAGCCCTTGGGCAATGGAAGCCATGTACTCTTTGTGGCGGAACCACCTTAGAGCAATGACCAGGGCGACAACTAGCGCAGTGAGAACAATGGCTGTGACAAAGGGTAAATAGACCGGATTATACATCACATCAATCTCTCCCATTCGTTGGATTTTTTAGTTCCAAGGAACCCAGGGACAGGTCCACAAAGATGGACCCCCTTTGTTCTCCTTCCCCCACAATTCCTTGAATACGCTCTCTGCTCTGCTCCCCCTTAAAGGGGACGAGAATGGTGAATTTCCCCAGACTGATCCTTCCCTCTAATACATATGACTCCGCAGGCAAAAGAAGTAGTGTGAGATCGCCCAAACTGCTTTCCAGTACATTGCGCCGGGCGAGACTGGCTTCAATGATTAGATCGCCGAGATGGGAGATGGCGACCAGCTCTTGTTCCAGCACAGACTGGGAGATCTCGATATTTCCCAAAGACGTTTCTAGGTGGGCATCGCCTTTGAAGTTGCGCACCTTGATGGCCCCAAGTTGATCGAGGACGGCCAGGGATCCTTCGATCCCAGTTACCTCCACCTGCCCTAAGCCGGTCTGGAGATCCAGTTCCGTTTGGTGCGGCACCAAAATGCTGAGATCGGCCCGGACACTCTCATTACTGCCTATTCTGGGCTGGAGAACCTTCACTTGGTTCTCCTCGTCTGTGGTGGTGATCTCCAGGGTCACTTGCTTGAGCAGCTCCTGGGCCCTGAGGGGTGTAGCAGCACGGGTTTCAACCTTCATGTGGACTTGCACCTGTTCAACATCGGCACCTTGCACTTGGATTTCGCCATGGGGTGTTATCGCCTGCAGTTTAGGGCGAACACCGGCAACGTGGTCTGTTGCTTCCTCCAGGGAACTGCGAAAGGGCATGCTCACGGAGGATGTGCTACTGGTGGAACGGGACAGGGAAAAAGGTAAAATGCCTGCACTAGCCAGCATTAAAGCGAGCACTGCAGCTAAGAGCAGAACGGTCAGGACAATACCGAACTTTCGCATGGAGTGATCATCCTCTCTGGTGGCACAGCTGACACCACCTACTAGCTTTAGTTCCATAAAAACCCACAGAGTCCTGTTTCATACCGGTCTAATTTCAGTCAAAATCCTTTCCGGCTAAAGGGATAGACCTAGATGTGTAGAATGTTTACTTGCCAAAAATTAACTTAGGGAGGCGATGTAATGAGAGGCAAATTCAGAAATACCTGGTTTGTACTGGCCTTAGTCCTCGTCACATTGTTTGCTGTCAACTTGCCGCTTATGGCGGCCGAGATCATTATCTTACACACAAATGATGTCCATTCCCGTCTGGAATCCCATCTTCCCCAAGGGCTCCAGCTGGAACAGGGCGGTCGTGTGCGATTGGCGACCTTGGTTGAGGAAGTTCGTTCCAAGTATGGCCGGGAGAACGTCCTCCTGCTCGATGCCGGGGATTCTATGCACGGCATGAACATTGACAATCTCTTCGGGGGCCTGCCCTCCATCGAAGTGATGAATGTCATGGGCTATGATGCCTTCACCCCCGGAAACCATGAGTTCAATTACGGACAGGAAGTCCTAGCAGAGCGCATTTTGGACGCTAACTTCCCAACCTTAGCTGCCAACGTGACCAGGCAGGACGGTTCTCTCTTTGCCGGTTACAGTGCTCTAATCAAAGATGTAAACGGTATCAAGGTAGGCATCATTGGCTTGGTGGCCGAGGAGACCCCGATCGTGACCCATCCCAAGAATGTGCAGGGGCTGATTTTCCACGATCCCGTTGCCATTGCCAAACAAACGGCTCAGACGGTTCGGCCTGAGGTGGATATCCTCATTGCCTTAAGCCATCTGGGCTATGAGATGGATCTGCAGCTGGCTCAAGCTGTGCCCGAGCTGGACGTGATTGTGGGCGGACACAGCCATACGAAACTGCCCGCAGCCCACGAAGAAAATGGGGTACTGCTGGTGCAGACCCAGGAGTACGCCAATTACCTCGGCTTCCTGCGCCTCGAAGTGGATGGCGGGGAGATTGTAGAGTATGAGAGCCGCCTTCTGCCTGTGACGGCTTTGGTGGAAAAGCAGGCCCGGGTACAGCAAATCGTTGACTATTGGAATGAACAGCTCCAGGAGCGCCTGAACAATGTGATCGGTAAGAGTGATGTGAGCTGGGATGGTGAACGTGCCTCGGTACGGACGGGAGAGACCAATCTGGGCAATCTTGTAGCGGACGTTATTCGGGAGACGGTTGGTGCAGATATTGCTGTGACCAATGGAGGCGGAATACGTGCCAGTATTCACCCGGGAGAGATTCGTGTAGCCGATGTTTACAATACGCTACCCTTTGACAATACCTTAGTGGTTGTGGAAATGATGGGTATGGACCTCCTGGAAGCGCTGGAGCATAGCGTGCGGCTCTTCCCCGAGCAAAACGGTGCTTTCCTCCAGGTATCCGGAATCAGCTTTGAGGTTGATCCCAAGGCGCTGCCCGGCGGCCGGGTGATTAACGCTAAGGTTGGAGAGAATAGGCTTTCAGCTGGCGGATACTACAAAGTAGCAACCAACGACTTTATTGCCGCAGGCGGGGACGGCTATGATGTGTTTGTCAATGCGACCCTTGTGGCTGATACTGGCATCATGCTCAGGGACGTTATGGTAGATTACATCCTGCAGCACGGTACAGTAGAAGCTCCGGACGATGGACGGATTATCATTCTAGAGTAGGATGGGACTTGACCCCAAGCAGGGACCGTGATCCCGCAAAAACGGAGGTGCGCTATTGAAGAACAGACGAAGCAAAGGGATCGTGTTTGTGCTGCTGGTCCTCGTCGTGACCTTGCTGACGGGTTGTATAGGTTTTGGCAAGACCTATCAACTCACCATCGCGGTTCTCGGCGAAGACGATCTTCCCCTGGAAGGTGCCCATGTTGTGATCGGCAAGGAAACGAAGGTAACGGATGCTGCCGGGAAGGTTGTCTTTGAACTGCGTCTTGGGGTTGTGAAGGTTGAAGTGAGCGCGGAAGGTTACCAAGCTCAGTCCAAGCCCCTGGTGCTGCTCAAACATCGTGCCGGGACCATACGCATGGTAAAAAAGTAGAAGTGGAAGAGGGAGCCGTACTCGAAGGATCCCTTCGCAGACTGGAGTAGTAAAGAGGGGTGCTGGCTTAGCACCCCTTTATCGCGATTTGGCTTTGATGAAAATGACTTCGGTCCATCGAAATCCTAGTAAAGGGTTGTCAATCTGGCCGCTTCCTTTTTGTTCTCTGAGTCTGACAAAAGATTCCTAACCTACATCCGAGGGTGCGAGTTGTGTTAGAATGGGTGTAGAGGGGTGAGACCGATCAGCAAAGTGACTATAGAGTTTTTTCACGACGTAATCTGTAGTTTCTGTTTCCCCATGTCCTACAGGATGCGAGAACTCGTCAAGAGAATGCCTGAGGTTGAAGTTGTCCACCGATCATTTGCCTTGGTTAGGGAAGAAGGCGAGTTTGAACGGATGTTTGGGTCTAGAGAAGCTGCTAAGGAAGAGGTTTTGGGCCATTGGGAGCAGGCAAACAGAATCGATGACTTGCATCGCTTCAACATCGAGGGCATGCGCGAAGCGGACTTCCCTTTCCCCACATCCATGAAGGGGCTCCTGGCCTGTAAGGCTGCTTTTTTCACTTCTGGAGAGGGAGCGTATTGGGATCTTTTTGACGCCTTGCAGAACGCCTTTTTCGTTCAAAACCGAGATATCGGTGATCAGGACGTAATCGACGATATCGTCAGGGAGGCAGGGCTCGGCTTTGATAAGTGGCAGCACCATTACAGGGATTCCAAAACGACGGAAGCGGTGGAAGGTGATCTGCGCCTAGTTGAACAGTACGGTATCACAAGTGTTCCCACCTTGGTTATCAATGGTAAGCATCGTGTGCAAGGTGCGCTGCCCCTTTCCCGCATCAGGAGTTCCATCATGAAGCTAAGTATAGCCGGAGAATGACCGATAAACGCGACGAAATTATAGTATGATTTCTAGGCTCAAGGTGAAAAGAGAGGAGTAATTGTATGCAAGGACGACTGAAGCGGATCTTGGCGTTGATGGTGTTGATTATGGCGGCGATGTCTTTCGCGGTCTTGGCAGAAGGTGGAGGGCTGGACCTAGCCGGTACTTGGTCAGGTGCCTTGGAGATGCCCGGCGCTGAACTGGAGATGGTCTTTCACATCTCTCCAGGTGAAGACGGAGTTTGGTTAGGAACCCTTGATGTACCGGCCCAGGGTGCTGTAGGCATTCCCCTCAGTGAAGTCCGGGTTGAAGATGGGGTTGTCGTCTTTGATGTGGCACTCATTGCAGGTGTATATTCAGGGAGTCTCGGTCCTGATGGAGTCAGCCTAGAAGGTATCTGGGAGCAAAGCGGCCTGAAAATACCCCTTACCCTCCAGGCCACCCAGGGAGAGTTCGCTGGACCGAATCGTCCCCAAGAGCCGACCCCTCCTTACCCATACCGTGAAGTTGAAGTAAGGTACCCTAATGACGAGGACGCCATAGAACTGGCCGGTACCCTGACGCTGCCTGAAGGTGAGGGGCGTTTTCCCGCTGTGCTGCTAATTAGCGGCTCAGGGCCTCAGGATCGTAATGAAGAGCTGATGGGTCACAAGCCTTTCCTCGTGCTGGCAGATTATCTCACCAGGCGTGGGATCGCCGTATTGCGGTTTGATGATCGCGGTGTAGGTGAGTCCACTGGAGACTTTGCCGCTGCCACAACCATAGATTTCACCCGTGATGTCCTTGCCGGCTTGGAATTTCTTAAAACAAGACCGGAGATCGACCCTGCACGGATTGGCTTAATCGGTCACAGTGAGGGCGGCTTAGTTGCTCCCATGGCTGCTAACCTTAGTTCGGATGTGGCCTTCATTGTGCTGATGGCCGGTCCTGGCGTCACTGGGGAGGAACTCAGTTATCTGCAGTCGGATTTACTGCTTAGGGTCAGCGGAGCTCCAGAGGAGGTTATAGCCCAGCAGATGGCTCTCCTTCGGGAACTGTTCGCAATCGCCAAAAATGTCGAAGACGTGGATCAAGCAGTAGAAGAGATGAGAAATGTGCTGCTGGCACCATATGCTCATCTGTCCGCAGAGGAGTTTGCGGCCTTAGGCGATCTAGAGACTCCTGTCATGGCGCAAATCAGTCAACTGCTTTCGCCTTGGTACCAGTTCTTCATGACCTATGACCCACTACCGGCTCTCCGGGAAGTAGATTGCCCGGTACTGGCCATTAACGGCAGCTTGGATCTGCAAGTCCCGGCTGATCCGAACCTGGCCCTGATTGAGCAGGCCCTTGAGGAAGGTGGAAACCAAGACTTCACCGTTTTGGAATTGCCCGGTCTCAATCACCTTTTCCAGACAGCTGAGCTTGGTTTGCCCGATGAGTATTACCTGATCGAAGAGACCATGTCCCCTGTGGCTTTAACAGTCATGGGAGACTGGTTAGTGGAAGTGACCGGTGTAGAATAGGGGGTCAGACCCCAGACCACTTTCTTCCGGCTTGCCTCGTTTTGCTGTCAATAGTCTGAGAAAATGTCACCCAAATCGCTGAGTTTTATTCAGTGAAAATGTCACTTGGATATTTTCGTGGCGGGGTGGCGCCCCGCCAGTTGGTGTTGATAAAAAGAGCCTACCGGGGTATGATCTTATCGATAGTTGTACTACCCCAGGCTCGTGGTGACTCGAAGAGGGCGTCGAGAACTTCTCTATCGGTCTCATCGTAAAAGAGCTTGGGTCTTTTTTCTTTGGGCATCCTCCATGGATGGTCGTCTGCAGGGCGTGTTGGCTGTCGTACTTTTGAATCCTGCCTTGGCTTCTCTACAGCCTTTTTCCGTAGTCTCTCGTCCAAAAGCTTAGTTTCGTATACCACCCCATTGTACCGAGCCCTCAAGCCGCTCTTGTGGTTGTCTAGGACCGTAATTTTGGCTTTGCGAGGTACCGAGGCTCTTGTTTTTCCAGTCATGAGCTGATAATATTTTCCGCCATAGGAAAAGCCGTTACCATCGGAGGCAACGCGTTGCTGTTTGATGCAGAGAATCTCCCCGAGGTCGATATGATCAGCTAATGGGAGGAAGGCGCTTTCAGGGTTCGCTGGTTCGACTTCAAACATCCTGCTGAACTTATCCATGTACTCAGGCAGGAAGTCATTGGCAGCCTCAATTGTGGTGATGCCACGAAGTTCTAGCTCCACCGGTAGTCTGCTTTGCAGCGTTTCCCAGAGTCGTTCAATTCGTCCCTTACCCTGAGGAGTTTTAGCGAATTTGACCTGGATTCCAAGTTCTTCCATGGCTTGGCCGAATTGAGTTAGGTTTACCTGTTTTCCCTCCAGTTGTTGCTCCAAGGAGACTTCGTTAGCCTTAGGCGATTTGAATATCGTGTGGCGATCGTTATAAATACTGAGGGGAAGGCCCTCGCGGTTGAGCATCTGCTCGGCCATTTCAAAGTAGCCTATGAGACATTCGGTTTCCTCGAAATGGAGGGCGCAGATTCTTCCCGTCGCATCGTCAATCGCGCCGTGAAGAGATGTAATGACATCTCCAAACCAGTTATGGGGAGATGCATCGACCTGGACTAATAGACCCGCTTGCTCCTTTCTTTTACGGCGACGATGATTTGTTTTCTTGCGTTTCTTCTTTGGGCTCGCGAATCCAGCCTGCGATAAAGTGCGATACACAGTGGGGTAACTCACGTTAATCTGCTCATGCTCCTCGATCAGTTCTTTGAAATGGGTGAAGTTGGCTTTAACATACCTTTTGTCTTGTTTGAGTGTGACTATCTTCTCCTTTAGGTTGTCTGGGATGGCGTGTGCAGGTTGACGGCCTTTGTTTTTGTGGATGATGAACGCCGGACCATATTCTTTCACTCCTTTTTTCAGCCTAAGAACTTGGCGTTCACTGAGATTGAGCAACTCTGAGGCTTTCCCAATTGTAATGCTGCTGGAGATAGCTAGATCGATAACTCTTAACTTCTTCAGTTCTTGCTCGGTCATGGTAAACGTTTCCTCTCTCATAGGTGACATTTTACCAGAATAGAACAAGCATGACATTATCACAGAACAACTACACCGGTGCAAGCTCATTCTTGCTTTTCAGCCATGTAGCTGTTATAATTACTTTGTCGTGAAAATGCGCCTATAGCTCAGCGGATAGAGCATCGGCCTCCGGAGCCGGGAGCGCAGGTTCGAGTCCTGCTAGGCGCGCCATATCGATTACAGACCGAATCAGTCACTCTGTGTTCAGCGGAGAAGGGTTCGGTTTTGTTACACTTAGCTGTGGTCATTGCGGTGGTACCGCGGAGTTGGCGCCCTCGTCCCCGGAAACTAAGGTTTTCGGAGAGGAGGGCGTTTTGTTTTTCCCAAAATGCATCAAAATAGGAGGAGCAGAGACGATGAACACAATGATTGGCTGTGCTGGCCCTATGCCAATGGCCCCTCAGTATTGGCCATGTGGCTGCTGTGCTGCCTGCTGAGGCTGTACTCGCTTTTCGTGTCAGGAATGGGGAAGGACTTGAACGATTGAGTGCAGACTAGAGGCGGGAAGGAATTCCCTGCCAATTGTCCAACTAATCAAGGGAAAGCGGTCTTGAATTATGGGAGGCTGTTCGTTTTCGACCAGGGGTGGTACTCAATGAGCAAGGCCTGAGACTCGGTGGGCCGCGGCCAAGAGCTAAGGAGGAATGAAATGACAGCACGGATCATTGATGGAAAAGGTATTGCTGCGGAGATTCGTAAGGAGCTCGCCCAAAAAGTGGCGGATCTGACCGTACAAGGTAAGCTGCCCGGTTTGGATGTGGTGCTCGTTGGTGACAATCCGGCTTCCGCAGTTTATGTGCGCAACAAGGAGAAGGCTTGCAGGGAAATCGGAATCAATTCCACCATCCATCGCCTCAGCGAGGCCACGACCCGGGAGGAGCTTTTGGGTTTGATCGACCGGCTCAATCGTGATACTACGGTTCATGGGATTTTGGTTCAGCTGCCCCTTCCATCTCATCTCGATGAGGATGAGGTGATCAATGCAATTGACCCGGAGAAGGATGTCGATGGTTTTCATCCCATCAATGCCGGGAAACTGCAAGTAGGTGACGCTGACGGCTTTGTCCCCTGTACGCCAGCGGGCGTACTGGAGTTGGTTAAGCGACAAGGGGCAGCCATCCAGGGACAGCAAGTTGTGGTGGTTGGACGCAGTAACATCGTGGGTAAACCTGCAGCCTTGCTCTTCTTGAGGGAGAATGCAACCGTGACAATCTGCCATTCACGCACAAAGGACGTGGCTGCCGAGTGTCGTCGCGCGGATATTCTCATTGCAGCTGTGGGACGTCCACAGTTGATCAAAAAGGACTGGGTAAAGCCGGGAGCCGTCGTTATTGACGTGGGCATTAACCGTGTGGACGGCAAGCTTGTCGGTGACGTTGACTATGAGGAAGTGCGCCAAGTGGCAGGGGCCATAACCCCAGTTCCTGGGGGAGTTGGACCTATGACCATCGCCATGTTGCTCAAAGCGACTGTTGAGGCGGCAGCTCGGGAGTAAAGGGCGGAGCAAACTGCTGCATCACGATAAAAAGGTGACGAGCTTGATCGATGTTTCCCGTTACCGGCAGGGCCCATCCAAAGGTCTTGCGGAAAGGTTGGATTTCCCAGAATGGAACGAAGCAATCGTCCCAGGTGGGCCAATGGAGTTTATCCAAAAGGGGCACTAGGGCTTGCCCGCGATGCAGTTCTTCCGCGAACTCCTGATCGATGATCAGTAGGTCCCCGTAACCGGATCGAAGCATATCCACCAGAGCGTAACGATCGGTGGCGTGGGCGATCGTCCATTGTAGGTCGTTGGCTAGAATCTCAGGTTCTAGCCAATTTTTCACGTCGAGATATTCGGATTCGGTACCGTAAATCCAGATCACGAGGCCATCATGGCTGGATTGGGCCGGCACCATGGTTCTCGGCAGGATGAACAAGACTGTAAACAGGGGTAACAGGAGGAGAATGGCAATCAGAGCCACAAGCCATGGTTTGACGGGCGCTGGAGGCGGGTCGAGCCTAGGGGGGCGTGGATGCTGCTGGCGATCCTTTTTTGCTTCCAGGGCTTCTTTCTTTGTGCGAATGTACTTCTTCTGAGCTTCCAGATGGTCACGATAACTCAAGAAAGCTCCCCCTTTCCGTTTCTTTTTGTAGTATGGCCACAAACAAAGGAGGATATTGACAAGAAGAGTAGTATCTATGGATCAACTGAATAGACGATTTAGGTGCAGTTTGCCGAAACGATGTTTTGGCAGACGGATAATAGGGAAGTTGGGCTCAATAGATCAACCCCAAGCATCGGGGGTTTCACCACATGAAACGTCCATTGAGAAACCACGCGGTCCCGCCACTGTATCCAAGGAGCAGCTCATAACAGCCACTCGCATTTTGTGGGGAAGGCATGAGCCTGTGTTGATTTGGGAGCCAGGAGACCTGCCTAGATCGCAAGCTTAAGACCATCTTGCGCGGAACGGGAGGTGCTTTTTCGTTTGTTATTCCCCTAGCGACAGTGTCCTAGGGTATCATTTTTTTAGGAGAGAGTCGAATGAAGAAGCAATGGATCGTAACTTTCATATTCTTATTGATCCTCAGTACCGGCCCAGTGCAGGCAGCCCCGCAGCGAGTTGTCTCCTTGGCCCCAAGCATTACCGAAAACCTCTTTGCCCTCGGCGTAGGCGACCAAGTCGTAGGGGTGACGAGCTGGTGCGATTATCCCCAGGAAGCTGCATCCAGGGCTGTTGTTGGGGATGCTATGAACCTCAATCTGGAACTGCTTCTTAGCTTGGAGCCGGATCTTGTGGTGGGGGACTCCACCTTGGTCCAGACTCACCTGACCAGACTGGAGGAGCTAGGCGTTCCTACCTTCGTAATTGGTCCCACCACCATAGCGGAGGTGCAGGCATCCCTGATAGAGCTGGGTGAAGCGGTGGGAGCTAAGGAAAAAGGAGAGGATTTGGCCAGCAAGATGGAAAACCGTCTCCAGGAACTCACCGCAGGTGTGCAGAGGCCTAGAAGGATTCGGGTGTTTATGGAGATCTGGAATGAGCCTTTGATGACGGTGGGACCAGGGAGCTTTATGCATGAACTGATCGTCCTGGCAGGCGGTGAGAATATTGCGGGAGATTCTCCCACAGCGTGGCCTGTGTTCAGTGAGGAGTTGGTGATCGAGCGGGATCCTGAAGTTGTCATTCTAACCAGTTATAATCTGGAAGAGGCTCTAGCTAGGCCGGCCTGGCAGGTTACAACCGCCATGCAAAACGGCGACGTCTATGAGGTAAACCCCGATCTGTATTCCAGGACTACTCCACGTCTCTTAGAGGCCCTAGTGGAAATGATTGAGATTTTGGATGCGACCGGACGATGAGACCCATGAAGGGATCGATCGCTTTAGTCTCCCTTATCACTATAGCTGCAATCGTTGTGGCTACAGCCTTAGGATCCGTACCTATTCCCTTAGGGCATGTCCTGGGGATGCTGGCCTCTAGAATCCCTGGGATCCGAGATTTTGTCCAGGGCGATTGGTCTGTAGCTCGTGAAGTCATCGTACTTCAGGTCAGACTGCCGCGAGTGCTCTTGGCCTTGGTGGTAGGTGGGGGATTGAGCGTCGCCGGCGTGCTTTTTCAAGGCAGTCTCCGTAATCCCCTGGCGGATCCCTATATCATTGGTGTGTCCTCCGGCGCATCTTTGGGCGCCACTCTTGGCCTTCTCTTCTTCATTCCCCAAGGTTTGGCGGGATTTGGCAGTCTGCCTCTGTTTGCCTTTGCCGGTGCCATGTTGGCTACGTGGATTGTCTCCCGCCTTGGACAGAGTCGGGGAAGACTTGATCCCACGAGTCTGATCCTGGCAGGTGTAGCTGTGGGCGCAGCCTTAACGGCGGTAGTCTCCCTTTTGATGGTGCTGAAGATTCAAAACCTGACAGACGTCTACCTGTGGTTGATGGGGAGCCTGTCTGGACGGGGCTGGAAGCATTTGGCAGTGGCCACCCCCTATGTCTTTGCAGGGGTTGTGCTCGCTTTGTGGCAGGCTAAGGATCTCAATGTCTATCTGCTCGGCGAGGAGGCAGCGCATAGCCTGGGTATCGATGTGCAAAACCTGCAGCGATGGGTGCTTGTTCTTGGCTCGCTCATGGCCGCTGCATGTGTCTCCGTTTCGGGGGTGATTGGATTTGTGGGATTGATGGTGCCCCATGCTCTGCGTTTGATCTTTGGGGCCGAGCATAGACGGCTGATTCTGCATTCTCTCTGGGTGGGGGCTCTGTTCTTGCTTGTAGCGGACACTTTGGCCCGCACAGTGCTGTCACCCACTGAACTTCCCGTAGGAATTATCACTGCCTTTGTGGGAGGGCCCTTTTTCATCTATCTAATGAAGCGAGGTTCGGGTTACCATGGTTGAAAAAATCCGCCTGGATGGAGTGACATACGCCTACGGAAAGACACCGGTCCTCCAGGAACTCAGTCTAGGGCTGCAACCGTCCAAATTTTACGGCGTGGTGGGTCCAAACGGGGCGGGAAAATCAACGCTGCTCAAGCTAATGGATGGCTATCTAGACCCGCAGCAAGGCGTCATTACGCTCAATGATCGGCCCCTGCAATCCTATAGTCTGCGCGAGTTGGCCCAGGAGGTGGCCTTGATTCCTCAGCACTCCCACTATTTTCCCTTTACCGTGGAGGAAATGGTCCTGCTCGGACGTACACCCTTTTACACCCGGCTGGGACAACCCAGCGCCAAGGACGTGCAGCTGGCCCAAGAGGCCATGCAGGTGACAGAAGTGGCACATCTAGCTGGACGCCTGGTGAGTGATTTGAGTGGGGGAGAGCGGCAGCGGGTCACCTTGGCCCGTGCCTTTGCTCAGCATACGAAGGTTCTGCTATTGGATGAACCTACGACACATCTCGATCTCGAACACCAGATCAATACGTGCCAGCTGCTCCAGAAAAGGGCGCAAGAAGGAGTTACCTGTTTGGCAGTATTGCACGATTTGAACCTTGTGGCCAATTTCTGCGATTATGTCTTTGTCCTGGGTAGGGGAAGTTTAGTCAAAGAAGGACCTCCCACCGACGTCTTTACCCCTGAACTCATCCAGAAGGTTTTTCATGTCTCCGTTCCTAGTCTGCTGCATCCTGTGACTGGACGGCCTGTTATCGTGCCATAAATAGAATACCTCCCGGTTATACTAACATCAGGAAACATAGCTGAGGAGGAGAAACGGTGAAGTGGCGTTTAAGTCTCGGGGTTACGATTTTGTTGTTGGCTTTGTTCATGATCTGGTCGATCTTAAGTCCAGCGGAAGCACCTTTGGGTGACGCTCCAGCGGAGTCCCAGGATACCAGGGGAAACTGGGAGGAACCTGTGGTCCAGGCCGTACAGAAGGTTGGGCCCGCCACCGTTAGAATTGATACAACCCGGGAGATCGTGGTCGACCAGTTCTTTTTTCAGCAGCTTCAGGAACAGCGAGGTGTAGGTTCTGGCGTAATCTATAGACCAGATGGATACATCCTAACGAATCATCATGTCGTGGCGGGGGCTGACGATATCGTGGTACAACTGGCGGACGGGAGACGTTTCGCTGGCAGTGTGGTCGGAGGAGATGCCCTCACAGATTTGGCCGTGGTAAAAGTGGAGGCCGAGGAACTGCCTGTGGCCAGTTTCGCCGATTCTAACGAATTAAGGGTGGGCCAAATGGCGATCGCTATCGGCAATCCCCTAGGCCAATCCAATACGGTCACAACTGGAGTGGTTAGTGCCGTGAATCGCGACCTTCTGGTAGATCCCAGAGAAAACCGCTATTTAGAGGGAATGATTCAAACAGATGCGGCCATCAACCCCGGCAACTCCGGAGGCCCCCTGATTAATCAAGCTGGGGAAGTGATCGGCGTGACCACAGCCATCATCGAGCAGGCCGAGGGCATTGGTTTTGCCATCCCGTCAACCACAGCGAAAAACATTGGCGACCAGATCATTTCCCATGGTCGGCCCCTGCGTCTTGGGGTCTTAGGCGGGTCACTCACCCCTGCATTGGTCAAGAGTCTGCGGGAACAGGCCAACCTGGACCTGGCTGTGGAGCGGGGAGCCTTTTTAACACGGGTATTGCCAAATAGCCCTGCGGCTGAGGGTGGTTTGCTCCAGGGCGACATTGTCACTTCAGTAGACGGTCAGGAGATAGCAGGAATGCGGGAACTGCAAGATGCGGTGCAGCGGGCGGGGTTCGGCGGCAGCCTCACTCTCGGCTTTTATCGAGGTTCCACCTTCCGTCAAACCGAAGTGCAGCTATAGGTTGTGAACACTGAGACCAGAGGGAACCCAAGGCAACGCCCTCTGGTCTTCTTCTTTTTTTTGTTCATTACTTGTGGTATAGTGATGATGATAAATGTACATTTTTTCCTGAGGGAGTAAAAGCATGTATGTTGTTTGTATAGAACACCTTGAACAAGCTATAGACGAGTTCGTTGACGTCTACGAGGCACCGCCGGATCTCTATGAGCTGGATAACGTCTCGCTAACGGATTGGAGCACACCCTCCCATTGCACGTTCTGTGATCGGGCACCTCGCTACCTGGTGGTATAGGGAAGGGTGTGGTTTGATGAAGGTCCAAGTTGTGGCCGTGGGCAAAATACGGGAGAAATTTCTGGTTCAGGGAATAAGGGAATATGCCAAACGGATGGGACGGTATGGTCGTCTGGAGATTTCCGAGGTCAAAGAGGAGAACTACAATGAGCCCCTTAGTGAAAAAGAGATCAAGCAGATTTGCCGGCGCGAGGGTGAGAGGATTCTGGCCGAAATCAAACCTCGCTCCTTCGTTTTTGCCCTGGATCGTTTGGGCGAAGCCCTAAGCTCCCAGGAACTGGCGGATACCTTTCAGCGTTTGGCTGTGAGCGGAACAAGCCAGTTGGTTTTTGTGATCGGAGGATCCCTGGGACTCGATCCGAGAGTGGTTAAGCAGGCCGATCGGGTCTTGTCTTTTTCCAAGTTTACGTTTCCCCACCAATTGATGCGTCTGGTCTTGCTGGAGCAGATCTACCGCGCCTTTACGATTGTGGGTGGAGAGCGGTATCACAAATAGAAGAGGGAGGAGGGAAGCAATGCGGTGGAATAAAATCTCTGATGCAGTAATTCGGCGTTTACCCTTGTACCTGCGTGTTTTGGACGAGTTGGCCCGTGAATCCGATACGGAATCCATTTCATCCCAGGAGTTGGGTGTCAAGGCAGGAGTAGGTCCGGCCTTAGTACGGAAGGATCTGGCTTGGTTCGGCGAGTTTGGTAAGCAGGGGGTGGGCTATGAGATTGGATTTTTACGTGATGAGCTCCGGAAAATTTTGAACCTGGACAGCAAGATATCCGTGGCTTTAGTCGGTGTAGGAAGCCTCGGTGTGGCTCTTACCCGTTATCACCTCAAACGTTATGCCGAGGACGAGAGCTTTAACCTCGAACTCATCGCCCTTTTTGACAGCGACCCCGCAAAGATCGGCATGACTGTGCAAGGAATCCCTGTTTTCGATCTGAAGGACGTCGCTGCACAGGTGAAGGAAAAACAGCTGAAGATCGTGATCATAGCAGTTCCGGCCAGTGATGCCCAAGAGGTAGCCAATGCGTTTATCCAGGCAGGGATTCAAGGGATCTTGAATTTCGCCCCCATCAAGCTGCAAGCGCCTGATACAGTGCATGTGGTCGCTGCTGACTTGTCCCTAGAACTGCAGCGGCTGGCTTATTACATACCAAAATACACAGGTTGACACTTAGGGAGGAGAAGTCATTGTCACACGAGATTGACCTACTTGTTATCGGAGGCGGCCCAGCGGGTTACTCTGGTGCAATTCGAGGGAGCCAATTGGGTATGAGCGTCGTCGTGGCGGAACAGGCCGAATTAGGTGGAACCTGCTTAAATCGAGGCTGCATTCCCACGAAGGCCTTGCTCGAAAGTGCCAATTTCTTTGAAGGTCTGAGCTCGGCCCAGACGCATGGTGTAACGCTGGACATTAGGGGTCTCGATTATGCTCAGGTCGTGAAGAACAAGGATCAAATCGTGCGTCGCCTTGTTGATGGATTGGAGTTCTTATTAAATCGGAAGTCCATTCGGGTGATTCAAGGTGAGGCCCGCTTTTTGTCCCCCACCAAGGTTCAGGTTGGTGAAGAGGTATTTATTCCCAAGAAGATCCTTGTGGCCACAGGCACTGTTCCAGCAGAACTCCCCGGAATGCCCATCGATGGTGATGTTGTATTGAACAGTGATCAGCTTCTGGACAGGGACTCTCTGCCAAAATCCCTTCTTATCGTAGGCGGGGGGGTCATTGGCTGCGAGTTTGCCACCATTCTCTCGTCCTACGGCGTCCAAGTGACGATTGTCGAGTTGATGCCCCAGATCTTGCCTTTAGAGGATGGCGAGATCAGTCAGGCGCTGACCAGAGAGTTCCGGAAGCGCAAAATTAAGGTGCTCACTGGAGCCAAAGTCCAAAACCTGCGCCGCGAATCGGATCGGGTTCTGGTCGAAGTTGAGCAAAAAGGGCGCCTAACGGAGATGGAAACGGAAGCGGTTTTGGTGTCCATTGGCAGGCGTGCCGTCTTGCCGCCCGGATTCCCAGGGGAGATCGATCCCAGAGGCCACGTCATGGTCAATGGGCAGTTTCAGAGTACCATACCTCACATCTATGCCGCCGGTGATGTGATTGGCGGCGTACAGTTGGCCCATTTGGCCTTTGAAGAAGCATGGGCTGCAGTCAATCATATGGCTGGGGAGCCTGGGAGGAATGAATGGTTTGTGCCGAGCTGTGTTTACACCAAACCCGAAATTGCCTCCGTCGGTTTGACAGAAGCCAAGGCCAAGGAACTATACGGCGAGGTCGTGACGGCCAAGTACTCTTTAAAAGGCAACGGCCGGGCAGTGATTGCCGGTGAAGACTCAGGTTTTGTGAAATTCGTGGTTTCCGCAGATGGTCTTGTGCGCGGCGTACACATGATTAGCCCAGCGGCGACCGAGCTGATCTCCGGTGTGACTTTGGGACTGGAGCAAGGCATGACGCTGCAACAGTGGGCGGAGGTTATCTACCCTCATCCCACCGTATCGGAGTCCATCAAAGAAACGCTGTTGAGCGCGTTAGGGATAGGATTACATTCTTTGTAGATATATGACGGGAGGATGATGTGATGCTGAGTGATATCGCCATTGCCCAAGGAGCGAAGCTTCGTCCGATTTCAGAGATCGCTCAAGGGCTGTCCTTAACATCGGATGAGGTTGAGCTTTATGGAAAATACAAGGCAAAAATAAGTACCAAGGCTTATGACAGACTCAAGGATCGTCCAAATGGTAAGCTGATTTACACGACCGCCATTACGGCGACGCCAGCCGGTGAAGGAAAGACGGTAACCACAATCGGTTTAACACAGGCCCTAGGCTATCTGGGGAAGAACGCCATTGCCTGTGTTCGTGAACCCTCTTTGGGGCCGACCTTTGGGATCAAGGGCGGTGCCGCCGGCGGTGGATATGCACAGGTGGTACCCATGGAGGACATTAACCTCCACTTTACCGGAGACATTCATGCTGTGACCACTGCTCACAATCTTCTAGCCGCTCTCTTGGACAACCATGTTGCCAAGGGGAATGCGCTAAACATTGATCCCAAACGCATAGTGTTCCGTCGGGTCATGGATATCAATGACAGACAGTTACGGAACATCGTTATTGGACTCGGTGGTCTGGGCGATGGTTATGTGCGAGAGGCTGGCTTTGACATTTCCGTGGCCTCTGAGATTATGGCCATCTTGTGTCTGGCTACGGACCTCCAGGACCTTAAGGAGCGGGTGGGGCGCATTCTTGTGGCCTACACCTATGATCGCAAGCCTGTGTACGCTAAGGATCTCAATGCCCAAGGCGCCATCGCTGTCATTATGAAGGACGCCATCAAGCCCAACCTTGTTCAGACCCTAGAGGGGCAGCCTGCCTTTGTTCACGGCGGTCCCTTTGCGAACATAGCCCATGGCAACAACAGCATCATTGCCACTCGTATGGCGCTTAAGCTCGCTGATTATGTGGTGACAGAGGGTGGATTTGCGGCAGACTTGGGTGCTGAGAAGTTCTTTGATATTGTCCACGGCTACTCTGGACTCCAGCCTGATGTGGCCGTGATTGTCGTGTCTGTACGGGCCCTTAACATGCATGGCGGTGTGCCCAAAGAGGCAGTTAAAGAAACCAATTTAGAGGCTCTGGCCAAAGGCATGGTCAATTTGGATAAGCATGTAGAGAACATTCGCAAATTCGGGTTGCCCATCGTTGTGGCCATTAACCAGTTTCCAACAGACGCTCCCGAAGAATTGCAGTTGGTGCAGGATCATTGTGATAAACTCGGTGTCCGGTGGGCTTTATCGCAAGTTGTGGTGAAGGGAGGCGCAGGTGGAGCTGAGTTCGCCCAGACTGTGCTAGATGTGCTCGAGCAGGAGCCGGCTCATTTTCGACCCCTTTACGATTGGGCAGAACCGATTAAAACCAAACTCTCTATCTTGGCGAAAGAAATCTACGGTGCTGATGATGTTGTTTATGCACCGAAGGCCGAACGCTCGATTCGGGATCTCACCCGGCTGGGATATGGCAATCTGCCCGTGTGTGTGGCTAAGACCCAGCACTCCATTTCGGACAACCCCAATTTGAAGGGTGCTCCCACAGGTTGGACCTTGACCATCAGTGATGTGCGGCCTTCTCTGGGAGCAGGCTTCTTGGTGTGCTTAGCCGGGGACATCATGACCATGCCCGGTTTACCGGCCCGGCCTGCGGCGGAAGACGTAGATATTGATGCGGAGGGCCAAATCTACGGTCTGTTCTAAAAAGTCGGTTGTCTAATCGCGAGACTAATGATATACTAACGAAGAATGGTTGGTGCAGACAGAGCCTTGGGTGCACAATCGATTTTTTCCCCTGTAGGAATTCCTACGGGGGAGTTTCTTTCGCCGGGGAGGATAAGAATGAGTGTTGTTGTAATGCAGAAGGAGCAGTTACGCTCGGTCATTGAGGCCGCAATCAGGGCGGCCCAGAGAAGTGGGGAACTTGAGCTTTCGACCGTACCCGAAATAGGTCTGGAAGCCCCCCGTGACGCGGGGCATGGAGACTTTGCCTCGAATATTGCCCTGGTTGCAGCTAAGATGGCTAGAAAGCCGTCGCGGGAAGTGGCACAGATCATTGTCGATCATCTAACTTTGGGTGAATTTATCCAGGATGTGGAAGTGGCAGGCCCTGGTTTTATCAATTTTTTCTTGAGTAAGCAGTGGTTAAATGACACAGTCCGCATCATCGACCAGCAGGGTGAGTCTTACGGCGATTCGCAGCTTGGTTCGGACCAAAAGATTCTCTTGGAGTTCGTCAGTGCCAATCCCGTTGGCCCTATGAATGTGGTCAATGCGAGGGCGGCCGCGGTGGGAGATACCCTGGCCAGGCTATTTCGGGCTGTGGGTTACACTGTGGGCACCGAGTTTTATGTGAATGATGCTGGCAACCAAGCCGATGTGTTTGCCCGCTCCTTAGAGGCCCGTTTTCAACAACTGAGCGATCCGGATTATCCCTTTCCCGAAGATGGTTATCCCGCTGCCTATGTTGGTGATTTGGCCCTGCGTCTGAAGGAGACCCATCCTGAGTTGGCAGAGATGTCCCTAGAGGATCGCCTTGCATTCTGCAAGCGCTGGGGAACCGATCAGATGGTGGAGATGCAAAGGAACGATCTGCGCAACTATGGTGTGGAATTTGATCTATGGTTTCGCGAGCGGGATCTTCACGCCGCAGGGGCGCTGGAGAAGAGCATAGCCAACCTCAAGAAGCGGGGAATGATATTTGAGGCCGAGGATGCTCTGTGGTTCCGATCCACCGAGTTCGACGATGACAAGGATCGGGTTCTGGTGAAAAGTGACGGCTCCTACACCTATGTCACTGCAGATATTGCCTACCATCAAGATAAACTCCAACGGGGATATACGAAGCTGATCAACATTTGGGGTCCTGATCATCATGGCTATATAGGGCGTATGCAGGCAGCCATTCAAGCTCTAGGCTATAGTAAAGACACCCTTGAGGTCCTGATTCTACAGTATGTGGCTCTGATGCGCCATGGCCAGCAGGTGAAGATGTCGAAGAGAGCTGGCGAGTTCATCACTATGCAGGATTTGGTGGAGGAAGTAGGAAAAGATGCAGCCCGCTTCTTCTTTCTAAACCGCAGCCCAGAGAGTCATCTGGATTTCGATCTGGATCTGGCGGTGCAGCAATCCAACGAAAATCCGGTTTTTTATGTGCAATACGCTCATGCCCGCATTTCCAGTATTTTACGTCAGGGACAGGAAATGGGTGTATTTCTGCCCAGAGCGGATCAGGTCGATCTAGACTTACTTGTGCATGAATCGGAGGTCGCTCTCATGAAGCAGCTGGCGACCTTGCCCGACGAAATCGTTGCAGCAGCTTTGCAGCGAGAGCCCCATCGGATCACGCGCTATGCCCTAGATTTGGCCAGCCTATTTCACTCGTTTTACACCCATTGCCACATCCTTGGGGAAAAGGAAGAACTGCGGAACGCCCGTTTAGTTCTGGCGGCTAGTGTGCGCACTGTGTTACGTAAAGTCTTGGGCCTTTTGGGTGTGGACGCTCCAGAACAAATGTAAGGATGGTGGGTAAACATGAGTTTGGGCCAGAGTTGGCGGACGTTTGTACGTGCTCTTAAGTTAAGCTACGAGCATATTGGAAAGGTAATGTTAACCAACCTTATCTGGTTTGGAGTGGGGTTCTTTCCCTTTTTAGCCTTTACCTATGTCCCTTTCCTGCAAAATGATGCCGTTTTCATCACGACGATTGTTGCGACCTTCATTACCCTCGGTGGAGCCACAGCAGCGGTGAACTATCGCATGAATTGTGTGATCTTAGGCGAAGACACTGGTTTGAGGGATTTGTGGGATGGATTTCGGCTGTACTGGGTAAGAGGGACGATTCTGCTTGTCTTGGGTCTCTTAGGCTTAGTTCTTCTTGTGTTTAACATTTGGTTTAGTCAAAACTACCCCAGTACCTTGTTTCTGGTTTTGTCCGGGCTATGGATCTGGGGAATAATCTACTGGTCCGCATTGCAGCAGTTTGTGTTTCCGTTTCTGACCAATCAGAATATCGGTGTGCTCAAGACCTTGAAGCGATCAGCCCTCATCGTGCTGGACAATCCGTTGTCCGTCTTTTTTCTCCTCATAGTCAGCGTCATTATCGTTGCGCTGAGTGTGGTGCTTGCAGCTCCCCTCTTGATTTTCATGGCCAGTTTCTTGGCTTTGCTGCATAACTGCTTCTATCACGAGCTGATGGCCAAGTATGAGGCCCTGGAACGGGACATTTCTCAAGACGTTGAAGGGGAGGGCAAAGAGTGAGCAAGTTTATTTTCGTCACTGGCGGTGTAGTGTCCAGTTTAGGCAAGGGAATTACGGTGGCTTCCTTAGGGAGGCTGCTCAAGAGCAGAGGTTTGAAGGTTAGTGTGCTCAAGCTGGATCCCTATTTAAACATGGACCCAGGTAATATGAGTCCTTTGCAGCACGGTGAGGTTTTTGTCACGGAGGACGGCGGTCAATGCGACCTTGATTTGGGTCATTACGAGCGCTTCATTGACACGAACTTGACCAAAAAAAGTAATGTCAGTACTGGACAGATCTACTGGTCAATCCTCTCCAAAGAACGCAAGGGGGAATTCAATGGAGGTACTGTGCAGGTGATCCCCCATGTGACCAACGATATCAAAAATCGAATCCTCTCTGTCGCCCAAGATAGCGGAGCCGATGTGATCTTGGTGGAAATAGGGGGTACGGTCGGGGATATTGAAGGACTTCCGTTCTTGGAGGCCATCCGCCAGATGCGAATTGATGTGGGCCGGGACTCTTGCCTCTATATTCATGTGACGCTGATTCCCTACATCGCCGCGGCCAAGGAGCTGAAGACGAAGCCGACGCAGCACAGTGTGAAGGAATTGCGCAGCATTGGTATCAGGCCTAATGTGATTGTCTGCCGCAGTGAGAAAGAAGTAGCAGAGGATCTTCGGGCCAAGATCGCCTTGTTCTGCGATATTGATGAAGAGGCCGTCATCCCCAATACAGATGTGGATAGCATCTATGAGGTGCCCCTTTGTTTTGCCGAATACCGCTTAGATGAGATCGTTTTGGAGAAGCTAAATCTGAATGCCGGTCCTGCGGATCTGGATCAATGGCAAAAGATGGTGTCCTCTATTAGAGGGTTAACGAGGAAAGTGGTCGTTGGCATCGTGGGAAAATACGTTACACTTCCCGATTCGTATTTAAGTGTTGCAGAGTCCCTGCGCCATGCAGGGTTTGCCCAAGGTACCTCCATTGATCTGCGCTGGATTGAGGCCGAAGACCTGGAGACAGGCGGTCTGGAGCAGTTGGAAGGTCTTGACGGAATTATCGTCCCAGGAGGATTTGGCGAACGCGGTGTGGAAGGGAAGGTTAAGGCGGTTCAGTATGCCCGGGAAAAAGGGATTCCGTTCTTTGGTATCTCCTTGGGGATGCAATGCGCTGTGATTGAATATGCACGCAATGTTGCCCAGCTCCAACAGGCAGGAAGCGTTGAGTTTGGAGATTGTACCTACCCGGTTATCAGTTACAGACCGGGAGAGCCGGAGGTTGCTGGTTTAGGAACGTCCATGCGCCTCGGAGCGTATCCTTGTTTGATTTCTGAGGACTCGCTGAGTATGGCTGCATACCAGGAACGCATAGTCTCTGAGCGCCATCGCCATCGCTATGAAGTAAACCGTCGCTACTTAGACATCTTAGTTAAGGCAGGAATGCGGGTGACTGGTGTCTCCCCCGATGGTCAGCTGGTAGAGATCATTGAACTAGAAAACCATCCCTGGTTTGTGGGTACACTGTTTCATCCCGAATTTAAGTCAAGACCGACCAATCCCCATCCCCTCTTCGTCAGTTTTGTCCAGGCTATGCTGGAATCCCGTTGATTTTCAGGTACGTGGAGGTGTATTTATGCTGCGAATGAAAGTGAAGGCCGTAGGCATAGATCGCGACACTATGCTTCCCGTTGTCATTCTCACCGATGATGCCGAAGAGTCCTACGTTCCACTGGTGATCGGTCCCGCGGAGGCCAATGCCATTGCTGTGGTGTTGGAGAATGTGGAGATTACGAGGCCATTGACCCATGACTTGCTCTTGAGCACCGTATTAGCTCTTGGTGCCAAGGTGGACAAAGTCGTCGTCACAGATCTGACAGAAGATGTCTACTACGCAGAAGTACATCTCCTGCAGGCAGACAGAACTATGCGTGTCGACGCGAGACCAAGTGATGCCATCGCCTTGGCGTTGCGTTCAGGTGCGTCTATCTATGTTGACGATAAGATCGTTCCTTATGCTATGGCTGTTCCTGGAGGTGATGATCCCGAGCTTGAGCAGTTCAGGTCTTTCCTGGAAGACCTATCTCCAGACGATTTCCGCAAAGACAACTAAGGCATCCTCGACTTTGCATAGATGGAATATTATGGCGCATACTCTTTCATAGAAGGGGTGTGTGTCATCATGGTGCGATCAAGCAAAGGAATCTTGGCGCTTGGATTGTTGTTGCTTTGTACCTCCCTGGCATCTGGGCACGACTGGAAAATGGTCCACGGAGATGTGTTGCAGGTTTTTCCCGAACAGCATAAGATTTTGTTAGACTGCAGTGGTGAACGAATGATTTATGAACTTGAGGAGGACTGCTTGATTTGGCGCCTGGGTGCCCCGGCCAGCCTGGCGTCGATGCGGCCGGTTTATCCCGGCGCCTTCCAGGATGCGCTCTGCTGGGTCAATCCATGTGGACGATTAAGTCATGTTCTTGTGAGTTACTCTGTTCACGAAGAGGACGGCCTACTCGTTGCGTATGACATATTTGGGAATCTGAAATAATTTCGAAGGAGAATTCCTCTTGTTGGCGAACTATTAGTCGCGATAGGAGGAGTTCCTGTGATTGTAAACAGCGAGAGGACGATTGCTCTTACCTGTCCTGCTTGCCAAGGATTTCAAAAACATACGTTTTCCCTGTTCTCCATCTCGAAAAAACCGCTGCAGCTCGTGTGCAGCTGTGGTTTTTCTCAGGGACATTTGCGCAGGATTAACAAGCATTTTGAAGTCGATGTGCTGAGTGTGGAGGGTGACCGGGCCCGGGTGTTGATTCCTAAGGGCCAGTTTTTCGCCATGCCCCTCGTCGATCTATTGTCGCCCCTGAGCGGAGAGAGTCTGGGATATCTGGGCGATCCGGCACATGTTCAAGATAGGATATTGGATGGACAATCTGCTTTTTCCCTGACGTCCGATGATTTCGCCAATCCCGAAGTAATGCGGGACATACTTCAGCTTTTGGAAGATCTAGCCGAGGGGGACAATATTCGCTGTGAATGCGAACATCCGTCCATCGGGATCGATGTCTACCCTGATCAGGTCGAGTTGGTCTGTTCCTATTGCGGAAGCATGGTTCAGATTGAGGCTAGCACCCGCAGGCATCAAGAAAGATTGGCCAAAGTGGGACAGATTGTTATGGAACCATGCACGTCGCATTTTTTGGGAGAGTGGCTTAAGCCCTTGACGTAATATTGTAGGTGACAAGGAGGCAAACGAGATGTTAGTAAGTGGAAAGGAATTGTTTCAAGCAGCAAAGGCAGGTGGCTATGCAGTAGGGGCTTTTAACCTGAACAACATGGAGATTCTGCAAGCCATTATTGAAGCGGCCGAAGAAGAAAATTCCCCTGTATTTATTCAGGCCAGCCAAGGCGGGATTAAGTACGCCGGTATTGAGTATATTGCAGGTATGGCCAAAGTAGCGGCGGACAAGGTTAAAGTGCCTATTGCCCTCAATCTTGATCATGGTACCAGTTTTACACAGGTGGTGCAGTGCGTTCGACATGGTTTTTCTGCCGTCATGATTGATGGCTCCAAGCATCCCTTTGAAGAAAATATTGCTGTAACCCAAAAAGTGGTGGAAGTCGCCCATCCCAATGGAGTTTCTGTAGAAGCGGAGCTGGGCAAGATCGGCGGCGTAGAGGATGACATTGTGGTGGCGTCAGCAGAGGCAACGTTTACAGACCCCAAGGAAGCGGCTGAATTTGTGGAACGCACGAACGTGGACGCTCTGGCCGTTGCCATTGGTACGGCGCACGGTGTTTACAAAGGCGAACCTAAATTGGATTTCAAACGGCTGGAAGAGATTGCCGCCAGCACCGATGTGCCCTTAGTCTTACATGGAGCGTCTGGAATTGGTGATGAGCAGATACGCCGGGCGATACCCTACGGAGTCACGAAGATCAATATTGACACAGATTTGAGAGTCGCTTTTTCCCAGGCCATTAAGGACCTTTTGGCCAAGAAACCTAATGAGATTGATCCCCGGAAGATTTTAGGGCCTGCTCGGGATGCCATGAAAGAAGTGGCCAGAGCGAAGATGAGGCTCTTTGGTTCCGCAGGACGCGCGTAGGGTGGTTGAGGGAAGGCTGGTCCTTCCCTTTTTCTCGAAGGTGGTGAATGCTTGAATATTGCAGAACTAGAGTCAAAAACCTCCGTGGAGTTACAGGAATTGGCACGGAATTTAGGGATCTCTGGATTTAAGCGACTTCGTAAGAAGGATCTGATCATTGAGATTCTTAAGTATGAGACGACAAAAGAAAACCTCTTATTCATCAGCGGTATTTTGGAGATTACCAGTGAAGGCTATGGGTTTCTCAGGGTTGAGAATTACACCCCTGGTCCTGACGATGTGTATGTTTCCCCTTCGCAGATCAGGCGCTTTTCCATGCGTACTGGTGACGAGATACTAGGACAGGTGCGTCCCCCGAAAGACGGAGAACGCTACTTTGCTCTACTCCGTGTCTTGGCCATCAATTTGTCTGATCCCGAAATGGCCCAAAAACGGCCCTACTTTGATGATCTAACCCCTATTTACCCTAACCAGCGTATTCATCTAGAAACAACAACGACGAATTATTCCATGCGCCTAATGGACATATTATCACCATTGGGGTTTGGGCAAAGGGGCCTGATCGTATCCCCGCCCAAGGCAGGCAAGACTACGATCCTGAAGATGCTGGCCAATGCCATCGCTGAGAACCATCCGGATATCGAAATCATTGTGCTCTTAATTGATGAGCGCCCTGAAGAAGTTACGGACATGGAGCGGTCTGTAAACGGTGAAGTGATCAGTTCCACCTTTGATTTGCCCCCGGAGAACCATGTGCGGGTAGCAGACATTGTTTTGTCTCGGGCTAAGAGTTTGGTGGAATCAGGGAAAGATGTCGTAATTCTACTGGACAGTATTACTCGCTTAGCTCGGGCACATAATCTGATCGTGCCCCCCAGCGGTCGAACTTTGTCAGGCGGCGTGGATCCGGCAGCACTGCATCGTCCCAAACGGTTTTTTGGTGCCGCCCGCAAGCTGGAAGAACAAGGGAGTTTGACGATTCTAGCTACGGCTTTGGTTGAAACGGGCAGTCGTATGGATGATGTCATTTACGAAGAGTTTAAGGGTACCGGGAACATGGAGCTGCACCTGGACCGAAAACTCGCGGAACGGCGTGTGTTTCCCGCCATTGATATTTACCGTTCGGGAACACGCCGGGAAGAGTTGATTCTAACTCCGCAGGAACTGGACGGCACTTGGGTGCTGCGTAAAGCCATGGGTTCTTTAGGACCCGCGGAGACGCTGGATTTGCTGTTGGAGAGGGTTACAAACACCAAAGACAATAGCGAGCTGCTAGAGCTGATCACGACTTCAACGTTTGCCGAAAATGTTAGGAATAAGTGAGAGGATTTTTTCCGAAGGCGTCGAAATGTGTAAAGTAGGTTATTGCCAGTCGAGGGAGGATTTATCATGTGGAGGCGACTGATTCGCAGTCGTGGGCTTGTACTCTTGATATTTGCCATCATTTTCAGCTTTGGCCTTCTAGGTAAGGTGGATACTAGAATGCACATTGGTGGAAGTGACTGGGACTTAGATAGTCTGATCTACATTGACGTAGACGACTATATTTTAAGGGACTTCGCTTCGCAGGACTTCCAAGACGAACGTCCGGCGCTGACAAGTACACCTGTACAACTGCAGACGCAAGTTCCCCTCGACGGAACGACTGGCGTAGTGCCCCAAGCTTCAGCGCCTGAACCCTCAGAAGTCATTGCTCAACAGGTCGAAGTAGAGGAGAAGGTCACTTCGGAGGCAACTCCTCGGGTGGAGGCGACCCTTCCCATCCCCGAACCGCCTAAGGTGGAAGAAAAGATCGAAAAGCGGCCGACCATTTTTGTGCACAAGGTTTGTTCAGGAGAGACTCTAGGCCAAATTGCGGCGGCGTACGGGATTACGGTAGACACGATTTTGTCAGCGAACAATCTAGCCAATCCGAATCGAATCTCCATTGGTCAAGAGTTACAGATTCCGTCTGTAAATGGGGTATTGCACCAAGTAGCTTCCGGCGAGAGTCTGTGGGAGATCTCAGAACGCTACAATGTTCCCATGGATGAGATTACCAGGGTTAACGAGATCAGTGATCCCTCTCGCATTCAGCCCAATACCAGGCTGGTCATTCCTGGGGCTACTCAACTTAGACCCCGGGATGTTATCCTAGTCAATGGTCAACTGCAGAAAGCCTTTGATTGGCCGGTGAGGGGACGGATTTCGTCCACGTTTGGGCCGCGTTGGGGTAAGATGCATAACGGTCTGGACATTGCGGTGTCCACCGGTACGCAGGTGAAAGCAGCGGCGGACGGACGTGTTACCTTTGCAGGCTGGAATGGCGGATACGGTATTTTGGTGATTATTGACCATGGTAACAATGTTGAAACCCGCTATGCTCATAATTCGCGTTTGAATGTGAAGGTGGGACAACGGGTAACACGGGGCGAGACAATAGCCTATAGTGGAAATACTGGGGTTTCAACGGGACCCCACGTCCACTTTGAGATTCGCCATCGCAATAACCCTGTCAATCCCCAAACCTATCTGAAATAAATGGTTTTTGGTTCATTGCCAGACTGGCTAGTCTGTGTTATAATACTTTTTGGTTTAGCCAGTAAAGTTAGTGAGGTGAATGAGAACATGAAAGCTGATATACATCCAAAGTATGGTAAGAGCGTTGTGACTTGCTCTTGTGGTGAGACGTTTGAAACTGGATCCACCAAGAAAGAAATCAAAGTGGAAGTGTGTTCCAAATGTCACCCCTTCTATACTGGCCAACGCCAGACTTTAAGCAGCACTGGTGGTCGGGTAGAGCGTTTCCTTACCAAGTACAACATGAAGGAAAAAAGCGAGTAGTGGCAGAGTAAGCGGCAGGGGCAACCCTGCTTTTTTTATTGAAAGGGGCTTTTTATGGGAGTATTTCTAGCACCAATGGCCGGAGTAACGGATCTGCCTTTTCGCTTCCTGGTTCGGGAGTATGGGGCCGATCTGGTCGTCAGTGAGATGGTCTCCGCTCAAGGCCTGATTTTCAAGAACCAAAAAACGTTTCAGATGCTCGCCATCGACTCGAGGGAACGTCCTGCCGCCGTGCAAATTTTCGGTCACGTTCCCGAAGTCTGCGCCAGGGCGGCCCAAATCGTTGTTGAACGAGTGTCTCCGGAGATGATCGATTTGAACTTCGGTTGTCCCACTCCCAAGATCGTAAAAAATGGAGATGGAGCTGCATTGATGAAAAACCCTCCGCTACTAGCGGATATTGCCGCTGCCGTGGTCCAGGCCGTACCCGTTCCAGTTACAGCAAAGATACGTTTGGGTTGGGACGGTGACAGCATAAACTGTGTGGAGATCGCCAAACGCCTGGAGGATGCGGGAGTGCATTGGATCACCCTCCACGCTCGCACCAGGGAACAGTTCTACTCGGGACGCGCCCAGTGGAAGTGGATCAAGCAAGTCAAGGAGGCTGTCAAGGTTCCCGTTGTGGGAAATGGTGACGTTTTTTGCCCCCGTGATGCCCAAAAACTCTTTGAAGAAACTGGCTGCGATCATATTGCCATTGGCCGGGGTTCCCAGGGTAATCCGTGGATTTTCCGGCAGGTGAAAGCCTATCTACACCACGGAACGATGGTAGCCGATCCTACACTCGATGAGCGGATGGCCCTTGCACTTCGTCATCTGCGGATGAAAGTGGAATTCGATGGGGAGGCCAGGGCTGTTCGGGAAATGCGCCCTCATCTGATTTGGTATCTAAAAGGGATACCCTATTCCGCTGAGATCCGATGCCAGATCAACACTGCAGTCACATTGCAGGAAGTGGAAAACTTGTTAAAACAGTTATTGTAGCATTTTGACACCCATGATATAATGGGCGTGAACAAAGTGTGCACAAGGATTGCAGGCTGGTGGGTGATGGAATGAGCGATTTTTTCCGCGTCGGTGACAAGCTGCTTAATCGTGTCAAATTGGATAGGATTGTGGATCGCATTTTCCAGCTAAGGGTATCGGGTCTCTCCCAACAGGAGGTGGCACAGCGGGTAGGTTGCGATCGATCGTTTGTGTCCCGTCTCGAATCCCTGGCGGAGGTGCGCAAAGGCGGCAGCTTAGCTGTCATTGGCTTCCCCCTCGCCAATACCCAGGCGCTTTTGGAACTGTGTCAAGAGTTAGGGGTCGAGTACACTCTGCTAATGAACGATGTTGAACGCTGGGAAATGATTGAGTCCCATGATGGAAAGAGTCTACTTAACTGGCTCATGCAACTGATGCTGGAGATGAGCGAATACGACCATGTGATCATGATTGGTTCCGATATGCGCATTCGATTGGCTGAGGCGATTTTAGGGGATAAGGTCTTGGGTGTTCTCCTCGGAGCATCCCCCATCGAAGGTGATTGTTATCTCAGTCCCCAGCAGCTGAGGAAACTCATTATATCGGTTAAAGGGGAGTAGTCCATGAGACGGATAGTAAGTGTCAGTATTGGCTCGTCTCACAGAGATAGCAGGGCCATTGTCAACTTATGCGGTGAGGATTTCTCCGTGGAGCGAATCGGAACGGATGGAGATATCCAAAAAGCGATTGCCATGATCAGGGAGCTCGACGGCAAAGTGGCCGCCTTCGGCATGGGTGGAATCGATCTGTACCTCCAGGGGGGAGACAAACGCTATATTCTGCGGGAAGCCAAGCCCATTGCCAGAGCGGCCAAAAGGACTCCCATTGTGGATGGTTCTGGTCTGAAGAATACCTTGGAACGCAGGGCAATTGAAACCCTTGCTGCCGAGGATCCCGAGATGTTCCGGAACAAGAATGTACTCCTTACCTGTGCTGTTGATCGTTTTGGCATGGCCCAGGCCCTGCAGCACACTGGAAGCAATGTCCTGTATGGTGACGTCATGTTTGCGTTGGGTATTCCCTTTCCCATCTACAAGCTCAATGTTCTCCGGGCGGTAGTGGGTATTCTCGCTCCTGTGGCCGTACAGTTTCCCTTTAAATGGCTCTATCCCATTGGCTCCAAGCAGGAAGAGTCCCCAAATCGACACAAGTATGCCAAGTATTACGCTTGGGCTGATGTGATTGCCGGTGATTATCACATGATTCGGAAATACATGCCCGATGATTTGAGCGGGAAGGTGCTGATCACCAATACGATTACCCCCCAGGATGTGGCGTTTCTAAAGGAACGCCATGCTCGGGAACTGATCACTACGACTCCCGATATTGGAGGCCGATCCTTTGGGACGAATGTGATGGAAGGTCTAATTGTTGCCCTTCTTGACAAACCATTGGCTAAGATTACTCCAGAGGATTATCTTGAGATGCTCGACAAAGTCGGTTTTGTGCCTCGCCGGGAGCTGCTCGCATAAATCGCCATGAATCCTGTGGCTTCTCATTGATCGGAAAGGGGAGATACCATGAGGAGAATAGTGAGCGTCAGCATTGGTTCATCGAAACGAGACCACAAGGCTGTTGTTAACGTGCGGGGAGAGGATTTTTCCATAGAGCGGATTGGAACAGATGGTGACATGGAAAAAGCCAAGGATCTGTTGGAGGCGCTCGACGGAAAAGTGGCCGTTTTCGGAATGGGGGGTATCGGCATATATTTCTGGGGCGGAGGCGGCCGTCGTCTGATCTTACGTGCAGCTAAACCCCTGGCTAGCATCCCTCAAATCACGCCCATAGTGGATGGATCGGGCGCAAAAGACACACTGGAAAGGCGCACCATTGAATTCCTGACGCAACAAGACCCTGGCCTGTTTAGGGGCAAGAGGGTCCTGCTTACCAGCGCCGTTGATCGTTTTGGGATGGCCCAGGCACTGCATGAGGTTGATTGCCAGGTCTTGTATGGTGATCTAATCTTCATACTCGGTCTTCCTGTACCTATCTACAGTCTGAAGTTGCTGGAGACCATTGTGACCGTCCTGGCTCCCTTGGTGGTGCAGGCGCCGTACAGTTGGCTGTATCCAACAGGCAGTGAGCAGGAAAAGGTGCAGACAACCAGCAAGTATAGGAAGTACTATGAGTGGGCCGATATTATCGCAGGTGACTACCATCTGATTCATAAATATATGTTGGATGATATGAAGGGTAAGACGATTATTACCAATACGGTGACTGAGGACGATGTGCAGTGGATGATTAAGCGCAATGTGGGCGAATTGATTACCACCACCCCGAACTTTCAAGGCCGTTCATACGGTACAAACGTGATCGAAGCACTGATGGTGGCGCTACTAGATAAGCCAATCGAAGAGATTACAGACGCCGATTATTATGGGATCATCGACGAATTGGGGTTCACTCCCAGGAAAGAGCTGCTGAACACACCTGCAAGCCCCTTGGAAAAGAGTAGTTAGCCCAAAGGCGGCTTGAGGACTTGAAACCTGCTTGCTAACGGGGATTGTCTCATTCTTGACATCCCTTTTTTTGTTACTTATAATAGATGGAGCATTGAGAAAGATCTGTATCAGTTAGTATCTACACGCTTGTGGAAGATGTGATGATAAAGGAGACTGAGGGCATGGTTGACAAAGAGGTATTGCTAACACCGGAAGGTCTGAAAAAACTAGAGTCCGAGCTCGAAGTGTTGAAAACGGTCAAACGGCGGGAAGTGGCCGAACGAATTAGCGCATCGCTGGAATTCGGAGACATTTCCGAGAACTCAGAGTATGATGATGCTAAGAACGAACAAGCTTTCATTGAAGGCCGAATCTTGACACTGGAGAAACTTTTGCGAAATGCAAGGCTCATCGAAGAAGATGACAATGATGATGATACGGTGGTTTCCCTTGGCAAGGTCATCACCCTGAAAGATCTAGAAACGTCGGATGTCTTCGAGTATCGTCTGGTGGGATCGGCTGAGGCCGACCCCGCAGAATGCAAGATCAGCAACGAGTCCCCTGTCGGTCAGGCCATCATGGGCAAGACTTGCGGCACGATTGTGGAAGTGGAAGCTTTAGACGGAACGTTACAGTATGAGATTTTGAAAGTTGCCAGATAAAACAGGAGGTCGTCACGGTGAACGAGCCACACATCGAAAGTACGGAAGATAGGGAAGAACTCAACGAGCTACTACAAGTGCGCCGGGATAAGCTGAAGGACCTCAAAAATCTGGGGATTGATCCTTTTGGAGAGAAATTCAAACGCACTCATTCAGCCCAGGAAATCCTAGACCGATTCGATGTCTTAGAGAATGAAAACACTACTCTCCCCGGCCGGATAATGTCCATGCGTACCCATGGCAAGGCTAGTTTCGCGGATTTGATGGATCACACAGGTCGCGTACAGCTCTATTTCCGAGTTGATACGCTAGGTGAAGAGGGCTACGCCTTGTTGCAGAAGCTTGATATCGGAGACATTGTGGGAGTAACAGGGAAGATTTTCCGAACGCGTCGCGGGGAAATCAGCGTGGAGGTTCAGACCCTGAAATTCTTATCGAAGTCTCTGCGGCCGCTGCCTGCCAAATGGCATGGCCTCAAGGATGTGGACTTACGCTACCGTCAGCGCTATGTTGACTTGATTGTCAACGCTGAAGTGCGTAAGGTCTTTGAAATTCGAAGCAGGATCATCCAAAGTATGCGGAGTTTCTTGGCAGAGCGTGGATACCTTGAAGTGGAGACGCCCATGCTGCATGTCATTGCAGGGGGCGCCAGTGCCCGCCCCTTCACTACACACCACAATGCCCTCGACATGGATCTCTACCTGCGGATTGCACCAGAGCTGTACTTGAAGCGCCTCTTGGTGGGCGGGTATGACCGTGTTTTTGAGATTGGAAAGATGTTTCGCAATGAAGGTATCTCGACCAAACACAATCCGGAGTTCACCATGTGCGAACTCTACATGGCCTACGGAGATGCCAGTGACATGATGAAGATCACCGAAGATCTCTATGCGCACATCGCTAGAGAACTGTTCGGCTCTACCACCGTCGTTTTTCAGGGACAGGAAATCGATCTGACGCCACCTTGGCCCAGGAAGCCAATGTTGGATGCAATTCAGGAATACTCAGGTGTAAATCTACGGGGTCTGGATGATGCCCAAGCCAGAGAGGCGGCTAGGGCGAAAGGACTTGACATTGAGCCAGGGGCGACCTTTTCTACCGTCCTTGACGAGCTGTTTGACGCATTCGTGGAACCAAATCTAGTCCAGCCGGTGTTCATTACGGATCACCCCGTTGAGATCAGCCCGTTGGCTAAACGGAAAAAGGATGATCCTTTGCTGACGGATCGTTTTGAACCATTCATCGTGACATGGGAAGCGGGCAATGGATTCACTGAACTGAATGATCCGATTGATCAGGAACAGCGCTTCCGCCAACAGATGGCGCAGCGCGATCAAGGTGACGATGAGGCCCATATGATGGATGAAGACTACATTCAGGCCCTGGAATACGGTATGCCGCCAGCAGGCGGTCTTGGCCTCGGTATTGATCGCATGGTCATGCTGTTTACTGATTCGCCCTCGATTCGCGACGTCCTTCTGTTTCCTCATATGCGTCCTCGTTCATAGTACAGTTTTTCATTGGCGTGCCTGTCTCCATGGGATTCTGATTTTCCGCAAATATCCAGTGGAGGCAGGTTTTTCTTTGTCCTGAAACCAGATTTCGTAGCAATACAGAGATAACAAGAGAAAAGGAGCGATAGATGCTTGCTATCAATGAAATTGGAGTCCTATGCGTGTTGATTGCCATCCCGATCGGTGGTATAGTAATTAAGGCGTCGGGCACACAGACCACGTGCCGGACCCGAAAAAGCCTTGCTTTTCGAGGCTTATTTATTTCCCAAGAACCTTGAAAACTGAACATTGATCTTGAGACAACGAATGTTGTT